>NODE-878-length-10413-cov-3.42576_pt1 | contig 10413 bp, 6 predicted proteins | sample MGYA00139097_ERZ477577 | MGnify/ENA metagenome assembly ERZ477577 | reverse complement strand
GCCAAAAACACCGACCTCTGAATAAAAAGATAGCAATTCTTGGGTGTCCTAAAACTAATTAGTGAATTGTTTTGGTGATAATAGAACTATCAGGAAATTAAAGTAATCCTTCTCCATTATAGTCCATTTGCCTACCATTCGGCATTACAATCGACCTCTATTTATGGAAATAATATACAAAAAGTGGAGCGACTAGACTTAAGTTATCACCTATGAGGTTTCCTAATGTCATTAAAAATCAAATTTATAGGAAGCACCTCCCAGAATTTGAAAACCTTGAACTCTGAAATTTGACCATCGTTGATACGAATTATTAGCAATATTATTTGCCTTAGCGAAAACAGTCAGTTGCTTACTCACCCTATAACCGGCATGCGCATTGGCATCGAAAAAACTATCAAGGGTAAGAATAGTAGATGGAAAATCTTGTGGCAGGGAATTGGGTATGGCCTCAGAACTAAGATCGTTTCTTTCTCCCACATAGAAAAGATTAGCGCCTACATACCACTTTTCTCCTATTTGATAATCAAAAAATAAAGATCCTTGCATATCAGGCAAGTTCCAAGCAGGATTATCCGTTTCTGTATTGTAATCAAAAAATTCAGCATTAATTCCCAAACTTAAACTTCTATTAATATCCAAACTAAGCTCGGCAAACAAACCAAGGGTCTTGACATCATCATAAAATACGTCAAACGAATTACCCCAATAATAACCTTTTTGGTCTGTTCTTCCCGGATTAAGTGGATTGAGCTTATAAAGTGCCTTCCTATTTTCAGCTTTATAGGAAGCTCTCAAATTATAGCTAAGATTGGTCAAAACTTCTCCTCTTATCCCGGCATAACCATCGTATTGTTGATCAGTTGGGAGAATTGTGAGCGTAGGAGAAACAAAAGGATTTTGAGCTACGAAATCATAATATGAATTCTGAAGTAACCTTCCTTCAACCCCGGCATAGAGTACTAAGGCATTGTCTGCAATATCATAGGACCCTATTACTTGTGGATATATATAAAAGTTATTGTCTTTATTTTCTAGATCCAATCCATAAACCAGAGTTGCTCCCAAACTTACAGAATAATCCTCTCCCGATAGCTCAATACTAGGGGTTAGTCCTATTTGCATCTGCCCATAAGAAATACCAGGTACATTAGAAAGGTTATTTAAACTGCCATTTTCAAAGCTCCCTCCAACATAGTCGAAATTGACATTTAATTTAATGAATTCGGTAGAGAGTGGAAATTCAAAATTTGGGCGAATAAAAAATCTATTCTCTCCTGATGAGACCCCATCCCAAAACCTTCGATAACGGACATCCCCAGCGTTAAAAAAGGAATCATCCATTTGAATACGCGCTCCGGCTTCCACAGTGAAATAATTTTGCCCTTCATTGATTGAATTTATAGTAGCCTCGTCCAGAAAACCTTCCTCTATTCCATACCAATTATACTTTTGATGCTGAAATACCAAATCTCCGGTCCAATCCATATCCCTATTCTTTTGTGTATAGGCACCGTATATCTTTGTATTATAGAAATCTGTGTCTAAGGGAACTCCTTCTATATCGCCCCTGGCGCTGTGGTGATTTAAACCAAAATCGAATCTTTTTTTTCCCCTATCCAAATCCCGACTAGTATAAAAATCTGCCAGGGCAGTTCCAAAATTACCAAGACTTACCATGGCATAGGTGTTGTATAATTGTTCTGGCTTGACTCTTTCCACAACAGAAGCTTTTCCTTTTGAAGGCGTAAAAGTGGAGGCAACTGGTATTGAAAAAATACTATAGTCAATCTTCTTTTTTTGTAAGACTATTGAATCATTTATATTGGGAACAGTCTTTATTTTAAAGGCATCCGAGACAGTTGGAGAATAAGGTCTAACAACCGTTACAGTCTCAGGGCCCAAATCCTTTTCTTCTTGAGAAAATAAGCCGTGAAATATCCCCAAGTTGACTAATGTAAGTATTATGAGTTTTTTTTGCATAGTGTTCATGACTGCTTAATTTCCCTCTTGTAGAATTGATGAATTTCTCTCTGCTTCTTTCTTTTTGATAATAGCTAGTTCTTCTTTAGCTTCTATTACTATTTCAGGGTAATCGCTAAAGTTATTTATGACACTCTCTAAAATATATGTGGCTTGATAGGCATCATCTAAATTATCATAGTTTTTAGCCATGATAATCAAACCTTTCCCTCCCCATTCCTTATAAGATGCAAAATCCTTAGCCAGTCTTTGTACCGATTCATTAGAGGCTTCTACATTTCCTGCCTTCCTTTCAAAATAGGCCTTGTAATACAAAGCTTCTGCCGCCAAGCTACCGGTGGCAATTTTAAGAACTTCGGCATAGGCCGTTTCAGCCGTATTTTCATTATCCGTAGCGATAGCCGATCTTGCTATCATTATCTGAGCATCGCTTTTTATTCGATCATCGATACCTTCATTTGCCAAGACCTTATCTGCGTAAACAATTGTTTTGTCGTACTCATTCTTTTCATAATACCCTTTCATTAAGTTAGATTGTGCAAAAGTTCTGTTTTGAGTGATATTTGCTGTACTTTCTAATTCTAGAAGGAATGGTAAAGCCTCGGTATAATTCTTATCTGTTATATAGATTTCACATACTCTTGTAAGTGCCTGTTCGGAATACTCGCTTGCCCCCGACTGTGAAACTTCTTTGTATTTGGGGAGTGCTTTTTGCTTATCTCCGTTGGCAAAATACAATTGAGCCAAACTAAAATTGGCTTCTAACCTATGGATACCTGATGGAAAATCATTCAAATAACTCTCATAACCCTTAAGGGCTAATTCTTCTTTTCCCTCCTGTTGTTGTTTTTGAGCAGATTCAAAAGTAGCATTGTCTAATTCGACATCCGTTATCTCAACAAAATCTAGACCTTCAACCCATTGGGCATATTCATTCACATTACCCATGTCAACATAAATAAGTTTGGCCGTTGCCACTGCTTGAATAGCTTCCTGTGTCTGAGGATAGTCTCTAACAACGGTCTTAAATTTGCTAAGGGCCTCCTCGTTTCTGTTGGCATTGTAATGAACCAAGCCCTCTCTTAGCAATGCTTGTGGGATTAGCCTACTTTTAGGAAATTGTCTAATCAATCTATCATAGGCCTCTAATCCTGAGGCTTCCAAATTCTGTTTTATATAGGAATTTCCCAGTTCAAAAAGCGCGTCGTCTCTTAATCCGGAATTGGGATACTTGGCACTAAAGTTTGTCAGTTCCTCTAACTTGGTTTCGTTACGATCAATAAAACCATAACTAATGGCTTTTTGAAAAGCTGCATAATCCCTTTCGGGACTATTAGAAGATATTACTTTATTGTAGGACTCTATTGCCGGCCAATATTTACTAGTTACGAAATAGCAGTCTCCCAGACGTACATAGGCATCATTTCCTTTATCTACCTCTTTGGCTTGTTCGGCATACTCCTTAAAATAGGATATGGCATTTTCGTAATCCTTTAATTTAAAATAAGCGTATCCCAAATTGTAATCAATGTCTTCATATTCAACTGTTCTTGGCGCAGCAGTATATGCTTTATATTGATTATAATTTTCCAAGGCTTCACTAAAACTATTTAATTGATAAAGAGATTCTGCTTTCCAAAAACGGGCCCTGGCCTTATAATATTCATCGGGAGCATTCTTTAAGGATTTATCAAATAGATCATTTGCTTGGGCATAATCCGCTTCCGTAAAAACTTCCACTCCTCTGTAAAAAGCAACTTTTTGAAAGGTCTCTTTGCTGGCGTATCCACTATTATTCTCTAATAATTGAAGCGCGCCCTCGAAGTCCTTAGAAGTAATATAAGAATCTACCAATAGTTCTCGAATTTCATCCTTATAAGCACTATTAGGATACGTTTTCAAATACGAGGTCAGGACCACTGGAACTAATTCGTAGGGGTTTCCAATTTCATAGCTCAAGCGGGCGTAATTCAAATAAGCATCCTCTTGAATTTCCGGAACAAATTCCATTTGTGAGGCATTTCTAAAAGCATTTAAGGCCTCCTGTTTTTTATCTAGTTTAAGATAACATTCAGCTAAATGATAGTAGGCATTCTGAGACACACCGTTATTACCGTCTACAATTTTATTAAACTGGCCGATGGCATTGGCGTAATCCTCCATTTTATAATAACAATACCCTAGTAAATAATAATCAGTATTGCTCCACTTTCCACGCTTTCCTTTGTATTCCTCTAAGTATGGAATGGCGTTGGAATATTGTTCCAGGTTAAAATAACTCTCCCCTATAATTTTATTTAATTCGGAAATTTCCTGTCGATCAGATTTATTTAGCTGGGCTTTAGCCAAGGCAATAGCCTCCTCAAATCTACCAAGCTTAAAATTCATGTCGGCCTGATAATAGGAAAGTTTGTCATTCAGTACTTCCTCGTCAGCAATTTGTTCAAAGCGTTCATTTGCCCCTTCATAATCATCTTGCTGATAGGCTATGTAACCTAAATAATATTTTGCTTGTGATCCATATGTCTCTGAAGTACTAACCCTACTAAAATAACGCTCAGCCTCTTTTGACTTATTAGCACTAAAAAGGGAATATCCCATATTAAAATTAAAACGCTCCTTTTCTTTTGAAGACATAGAAGACTGCTCAACTTTGTTATACCATTTTAAGGCATAGGGGTATTTACCATTTTCAAAATAGTAGTCCGCCACATCTATAAAAGCAGAGTTTCTTTTATTGGAGGTAGGATAATTACTTACAAAATTCTCCATGAGCCTGTCGGCTCCCAATTGATTTAATCGAACTGCTGCATTGGCTGCATAATATGCGCTGTTTGCCTCTGTTTCCAGATCATCCGTAGTATGCTGAACCCTTTCAAAAATGGTCTGGGCCGACTGATATTGCTTTTCATTATACAAAGTCAGTGCCTCCTCATAGTCTTTTTGAGGATAAGTATATACCTTAGATTCTTGTGCATAACTTAATCCAGTTAGGCCAATCACCAATAATAACAGTGCGGTTTTTTTCTTTTGCATAATGTTCTCTAGCTTTGAAGAAGTACCGTAAATTTTTTTAATAACGTAAAAAATGGATTCCAAGTATCTCAAGGAGTAAAAGAAGAAGTTTTTGTTACAGCTTTGTCTGTTTTAAGGAGGAACTTATTACTTTTATATCAACATTTAAACTATGGGAGAACAAATATTGCATTTGAAGGACGTCACTATTTTTCAAAAGGAGAATATGGTACTACAAAATATTTCACTCGAAGTAAAAAAAGGAGAATTTGTCTACCTCATAGGAAAAACAGGAAGCGGAAAGAGTAGTTTCATGAAAACGCTCTATGCCGATTTACCGCTTACAAAAGGAATCGGGGAAATTGTAGGATTTAACCTTAAGACGCTAAAAGAAAAGGATATTCCATTTTTAAGAAGAAAACTAGGGATTGTATTTCAAGATTTCAAACTCCTTCCCGATAGAAATATCAATAAAAACCTTGAATTTATTTTAAAAGCTACCGGGTGGAAAGATCCGGAAAAGATGAAAATTCAAATAGAAAAGGTACTTCATAAAGTGGGAATGAAAACCAAAGGATTTAAATTTCCTCATGAGCTGTCAGGAGGAGAACAACAAAGAGTGGCCATCGCCAGAGCTTTACTCAATGATCCAGAAATTATTTTGGCTGATGAACCCACAGGAAATCTGGACCCACAAACCAGTGTAGAAATCATGAAGGTATTACAGGAGATTAATAAGGCCGGACGTACCATTCTTATGGCGACCCACGACTATGCTCTTCTATTAAAATACCCCTCCAAGACATTAAAATGCGATGACGCCAAAGTTTTTGAAGTAATTCAAAAAGCTATCTGATACAGAATTTATAGTAGAAGGTAGAAATAACCAAATAATTAAGTATCTTTCATCAAGCTGAGCTAGAGAATTATATAACAATATCTGAGCAAGCTTTTAAGCTTCTCTTTAGAGAGTCTTAAACAAAAAACAACCATCAAACCAACCAAAAATGAGAACCAAGTATTCTTTATTAATTTTCATCGCCCTATTATTTGCAATATCCTGTAAACAGGAACCAAAACCTCAGGAAGTAGCTGAAGTAATTGAGGTACGTGAATGGCAACCCGAAGACACCCGAAGTATTACCGGATTAACCGTAGAACGAGGACTTAAAGAAAAAACTGCCCTCGCTACTCCTGGCTATATCATGATTGGGCCTCCAGAAAGCACTAAAACACATCTTGTTAATCTTGATGGTGATGTAGTTCATACATGGGAAGGTGAATTAGCTGTAGTTAATCAATATCTTAAGGAAAATGGCAACCTGATTAGGCTAGAAGTTGACCCGGACTTTCCCACCTTTGCTGCAGGTGGACAAGCAGGACGGATTAGGGAATACGACTGGGATGGTAATATCTTATGGGATTTTAAATGGGCAGATGAGGATGAATTACTACATCATGACATCGAATTACTCCCTAACGGAAATATATTAGGTATATCCTATGATGCCAAATCGAAGGAAGAGGCAATTGAAGCAGGAAGAGACCCACATCATGTAACAAACGCTGGACTATGGCCAGACAAGATCATAGAAATAAAACCATCAGGACCTAAGGAAGGGGAAATTATATGGGAATGGCATATGTGGGATCATTTAGTCCAAGATATAGACAGCACCAAAAACAATTATGGGGTTATTGCAGAACATCCCCGAAAAATAAATTTTAATGTCTCTGGTCCTGAAGGGCCGCCGATGACGGAAGAACAGGTTCAACAAGGGATAAAAATGGGCATGATGACCGGAAATGCTACCGTAGACAATCTGCATTCAGATTTCACCCATACCAATGCCATTGCCTATAATCCCGAATTAGATCAAATTGCTATCAGTGTACCTGCCTATAGTGAAATTATAATTATTGATCATAGCACCACCACAGAGGAAGCCAAGGGAAATACAGGTGGCAAATGGGGTCACGGAGGAGACCTTCTCTATCGTTGGGGTAATCCCTCAAATTATGGACGTGGCACTAAAGAAGATCAAAAACTCTTTTTTGAACATGATATAAAATGGATCCCAAAAGGTTATCCAGGAGAGGGTCATTTAATGGTCTTTAATAATGATATAGAACATCCCGACAATAAAGTACCATCCATGTGGGCTACTTTAATGAGCAGTAAATCCCCGGAGGTTGAAGTTGCGGTAGGGGTTTTAGGTAATCATAGTGCCGTGTTTGAATTTGTACCTCCAACTAATTCTGATGGCGCCTATATCATCGAAGAAAATAAATCCTTTGGCCCTGATGGTCCTCATTGGTCCTATACAGCACCTGATAAGTATTCCTTCTATTCAGCTTTTGTTTCGGGTGCTCATCGTATGAAAAATGGCAATACGCTAATCACCTCAGGAGCAAAAGGTCGAATAATGGAAGTTACTTCTGAAGGTCAAATAGTTTGGGAGTATTGGAATCCATATAACGACCATTTCAGAATGCCGGACGGAACTTTTGCGTCTCCTATTGGCCCATTTAAGTATATGCAATTCAGAGCCACCCATTTTATGGAAGACTATCCCGCTTTTGCCGGGAAAGATTTAAAACCTTTAAAAGAACAACCAAAACCCTTTATATTTCAAATGCCACCCCCACCTGAAGCCCAGGATAGTATACAATAAATAGAAGCTAAATTAATTTCTAACTTAAAACTACAATCAAATGTCTATTAAAATTATAGGAGCCGGATTACCAAGGACCGGTACAAATACATTAAAACAAAGCTTGGAACAACTAGGTTACAAACATGTTTACCATATGAAAGAATTATTGGTAAATCCCGAGAAACTCCACTACTGGAAAACGTTGGACGAAACGGGTGATACAGACTGGGATGCCCTTTACAAAGGTTATGACGGCACCGTAGATTTTCCCGGTTACCCATGGTATAAAGAACATATGAAAAAATATCCCGAGGCCAAAGTGATCCTTACGGTACGCGATTTTGATGCCTGGTATAAAAGTGTGGATAGCACTGTTTTCAGGGCCGGACCTCAAACACCGGCTGAAAAGATAAAGATGATTGGAAAACTACTTGGCAGTGCCAGAGCACGCAATGTAGTTAAGTGTATCAAATGGTTTAAAAAAGTCTTTTTTGCTGAAAGACTACAAGGAAATTTTGAAGATAAAGCCTTTGCAAAAAAATTCTGGGAAGATCATATCGCTGAAGTAAAAGCCAGTGTCCCTGAAGACAAATTACTGGTTTATGATGTGCGCGATGGTTGGGCACCGCTTTGTAAATTTCTCGGTTTGGAGGAACCCGCCGAACCCCTTCCTCATTTAAATAAAAAGGAGAATTTTAAAGCAATGCTTCCCAAATTAATGAAAGGGGAAATGGTCTAATTTTGAGAATTTCGTTCTAACTAATAATCACAAATACCCCTGAGCAAAAAGCACAAGGGGTATTTCTTTTAAACAAATAGGATATGAATACAGAAAGCTGGCAGGTTAAAGCGACCTTATTATTGGTAAGTAGTCTTACTATTATGTCTATGATTACTATTTCTGCTTCTTTGCCAGATATGACCAAGACCTTCGCTGACTTAGAAAATGCAGAAAATTTAGTAAAACTTACCCTCTCCTTTCCGGCACTTTTTATCGCCCTTACTGCCATGATTGCAGGAAAGTTTATTGATAAATTTGGTCGTCTTCAATTATTAAATGCCGCTTTAGTATTTTACATTATAGGAGGAACCTCAGGCTATTATTTAGAAAATATTTACTTAATTCTTGGTGGCAGAGCATTATTGGGGGTTAGCGTGGGGATTTCAATGACAATTGTCACCACCCTGATTGCTGATTATTATCAAGGTAAGGCCAGGCAAAAATTCGCTGGCTTGCAAATCGCCGTAATGTCACTCGGAGGTATTTTATTTATAACCCTAGGTGGGATTCTAGCTGACATATCATGGCGTATTCCATTTTTATTATACTTATTTCCCATTGTCATACTACCTATGACAGGTATGTTTTTAAAAGAACCTAAGGCTAATGAAAAAGGGACCCCTATTATCGGAAAAATTAAGTCCCCAAGAATAATTTGGCTTGTATTTGTAAATATTATGTTGATGTGGATTCTTTTCTTCTTAATTCCTGTACAGATTCCATTTTACCTAAAATCTATTGGAATAGAAAAAAATAGCCTTATTGGGATTGCCATTGCCTCTAGCACCTTATTTTCTGCCATTTCTTCAATCTCCTTTTCTAAGATCAAAGACCGACTTAGTTTTCAGCAAGTATTTGCCCTTGGTTATTTACTTATGGCTCTTGCTTTTACCGCTATTGCCTATGGCAACTCCTATTTAATGGTAATGCTTGGAATGCTTCTTGCAGGTTTAGGAATGGGCCTAATGATTCCCAACGCTAATATTTGGGTAATGCAGTTAGCTCCGGAACAAATTAGAGGCCAGGAAATTGGCAGGCTTACCACTTTTTGGTTTATGGGTCAATTCTTATCACCCCTTGTTTTATTACCTTTTTTAGGAATTCTATCAGAGTCAGAACTTTTTACATATCTGGCTTACATTCTTATATTTTTAAGTCTATTTTTCTTTGTTTTTCATTACTACCGTAAGCCTAAAGCGACCTAGTTCTAATTAAGTGAAAGATGATCATGTGAAGGTAAATACTTTTCTTTTTTGTAAATTTAATACTACAAAAAAGAAGAGGTGAAAAATGACATAGATAATCAGGGTAAAAAGAGCAGCCCACTGCTCAATCTATTTCTCTTTTTAATCTCCATTTTTCTACTTCTCATTACCGGCCCGTTGGGTTTTATTTATGGAGTTGGTTATACTATTCTGAAAAAAGGTTTTCAAGGCCTTGGTGCCTACTTCCTGGAAATAGCTATATCTATAGATCAACTCGGAAATGTTTTAATGCAACATTTACTAAATGCCTTGTGGCTAAAAAAAGGGGCATATCCCTTTGGCAATAGAGATGAAACTATTTCCAGTGCCCTAGGCAGAAATAAGAAATTAAATACTTTGAATCCATTCGGTAATCTTATTGACAAAGTCCTGGATGCTATTGATCCTAATCACTCTTTAAACTCTATCGACCAACATATAGAACCCTCAAAGGATATCTTGGACGTTGTGACGTGGATTCACTTAAAAGAGCAACGCATTCTCTGTACCAGAAGCGAGAATAAAAAGGTCTATTATATTCCGGGAGGTAAAAAAGAATGGGAAGAAACCAAGGAAGAAGCCCTAATTAGGGAGATAAAAGAAGAATTAAACATTGACTTAATTAAAGACTCTTTGAGCCCCGTCGGCACTTTTGAGGGTCCGGCAGAGGGATATCCATCAGGTGTTATGGTACGACTTCATTGCTTTCTTGCTAATTATGGAGGGGAGCTTT
>NODE-877-length-10417-cov-9.77832_pt1 | contig 10417 bp, 10 predicted proteins | sample MGYA00139097_ERZ477577 | MGnify/ENA metagenome assembly ERZ477577 | reverse complement strand
AGGGAGGGTAGGCCTGCGCGGCGGTGTTGATGCCACCGCTCCAGCTGCTGCCGAGTCCAAGGGCGTGCGCGGCCAGCTGAGTGTAGGCCAGAGCGATCGTGGCGGCCTGGGGCGCGGTGCGTTCGTCCTTGGGCGCCCATGCTTGTATGAAGCACGGCGCCCCTCTGGCTATCTGGTCATCACCCTCGTCCCACGCGTTGGTGAAGATCTCGAGTTTGGCCTCCTCGTACATCGCCGGGTTGGAATCACGGACGCTCTTCATCCAGTCGATGGTCATCTGGGCAACCTGATGAACCTGTGCGGGGTCACTAACCACTACCCAACGCAGGATATCCCCCTGCCGGTTCCCACCGCTTGGCGCCAAGCGGGCGACGTCCAGCATTTGCAGGATCTTCTCCTTCTCAAGGGGTTTGTTGATGTAAACACGGACCGAGCGCCGCGAGACCAGAAACTGTCTGGCCTCTTCCCAGTGGGGGATCAAATGATTGTCGATCGGCGCGCAATCTTCCGGTCCCATGGCGCGCTGGTGCATGGCACCGGTCGGGCAGACGGCCACACAATGGCCGCAGTCAATGCATTTATCCCAGCCGATTTCGATGGGGATTGGAAAATCCATTTTGGTAATCAAACCGGCAGGGCAGGTTCTGATGCAGGCACCACAGTGTATGCATAAACTTTCATCTACCTTGATCATTGTGTCTAACTTGTAAGATGTACTCATTGTTCCTCCTTTTATTTATGCCCAAATTCCAGGCGTGACGTTTAATAAATTGTTAATATAATTTTCGGAGATCTTCTCGGAATCCTTCGATGGTCTGCATATTTTCAAAAGAATAGAACCGAAAGAGGAAAAAATAGACAATAGATGTTCCAGACAATTGTATTGTCGATGCCCGGGTACCTCCCAGCTGGATGCTTCTTTAAGGTAATAATCCGTAAATAGATACGCGGGCATGCAATTGGACATTTTTTGATGCCATATCAGTTAACCGATCAGTAGTACTTGGCTCCCGGAACCAGGGTGAGGGTACCTTCTTTGACACGTTCAAGCCAACTCGTCTGCGGTTCATGGAATATAATTTCTTCCTCGTCGTTATTCCTGGTGACCCATACAACATTGTCGTCTCTTAAAATAGGGCGCCAGCTGCAGAAGATGGCTGGCGACTATTTTAGGTCCTTGCTGATATGCGTCATTGTTTTTTCCACCTGGCCGGTCGTAGATAAACATCGCCGGGGCCCAAACAAGTTCGTTTACTGATCGTGCAAAATGGGCTTTCGGAGAAGCTGATTGAACTGAGTTAAGAATCCCTGCCAACTCTGTCTTGTTCGCATCAACAAGTGTAGCTATTCGATCATTACTCGCCTCTTCAAAATCGGACTGCACCAGTCGATCAATGGGTATAGCCCAGGGACTAGCCCAATATTCCTGAAAACTCTGCGATATCTGCCGGACGACAGAGCCCACGATGAAGAGATCGAGGTCCCTGAAATTCAGATTCTCGTTGTGATTGAAATACTCATCGCCAATATTGCGGCCCCCTACAATCGTAGCCATGCCGTCAACACTATACGTCTTGTTGTGCATGCGGCGGTTGAGTCTTTCGAAATCGAAGGCAAAGTTGAGCCATTTTGCCGCACCAGAACGATAGACAAAGGGATTGTATACGCGGATCTGGATATTGCCGTGGCTGTTTATCGTCAGCAGCAGCTCGTTACGTTCACCGACGCTGAAATCATCGACAAGTATGCGCACCGAGACACCTCTGTCGGCAGCTTCAATAAGCTTTTGTGCCAGTAGTTTGCCGCTCATGTCGTTGTTCCAGATATAGTATTGGACATCGATGGAGCGCTCAGCGATATCGGCGAGATGCAGAGGCTCTCTCAGAGCCCTATCCCCGTCTCTTGGCAAAATGAACCCTGAATCATCGCTATGCTTCAGAACTGCAGAATCAAAAATTTTGGCAAGCCTCACCGTTCGATTGTTTTCCTGAAGAATCCCAGATGTAACGACATCCTTGTTCGGCAGAGAGGCACAACCAGCCAAAAGAATCAAACATAAAATCGTTACGGCAAATTTAAACAGATACTTTTGCATGGTGAATGATGCTTGTTATTGTTGAGTTACGCTAATTCATTTTATCTTCATGTTTGCTGGATAATATGAATCCTGGTCGATTTAGGGATACGAGGTCATTTTTGGGTTTAAAACAGTCTCATCTTTCCTTCCAAACAAGATTTTTCGGAGTACACAGACTTCTTAGTTGACTACAATCGGCTAGCTGTTGGTAAAGGGCCAACTTCAACGCAGCTTGCCAATGGACATCTCACCCTTCTCCTCTTGATATGATTCCAAAGACCTTCTCTCGTGGAACAACATCTAGTTTTTTTGCATCTTCTGGCACCGAAAAAGAGAACTCGCCAGCCTCAATTTCTGGATTAGTATCCCAGTCACGTAGTCTGATTTCATATTGCGGAGCACCTGTCACCCACTTGGTGGTAACAACATATTTCATGGGTAATGGTTGGTCTCCGACCGTGACCCACAACTGCCAGTCAGTTTCTGCATTACGAAATGCCAGGTGATGGCATTCAACACCATAGACATACGCTATACCTATATAATCGCCGCTCTCAACACCGGACGAAAGTCTGGTAAAAGGGTCAGAAAAGAAAAAATCACCACCTGAGATAGGAAGCCCGGTTGTATACTCATGGGCCAAAAAGGCATCGTCAATAGATCCAGAACCTTCTATCTGGGAATATGCATTGAGAGTCCTGCTGTATACGGTGAATAATTTGCCGTTAAAGATAATCTCGTAATCAGAAGTCATTCCTTTTCGCGTCAGGTGAATATTTGCAGGTCGTTCGATGCGAGCCGTCACAAAACTGCTGAATTGCAGTTTTTGTCCTTTTGGGTTGATTATCTCAAAATCAACATCTGCGTTCACGCTTAAAGCCTTTGTCGCTGCCAAATAAGAGGACATTGACTGCAAAATACTCTCTGCAGCCGGGTCGATGTCTTCTGCCCCCAAAGATGGACTGGCTGCAAGAATGGTAGCCAGGGTCAGCCCTGATAAAATCCGACCCAAATAAGTTAGGGTGAATAAGTTATCATTTTTCACAATGTCTCCTTTTTTATGAGAATTTTGATAATAATGAGGAGAAAATGCCAACAACCCAAAACTCAAGGTCTGCCAGGATCATGACACCAAGACCGGAATGAAAATGTGAATAGCTGAAATCAACTATATTGTCCGGCTCTTTTGTGCTCGTAATGGTGCTAATGGCTATAAATGCTGCTTTTTTAGTTAAAACTGTTACTGATATTCGACCTTTTTCAAGGCATCATTACAACGAGGACTCATCTTGGCTTTATTTTTGTCAAGACACTCCCAAAACCTTGCGTTCCCAGGCTTCACATCGGAGCATAAGGTATTTAAATCTTCAGCACATTCCTCTACAGCATATGCCAACTCAGCCGCAGCCTGTTTTAATTTGGGGGAAGCCTCAGACAGCGATTGTTCACAGCGGTCTGACAGTTTTTCAGAATGACTGTAAAGACAAGCCAACATCCGGTTATCTCCTGGAACAATATTCCAACAGAGATTCGCCATATCACTTGCGCATGCATCAGCAAGCGGTTCGATCATGGCTGTAGTCTCAGTAAGTTTATTCCCGGCACCCCCCTCCATCGCATAGAAAAATACTAGAATAAAAGCAATACTAAATACTTTGATTTGTTTCATATTTCCTTAGTGCCGTTATTTTTGTAGCTCAGCCTTGTTGCTGAGGATTGGGGTTAATCAGATTAATTAATCATCCAAGAGCCTTCACTTCACTTTTGGAACTTCTGTTGATGCTATTTGACCACATAACCTTTTCCTTCCATGCAGGCCCCGAAAGCTTTATTAAAATGTTGGCTCGTATCTGCCTTGGTGTTCTGAGTTTGTTGAGATTGGGCCTGTTGATCTTGCCGTGCTCGACGACCACCAGCCATAGTACCGACCACTGCACCAACGGCAGCCCCCTCACCAGTATCACCCGCGATAGCACCAACGGCTGCTCCGCCAAGTGCACCCCTGGCAGCACCTCTAACACGCTGCCCGCCACCAACTGCCGGACCGGACTGAGGTGGTGGCGTGTTGGCAACTGCCATAGGATCAATACCCGTCTGCTGTTTTGCCCAGCCGTAACATTCCCCTTCATCCTGGTTCTGCTGTTCCGGGGTCTGCCCTTTGGAAGGGTAAGGAACAAGTCCAAGAGAGGACGAAAGAGATTGCTGTGCAGAGACACTGCTACTGCCTGCCGCGACCACGCAGAACACCACTACCGTTATAATTACCATCATGCGTTTGTTCTGTTTCATTTGATTCTCCTAGCTATTATTTATCTTTCTCACTGCTTGTTGTTGCCACTCTCAAAGTGTTGCAATGCCTTCCCTAACGAATGCCGCATAAACTTAAAACTGGTGGTTATACCTTTGTGTATATTCTGCCAGCCACTCTCCGGAGTTCTCTCGAACTCCTGCCATTGCTCTTTGGCATGTTCCAGTTCGGTTTCCATGTGCTCTATATAGGGCTGCATTGCGTCTTGAGCGTTCTTCGTAGCCAGATGAAATTGAAGGTTGGCTGCATCAATTTTGTTCTGCCATTGGACCATTTCATTCCTTAACTTTGTTGGCAGCGTTCTTTTATGGCTAGGCACTTCCATCTCCTCATTTCTTTCATTGAAAGTGCGTTTATCTTTCAACGCTGCATCCGGCAGTGGTCTCGTCAATTTTAGTTCAGATATCATGCCTCCTCCCCTTGAACGAGGTTACTCACCTCCTTAATTGGTTCAATGTCCAGTCCGGGCAGATGCATATCGAGCTGCGGGAAGGCGATGGTAATCCCTTTTTCCCGGAAACGTTTCTCGATTTCCTCGTGCAATTCACTTGTAGCTTCTATGCGAAAGCTGGCAGGCACAAAAACTCGCAGTTCAAAATCAAGCGAACTTGCACCAAATTCGAGAAAGTGCACCTTGGGAGATGGAGATTCCTGCACCCGTTTATTATCCCGCGCACACTCGATGAGTGTTTCCTTGACCAGGGCAACATCAGAGCCATAGGCGACTCCAACTGCGATTTTCAGCCGTGCCTGTCGGTCGCTGAGTGTCCAATTGGTCACCAGGTTCGAGATCAGATTGGCATTGGGGATAATCAAGTCTGCACTGTCGAAATTACGGACAACGGTAGCGCGGATTCCGATATGTTTGATTTCGGCCCACATCCCGTCAAACTCGATCAGGTCACCGACCCGGACTGGTTGTTCAAAAAGCAGGACCAGACCGCTGACGAAATTATTTACAATGCCCTGCAGCCCGAAGCCGATACCGACACCCAAGGCACTGAATAGAATCGTGATTTTGGTAATCTCAAGGCCAAGTGCTGAAATCGCAAATAAAAAACCAACAAATACAATGAAATAGTGCGCCAGCCGGGCGATCGATATGCGGGCACCTTTTTCCATACGCCGCTGAAAAAGCACCTGGTCTATCAGCAGCTTCTGAACAAGCCAGGAGAGCAAGAAAGCCCCGGACAAGATGGTTGCAGAAACAATTAACAGGCTAACGGTAAGGCGATTGGAGCCAATATTGACTCCAAAGCTCATTACACCATGTACCGCTTCTCCAAGACTCTGATATCTCCCCCAGATCATAAGGGTCGAAGGTATGACTATAAAAAAGATGATGAGCGCATCAAAAAAATGGGTAAGTCGTTTGATAATAACTCTGGTTTCACTGTCGTTAAGTGTAGTCGATCGTCTGAGAAGTGGCGTGCTGAATAACCATTCGAGACAGCCGCGTACCATATACATAAATAAGACAAAAATAAGAATAGCGGCAATCGTATCAATCAATGATATGAAAAGATATGAAGCAAGCGCTGTTCTCCCCCACATCTCCAGAAAGATCATACCTGCACAAAACCATGCACCTGAGAGGGATAGCCATTGATAAATGCCGGCATTGTTTTGTTTTTTCAATTTCGCCGACAGGGCCAGAAGAAGGAGGAGCCCGGCCAGAGCAGTGAAAAGCATGTAGAGCCGATACACCGGAATCGGAAGACTCATGATATCGACGATTCTCGTTATAATAGCTACGCCTACGATTACATTGATGGCCCAGGATTTCCAGCTTTCGGCGACGACACCCTTCATGACACGAGCGAAGGCAATTCCGCCCACTAGAATAGAGACAAACTTCCAATAATTAGGAAGGTCGTAGTATTCATACACTAAAAAACGGATTATGAAGCTCAGAAATACACCGGAGGTTATGGGGTAAAGGGCGATAAACCGCCACCGCTCCTGTTCCTGAAAAAATTGCTTCCTTTTCAGTATTGCAATTATAATCAGCAGGGCGGTGAAAATCTGCAGGCCGATGACCCAGCCATGTTGCAAAAATATCCTCTTATCCGTTAGAGGAAGTTCATCAAGACCGCTGAGCCCACGCTCCCAGAGACTGCGACTTGCAAGTTCGGACAGATATTGTTTGGAAAACAGCGGTGGTGTAACAGCAAACAGCCGATTTTGACGCTCTCCCCGAATCTGATCCTCTACATCATTGATGAGCGTGTCTATTTGCCGTTCTATAGCTCCAGCTCGTTCCTGTTTTCCCAACAGGGTATTGAGCTCTGAAAGAATGAGATCTTGAGCAGTATCGATTGTCTCCGTCGCTTCGTCAAACGTCGATTTTAGTTGCTCGAATTCCCCTTCTTTTAAAAAAGCATCGCGCCACTGATTCCAGCGGTTTGCCTCTGTCTGCCATTCACTTCTCAGTCCTCCTAACTGCCTGATCAGCTGGGACACAGGTTTATTGATAAGTTGGAAAACGTCACTTTTCTGCCTGATAACCTCTCGAAGCGTGACAAGTTTTCTGTACTTATATTCTTCAACGTTTTTGATTGTATCAAATTTTTCCGTTATCCTGGTGAGATCCGTTTCGAGCTCGGCGTAACTCTTTTCCATCTGCTCGTCATCGATTTTCACCTCCAGTTGCTTTTGAAGATCTTTCAGGCGACCGACGAGTTTGACCTGTAAGGGGACAATTTCGGCAAGATCAGGGACCGTGGTGCCAGCGCCTGAATTGTCTGGTGTAACAGAAAATGGCTGTGGTATGGTGATTTCGGATGCTGAAGAGAAAAACGCAAAGACCAGTGACAGAAAAAATACCACAGGTAGCCAGCGCCAGGTTTTTGGAAATGATCCTGCGTTTTTAAAAATGGTGGAATACTCCTGATCGGGCATGGGATTGTTTCAGGATTTTTTCCTTTTTAACCGCTCAACAAGCGAACCAAGCCTTGTTTCCACTTCCAGTTTGCGGTCCTTGAGAAAGCCCGATATTTCCACTTTAGCTTTAACCTGCTCTTTTGGTGCTGCTTCGGCAGGTTTAACATTCACACCCTCCCTGAGCGCTTTTCCCGGTCTGAATTTTCCGTAGGTCTTAGCAGCTATTTTTATTTTCTGGCCAGTCTGGGGATTTCTGCCGATACGGGCGGTACGATGTATCGTCCTGAAGGAACCGAAACCAACAAGACTAACCCTGTCGCCAGCCTTGAGAGCGGCGGTGGTTGCTTCAATAAAACCGTTGAGTGCTTTTCGAGCCTGCTGCTGCGACAAACCTGCGTCTTCTGCAATTTTAGCCACGAGGTCTTTTTTATTCATAACTCCTCCTGAAAGGTGATTGATTCATCGAAAAAGCAACGCAAGTGATACAATTATGCTCATCCACCTCCGAACACGGTGTCTCATTGATAAGATACACCCAGTTTGCGATCCTTTACGGTGCCTGCTTAGATGTATATTCCTCCAGGATGATTTTCTCTGGATCAATGTCATAGACCCAGGGGACCGAGTTCTTCCAGCCGTTTTTCATCCTCTTCCCGTAAAAGACGCTGTCGGGATCCTTCACCTTGTCACCTTCAAATCCATCGGTGATGGTGTAGGCGTTTGTAAAACCGGCTGCCGCAAGCTGGTTGACTGCCATAGCCGAGCGGTCGCCCGATCGGCACATGAGCAGCAGGGTATCGTTAGGCCCGGCTATTTTTTTAACCTCGTTGACAAAATCATCATTCATCTTCACACCGTGTTCGGTCTTGCCGTCCTTTCTCTGGTAGGTTACAAAGGCCAAGGGAATGTTCCACACCATCTCTGGATGACCGATGAAAGCGTACTCTTCTGGGGTTCGCACATCGATGACCGTCACCTTGTCTGGTGATGCTTTCCACTTTTCGTAGGCCTGTGCGGCGGTCACATAGAGGCCAAGGGTGGTTTGTTTGTTCTTCGGAAGCTGCGGTTTCGTGGTCATGGTCTCTGCTCCAACGACACATACCACGCCCGCAAAGTAGATAGTGGTAATCAGGGTCAGGAACAGCACAATACGTTTTCCTGCAAAACTGCTCCAAAACATCGCTGCATTCATTCTACTCATGTCGTCCTCCCGGCGATTTTATGACAATGACTTTTCCGAGTGTTCAAATTTTTTTCAGGGAAAAACATCTGCTCTAAAGAAGAAACCCCTGTGAACTTGTGAACATCAATGCCCACTTATTCGTCCCAAATAAAAAACACTGCATTCCCGCAGCAGCTTCACCTATCAAATTGGAATAGAAAAACAGCACCGCACCTCAAGAATTGCTTATATCTGCCAGAAGTCGCTGAAAATCAGGGTTATCACGAAGTAACTGGCGCCCAGCTTCGATCAGCTTATCTACCTGCTCGTCTTTAAGAGAAAAAGAAGTTGGAATTTCATTGTAAAATTGCTTCACCGACGACTCCTTAATATCTTCAAAACTGACTTCAATGAAATAAGGGGTTACGGGGCTTTCGGGGGTGGACAGTCCATTTGTCCATTTGAAAAGAGAGTTTTTCAACAAGTTGATGCTGGCTTCATTATAGCGGTGCAGCTGAACTCCGGACATTGCACTCATGGTCTCCTTTATAGACGGCTGCTTGTTTGTCTCGTCAATGGCGAATACCGGGGAGGTGGAAGCATCAACCGCGATTACAACCCATTTATCTGGTCGTTCCTGGTTGGTTTTCTCCAGGTAAGCCTCGGGGCCTCCCAGTAGTTCCACGACGTCATAGTATGCACGTAGACCAATATTGTCGGTAATCCCACCATCGACAAAATGTATAAATTTTCTCTGTTCTTTGTCGGCATACGTTTCCAGACCGGCTGCCAATGTGGATAATTCTGTATTGTGTTCAGCCTCGCCGCGCTCGTGAATTTTCCTGAGCCATTCAGGATCATCTTTAGTGCAGCCTGAAAAATTCTCTACAACTATTGGATTGAAAGCCACAGGAACCGCCGAAGATGCTGTTACTGCCCTGGCAACCGGAAACGAAAGAAGATTGGAGCAGAGGAGATCAAAATATTCCTGAACAAAAGAAAAGCGCACCCCGTGAGCTAAATCAGAAGCATTAATGACGATCATGGGGCGACCCGGTTTCTTCATATCCGCATAGGTCGCCCCGTGAAAAATATGCTCCTGATAGTATTTGACGGCCAGTTCCGTCCGCCCCTTGTTGCTGAACCAGTGCAGCGGGTTAAGCAGTGAAAGGATGAGGGGCTTCTCGACGTTCTGGCGAAGAAAAACCTGTTCGAAGGTGTCGAACATGCCATCACCATGAAGCCCGTAGTAAGCCGCAGTAAAGCTCCCGCCTGAAACCGAGCTGATGGTGTCAACCTCGTTCAATAATCTGGTGGAACCCTGCTTCTTGAGTATCACATTGGTTTCGTGAAGCTCCAGCATGATTCCGTATGCCAGGGCAGCTGCTCTTGTGCCACCTCCTGAAAATGACAGGACCAGGAATATTTCGTTATTCTCCCTGGATTCCGCGAATGATTTGATGGAATATTCCTGCGCTGAAGCCTGGTTGGTCATCGCAGCATTTTCAACCACACCGTATGAAGCACACCCAGAAGCAAGCAGTAAGACGCCGCAGCAGCTCAGCAATATTCCATATATGTCCGACATAAAAGAAGTAAATGTCTTGCCTTGGCTACCGGATGATCTTGAATAGGGGATCGTGTTTTTCATGTCAGCCCTCAAAACACTCTCTCCTGGGTGCATTCGAATGATGTCCTCAATGTGAGAATCACTCCACCAATTCGACTTTCATCCCGCCGGGAGCAACGGTTAACCTGAGGCCTTTCTGGCTTGATTTGAGCTGCATTATGACATCATTGCCGTTCTTCAGGGCCGATGCCGATCCCCCCTTGACAACGGCAATGCCGGCCTCACCGCCAATGAAGGTACCGTTCAGGTCGTTTGCTTCAACAAGGTTGAATATCTCACCTGTCGCACTGATTTTGGAAATGCCGAGGTCCACAACCGATAGACCGTCTACCTTGAACTTGTGAACGGTACCATCGT
>NODE-876-length-10419-cov-9.30471_pt1 | contig 10419 bp, 14 predicted proteins | sample MGYA00139097_ERZ477577 | MGnify/ENA metagenome assembly ERZ477577 | reverse complement strand
TCGTTGAAAGACTGGGTAAATTCTCTCGTACACTCAACCCTGGGCTTAACATCATCGTTCCATACATTGAGGCAGTACGTCAACGTATCACCACAAGAGATATCATCTTGGATATCCCGGAACAAGAAGTGATCACTAGAGATAATGCTGTGATTCTTACCAATGCTGTAACCTTTATACGTGTAACCAATCCAAGAGATGCACTCTACGGTATAGAGGATTTCAGACTGGCTATCCAGCAATTGGTCATGACTACACTGCGTTCTATCTTAGGGGAAATGACACTGGATGAGGCACTCTCCAACAGAGATCAGATCAAAACAAGACTCAAAGACCAGATCGTCGATGATGTGGCAGACTGGGGTGTCACAGTTAAATCTGTAGAGATACAAGATATCGCCCCTAGTCCTTCCATGCAGGCTTCTATGGAAAGACAGGCTGCAGCTGAAAGAGAAAGACGTGCTATCGAAACCACAGCGGAAGGTAACAAAAATGCTGCTATCTTAGAGGCTGACGGTAAACTGGAAGCTGCAAAAAGGGAAGCACAGGCACAGATTGCTCTGGCCAATGCCTCTGCCGAAGCCATCCGTATGATAAGTGAAAACATAAAAGACCAGGAACTCCCTGCCATGTTCTTACTCGGAGACAGATACATTAATTCTCTAGAACAGATCTCTAAAAGTGACAATTCCAAATTTGTCATCTATCCTGCGGACCTTCAAGGTGCTATTAAAGGTATGTTGGGGAATGTATTTAAGAAGTAAACCCTACTAGACGTACGGATGATTCTTTAAATCAAAACCTTATAAAATTTCAGAACAAGCTATTTTTGATATACTCTTCATACTGAAATTTCGTAATAGAAGGAGCTTTTGTTCCTTTAATAAATAAGATGCTGCGAGAAGAAAAATGAAACCAACACACACAGAAAAGTCATTCATATAGGCATAGTGGGTGGCTTTATCGAGAATTGGGTGATGTTGCTTACATTTCAGAATAGATCATAATAGACACTGCAAAGGTACCTAACTCATGGCAAAAACAAACTACTCTTATGAAAAGCGTGGTCGAGAACTCGAAAAACAGAAGAAACAAGAGGAAAAACGTCAGAAAAAACTAAATAAGAAAAATGATGATGTAAAAGATGCGAAAGTTGAGTCAACTCCACCTTCAGATGATCCTATCGTGGATTAGTAGTAGTATAGAAAATTTTATTTTTTGATGATTGACAGTATTTTTTAGTGTGAGAGTCAAATTTTTAAAATGTATATTAGCAGAGTCTTATAAGACCCTGTTACATCTTTTATAGATCAGTAGATTTTTCTTCTATGATTTTGAGGTTGAGCCAAGATGGTGGATTGTAAAAATTAAGTTCACTTTGATTCCAGTCACTTCTTTCACTGTGACGAGTATGTAGTATATTATTGATCAGTGTGTATTGCAACCCTGTAATACTACTAATAAGATTTTTACCCTCATTTAACGCTTCTAAAACAGCTTCTTTACTTTTCATACGTTTCCTTTAAGCAATTCATAAAAAGACCTATTAGTCTCTTTATAAAACTGTTTAAGAGATGGACAGATCTCTCTGTCCATCCATGGTCTTAAAGACCAGTAACGTTTTCAGCTTGTAAGCCTTTTTCGCCTTTACCGATCTCAAAAGTTACCTTTTGACCATCATTAAGGGAAACACGGTCGTAACCGTTATTGTTAATTTGACGATAGTGTACGAATACATCATCTCCGCCTTGTTCTTGTTCGATAAAACCGAAACCTTTTTCACTGTTGAACCATTTTACTGTTCCGTTTACTAATGTTGCCATTGTTATTCCTTTGGTTGTGTTTACACATCATTGCTGAAGTGCTTAAAATATAAAGTGGAGTGTTCTCATGGAGGATAATACTGGAAACATAAGGTTATCAATAAAAGTCAAGCCAAAGATGAAACTCTAAATCATCTTTCAATATTATTATTATAGCTGCTATAATAATAATATTGAAAGATGATTTAGAGTTTCATCTTTGGCTTGACGATACCTAAAATCATTTTTCTTCCATGGTTATGTCATTTCGGTTTCAAAAAAGTTTCCACCAGGTTCAGCTGAAAAATGCAAACCATGGAAGAAAAATGATTAAAATTTTGGTAGAAATTTGAAGACTCTATTTTTGGAAAACGAATCGATCTTATAGGAATTTAAAAGCGATTCGAGTCGCATGAGGTGTCTTTTCTGGGACACGTCTTCAAATTTCGCAAAATTTTAAGGGTTATCAATAAAAGTCAAGCCAAAGATGAAACTCTAAATCATCTTTCAATATTATAATTATAGCTGAATATTTAAATAATAGCAAATAATAAATAAAAGCTTATGATATATCCTCTGTAATGTTCTAAAGTTACAAATTTTATAAGGTATTATTTACAATCCAAAACAATACTAAAATCATTACGGTATGCACCAAACTAGAAACCTTGTCATCTAGCATAATCTATGCAGATGATAAAATAGCTGTTAACGTTTAGTACATATCATTTACATACATTTACTTTATATAGATTATAATTTCGTCCGATTAGTCTTTTATCAATCATATAAGGAATATACATGTATAACACAATAAAACAGTTCGTAGAGCATTCTAAGTTTCAAAACTTTATCATTGGGCTGATAGTTCTCAATGGTATCACAATGGGTTTTGAGACATCAAAAAGTTTTGCTACAGATTACCATACTTTTTTTGAGTGGTTTAATTTCTTTGTAATCACCATTTTTACGATAGAGATCATTTTAAGGATCTATGTATACAAAGGGTCATTTTTTAGAGATTCATGGTCACTTTTTGATTTCACAGTTGTCGCGATCTCTCTAGTTCCTGCAAGCGGTGGATTTGAGATATTTAGGGTATTACGAGTACTGAGACTCTTCAGGCTTATCACAGTTGTACCACAAATGAGGAAGATCATTGCTGCATTGTTGAGTGTGATCCCCGGTATAGTATCTATTGCAGGATTACTAACACTTTTTTTCTATATTTTTGCCATCATGTCAACTCAGTTATTTGGAGAAAGGTTTCCGGAATGGTTCGGTACACTAGGTGAATCATTTTATACATTGTTCCAAATTATGACATTAGAATCATGGTCTATGGGAATCGTACGTCCGGTTATGGAAGTCTATCCTCTTGCATGGATCTTCTTTATTCCGTTTATTTTCTTGGCAACCTTTATTATAGTAAATCTTATTATCGCTATTGTCGTAGATGCAATGAATGAGATGAATGCACAAGAAGAAGAAAATATTGTCAATGAAGTTCATTCAGCTGAAGATGCAGCAAAGTTGGAAATTCAAAAACTAAGAAATGATATCAAAGACCTCAAAGATCTAATACTATCTAAATAAGATCTACTAGGCTTTTCTTAATGATCCACCTTCAAAAACCTTATAAAATAATATATTTTCTACTTTAGAAAGTAGTGAAATAATGTATCATTATGACTATATGTCCTACTTCTCTATAGGTATTTAAATTTTTTTCAAGTCATCCGCTAACTCATTAGAGACTACAACAACAAACATAACGTTTGAAGTTCCTTTAAAATGTCCATCCTGGACACGTTGGTTTAGAACTATCACACTTATCTGCATTTAATATCTGTGCCTCATGCATATAAACAAATATGTGGTGTCCCATCTCTCTATAGGTATTTAAATTTTTTATCAAATTATCTGCTAGTTCATTGGACACTACAACAACAAACATTACGTTTGACTCTCCATCAGAATGTCCGTCCTGAACACCTGAGTCACCATCACCGCGTGCATTTAATTGGGTATAACCGGTGATCCCGATATTTTTAAGAATTTTAATTAATTTATTTTCAAACGTGCTGTTGATAATAATTTGTACTGATTTTCCTGAATACATTTCTATTGACATACATAACTCCTTTTAGTTGTGATAAATTACGCTTTAAGACCCTATATACCAAATCGTCATTTGATAGAAAAGTGGGATTCCGACAACAACATTGAAAGGGAAAGTCACCCCTAAAGACAATGTTAAATAATAAGATGGATTTGCCTCTGGCACTCCATAACGCATTGCCGGAGGCACTGCGATGTATGAAGCACTAGCCGATAAGATGGCTAACAAGAAAGTTCCACCGACTGAAAAGTCAAGGATTGATGCACCGATGATGATACCAAGTGTACCACCTATAAGTGGCATGATCATACCAAAAGAGACAAGTATAACACCTGCTTTCTTAAGTGTATCTGCTTTTTTGGCAGCCTCAATACCCATATCCAGTAAGAATAGGCATAAAACTCCCATGAAAATATCTTGAGTGAAAGGTGTAACTTTTGCGAGAGACTCAGGAGATGCTGTTGAACCGATCAGGAGTGCACCCAGCAAGACAACTACACTTCCGTTTGTAAATGCTTCATGAAGGAGAGGTCCCCACTCGGTTTTTACTTCAGCAGTGCCTTTCTGCGCAGCCAATCTTTTTCTTACAAAGGCAGCCATCATAAGTCCCACGATGATCGCAGGTGATTCCATAATCACCATCATCACGATAGGATAACTCTCGTAGGTGACACCGGAGACTTCTAGAAATGCCACGGCGGTCAAGAATGTCGCGGCACTTACAGAACCATAGTGTGCGGCTATCGCTGCGGCATCAAACTGATTGATCTTGTTTCTAAAACGTAACAGTCCATAACCGATAACCGGTAGTAAAAAACCTAAGATCGTAGCCCAGATAATCGACTCAACTGCCAATTGAAAATCTGCTTTACTTAATGCGATACCACCTTTTAAACCGATGGCCATTAGCAAATAAAGACCTATACCTTTACTCATTCCTTCAGGAAACTTTAGATCTGAATTTATAAGCTTCGCAATGACACCAAGTGCAAAAAACATTACAGCTGGTATTAGTAAACTATCTATTCCCATTATTTATCCTTCTTGTGAGGTATTGTTTTCTACAACATCAACATATCTTGATTGACTGAAAGCATTTACGATTAGTAACAGTGAATAGATACCTATTACTTGCATTAGATCGATTTTTGACCATATAATTTTTTGTAATTTTGACATTTTTGTTCCTTTGCTTCAATGTACGTTCGGAAAGTAACATATTTTTTTTAAACAATATCTATTAAATAGGATAAAATTAGTCTTATTTAAATTATGTGTTACTATGCTATACACAATATTGAGAAAGTAAGACATTTCTAATATACGCTTAATACTTAAATCTTGTAAAATCAGGACACTTTGTTCCTTTCTAAAGAGTTAGGGACGGATAATGAATATAGAAACAGTATGAGGAAGAATTGGCGCATAAAAAAAGCTGTACTGGAAGATTCAAAAGGTCTTCAGTGGTGTATTAAGTCCATATATGCATTTTACAAAGATAGATTGGATGGAAGGTGTCTTCCTCCGGTTTTTAGGTAGAATAACTTTAATCTATCGTATTTTTAAGGATAATCAATGCCTCAAAATTTTAAGAATAAAGTCATTTTTAGTATGCTTTTGTCACTTGTTATCGGTCTCTTAAGCTTTTTCATCTACCATTTTACATTTGTAAACTCTATGGGGATAGGCTTTATTATTTTTGTTTTTTCTCTTTCTCTTTTAAAGATTAATAAAAGAAGTTCAAAAGTTGATAAAGTAGATAGTGATGATGATGAAGAAGATAGTGATGTGAAGTATCGGCTTCTTGAAAAGAAATTCAAGGCTATTTCCGAAAAAGCAGAGATGCTGGAACATGAAATCAAATCTACTGAACTTTTTCTTGCGAGCATGTCTCATGAGATACGTACTCCCTTAAACGGCATTATCGGGATGACCGAAGTTCTTGATGAAATGTCATTGTCTCAAGAACAAAAAGAGTATGTCTCAATAATCAGAGAGAGCTCCAACAATCTAAGAGTTATCGTTAATGATGTCCTCGATGTCTCAAAGCTGAATGCAGGGAAGATGGAACTTGAGAGTATTCCTTTTGATCTCTTTACTAAAATAGAAGCATCTGTAGGTATATTCAAACCAAAGATCGATGAAAAAGAGATCACTCTTGAGATTTTTACTGATCCAATGATACCAAGACAAGTCATTGGAGATCCTACGAGGTTATCACAAGTTATCATTAATCTGGTAAGTAATGCACTGAAGTTTACCGATAAAGGTGGAAAGATCGATGTGACCGCTGAGTATATTGATCAGGAAAATGATGAAGTGACCTTTAAAGTATCTGTAAGTGATTCAGGTATAGGTTTAACGCAAGAACAGCAAGAAAAGATCTTTGAAGCATACTCCCAAGCTACAGCCAGTACAGCAAGACAATCAGGAGGAACCGGTCTTGGTTTAACGATCTCAAATAAGATCATGAATGCTATGGGTACAGAATTAGAGGTAGAGAGTGAAGAAGGGGAAGGGGCTACTTTCTTCTTTGTAATTACGATGAAAGTAGATACTCGGCCATCTATACCTGTACAGGAAAAAGAAGTTGAAGTTGTAGAAAAGAGTCAAAACCTCGATGATATTCATGTATTGGTTGCAGAAGACAACCCTATCAATCAAAAGCTTATTAAAATTGTTTTGGAAAATTTCGGTTTAAATGTAACATTGTCATCCAATGGACAAGAAGCGTATGAAGCACGGATAAATAATAGGTATGATCTGATCTTTATGGATATTCAAATGCCTGTTATGGGTGGTGTTGAGTCTACACATAGTATTTTAGAATACGAAAAAGAGAATGGAGAAGCACATATACCGATTATTGCATTGACTGCCAATGCACTCCCTGGAGACAAAGAGAAATATATGTCTGAAGGAATGGATGACTATGCGACCAAACCTTTAGATGTAAAGATAATTGAAAAGCTTATTAGGCAATATTGTAATATTAATCAGAGTTAACCTGCTCCATTCTCCATTGATCATATAAAACAAGTCTATTTGATGAAAATTGAGAGGCCTAAAAATGTTATGCCCAAAAGATTCTCTTAGGATTTAATTAAAACTCAAAACCTTATAAAGTTATATATTTTATAAAGTTTTGAAAATAAGACTATTAGAAGAAGTCTTAGATTATCTCTAAATTCTGGTTTATGTAGATTACAGTTTCTGCTTTGTACTTGCCGATCAAACTCTAGATGTAAGCACCGAGCTCAGACCTTATCACGGATAACCGTTGACTAGTAAATTTCGCGATGCTAGAAAAAATCTGCACCTTCCTGCCTTCAACTGTAACCACCACACCGCAATTTGCTAAATGGGCTTACGTGGCATTTTCTTGTTTGGTTTCACAACAATACCTTCTCTTCCTCATCGCTCAAAGAAGGCGGATTTGAGTGCTTCGCGCACCTCCGACAGTCGCTTTGTGAACCGATCGCGATCATGTTTGGATTCGATGCTGCGATCGGCCAGATCGGCAATATACTGCACCTGTTCGTCGAGTGCGCGTAAGTGGCTCTGGCTGACCGTGAGACTCGCGATGGTACCGATGGCACCGAGCATTCGCATCATAATAGCGACGTTGCCTGCAGCACTATCCCGGATCTGATCGAACGCTTCGGCCAACATAGCCTCAAAGGTTGGAACGATGGCGATCACGCGCAGTCTTTCTCCCTCGTAACGGTATGATGGCGGGAATTGCCGACAAGCCAGCGAGGTCAGAATCGCTGTCAAATGATCCACACACATCACCGCCGTCGAGGTGTCATTGACACCGGGCGAAAGTGCCTTCAAGGCCATATCCACGAGCTGCCTGATACCGAAAGCAGGATCCTGTTCAGCCGTACGATGGCGACCTATACTGTATGCTCCATTCAAGGTAACAATTGTCTCCTGATCTGGTGAGTACATCAGGGCGAGTGATACCAGTGCAGTATCTTGCACAACGAACGAGCCGATGCCATGCTCCATCCGCACGAGGGTTCTCTTGTCCCGCGCCAGGCTCAGGATGGCGTCATAATCTACGCTCTGTATATAGCCGCTTACCTTTGCCGGGACCGCGTACCAGGTTCTCTCATCCAGAGATGGAAGGAGCCACCCGCTTTCTTCATCCTCGGTTTTATCGGCGGTGGGGTCCCATTTTTCCGGGAACAACCGATCAATGGATGCGCTGGTTTCGTGCGCAACAGAGGCAATAATGCTGGAAGCCTGGATCGACGAGGCGATGTGATGAATGAAAAAAATGAGGACGGCAATGCCAGCAAACACCAGAACAAATGCGAAAAATACCGCCAGACTGGGCACAAATGGCGAATTACCAGTGCGAATAGCGTGCATCACGATCATACAATAGACGAAAATTCCGGCAAAGGTCCCAAGTGTGACCTGTGTGACATGACTGCGCATGAAGTTCCGTAGAATTCGAGAGGTGTATTGGCTCGAAGCCAGCGATAATGCAAGTAAGGTCATTGAGAATATGATGCCCATAACGGTCATCATCGAACTGGCAAGCGTCGACAACATATCACGCGCGCCATCCGCCCCGACTCCAAATATCCGTGGCCACTGGGCCAGCCATCGGTCACTCACGGAGTAGTCTATTTGAATTAACACAACCGCGTAAACAACGCTGCTTAGAACGATCAGAAAAGGCAAAAACCAAAAGCTCGATCGCAGATTAATCCAAAACTGTATTAACTTATTCATGATAAGGTATGTGCCAACAACAAAACTGACAGCGCCAGTAATGTAGAATGACATTATCTTCTCTGTATCTGAACCTGTCGTTATTTGTGAACCGACAAAACCAGATAGTTTATACCCCCATAATGCAAGGCCAAGACCTATAACCATTAGGACAATACCAATAATTTTTATTGTAGTTCTCGAACCTATTGCCATGTTAAACTCCCATACTTGAAAGAGACTAAATATTTGTTATCGCAGCTAACAGTTTAATTAATAAGACCCATTATTTCATATTACATTTTTATACCTATAGTGTACCTAAAAATTTACTTGTTATTAAGATCACCATCTCTTATCTTTTGTGTGAATATGTAAAATACATCTAATTAAATATGACGTAATGTTCTATCTTAAAACAATCCTCTTGGAAATGCAAACCCAATACTCATCTTTGTAACACTGTTATCATAATCGATCAAACTCTCACCATACCAATTAAAAAGTTTAACATATAAAAATGTATGCTCTGAATTAAAAAATGGGGCTGACTCATCATAGAGCTTCCACCAAACCTGTTGAGTATAAGCTAAAAAAACATATTCATTCCAGTCAATAAAGATTATAGCATCTAAAGGTAATTAGCAAAAAAATAAAAGCTATAGAAGAACCAGGAGCCGGGATGAAGAGAGTGTAAAACAGACTGTATTCCTCTATCCCACACTAAAAAAAGATTTGATCTGAAATTTCAGTAGATTATATAGTAGTCTGATTCCATCATACTTTAAATCGGAGAACTTGGATTAGAATCGAGTTCTCCTGGTTGTGAAATGGCGCTTATCTATTTTGTGTCTTCGTAATACCCAACACCTGCACCAATCGCTGTACCAATAGCTGCTGATTGAAGTACTGAGCCTCCAGATACTGCACCAACTACTGCTCCCGTACCAGCTCCGATCAGAGCACCTTTTTCGGTTTTCGCTCCAACTTGGCACATCCTGACATTAATCCTACAGCTGAAACAGCAACTAACATCTTTTTTAAGTTTATATTTTTCATCATAATTCTCCTATCTGTTTAGATAAATTCATTCATATCATGAATTTTTATTAATTATCAAATCTTGAGTAAATCTTTTAATGTTTATATGTTCAGTCTTTAATTTCATTTTAGGTAACTTTCAAATGAACGCCTGATCTACCTACTTACTCAAAATACTCTATTTAGCTTCGTCTGTTTCCCAAAAGCAAGATCAAGCCACCTAATACTATGGCACCAGCACCAGCCCAAACTGGAATATTTACCGTCTGTTTTTCTTCTACCGTCATCTCGATTGGTCCCACCTTGATCGCCTCTGTATCCTTAGTGTAGCTGAAACTGCTATATGCCAAACCTAATGCACCAGCTATGATCAGTATGATCCCCAACATTTTGATTGTATTCATTTTATATCCTTTTAATTTGGATTCCATACTCCGTACAGAAGTTTTTTCTTTTTATAGTATGCGACGACCTTGAATAACACGAATTAAAATCACCACGATTGCAATGATAAGAAGAATATGAATGAATCCACCCATAGTATATGAACTGACGAGCCCTACAAGCCAGAGGACAATTAAGATAATTGCAATTGTTTCAAGCATTTTATTTCCTTTATTATTATTTGACGAATCGTAAATATAGTGATCAACTTTCGCCTTCTGTAAAAGTGCACCACTGCCAGTTTATGGACAGTTAATTCGGCACCTCGCGTATTAGCGGTTA
>NODE-874-length-10436-cov-5.64117_pt1 | contig 10436 bp, 8 predicted proteins | sample MGYA00139097_ERZ477577 | MGnify/ENA metagenome assembly ERZ477577 | reverse complement strand
GAAGTAGATATCAAATTTATTACCGACTGGGGGGAATTTAAGCGCTATATCCAATCAGATGTTGTGCAGATCTACCGCTATTCCTGGATAGCGGATATGCCGGACCCGGACAACTTTTTATTTCCTTTGTTTGCTTCGGACTCCCCCGCAAACTTTACCGGGTTTCGTAACGACCGGATAGATCAAATGCTGATTGAAGCCCGCGGGATCGTCGACCCGGTGCAGCGTGCTAAAATGTATCAACAGATCGAAAAGCGAATTCTGCAAGCCTACCCCATCATTCCATTGTTTTATTTGAGCATTGACCGCGTCTATCAACCCGAAGTACAAGGTGTCGAGATCAGTGCCCTGGGAGCCCACACCATGCCTCTGCATCGGATTTGGTTGAAGGGTAAATCCCACCAATAGTTTTCTGAAGTTAATATTTTATGCGGGGAAATACATTGATGCGACTTAGCTGGAAAGGTCCCAGATTTATCCCGCTGCGGTATCGCTTTATCATCATGACCTCATGCCTGCTGGTCTTTTTGCTCAGCACGCTGGCCCTGGTAATTGATTTTCTTCAAAGTCGAACGATCCGTCGCCAACTGGAGGGACGGGGCCTGGCCATTGCCCAGAGCCTGGCCGCCACTTCCATCTCCGATCTACTCACCTACAACTACGTTGCACTGGAACGAACAGCGAATCGGGCGGCACAGGATCCAGATATCGTAAGTGTTATTATTCATGACAAGGAAGGTAAAGTTGCGGGATTCAGCGGCAGACCGGATTTGCAAAATACCCTTTTAGAAGATAGCATCAGCCGCAAGATCCTGACCTCACAACAACCCATCATTCAGCCCGTCTCTTTGGAAACGGATAAACAACCGGGCCTGGATATCGCGGTTCCGGTATTTCCTCAGGAGAGTGGTGAACGCTGGGGCATGGTTCGGGTGCGACTGTCCCTTGCCCCGATGTACCTGCAGATCGGTCAGATAAAATGGGTCATCCTGATCATCGGTTTTATCGCTCTGGTCTTTGGGACTCTGGTGTCCACCTGGACCGCCCGCCGAATCACGAAATCCTTAGACAATCTGGTTCACGTTACCCAGGAAGCTGCTCGCGGCAACCTGAGCCAGGATATACGAGTGAACACCGGGGATGAGGTAGAGGTTCTGGCAACAAATTTTGATGTGATGATCCGCGAAATAATTGCCCACCGGGAGCAGCTCGAAACACAACTGCTGGAAATAATACGATTGCAGCGCTACACGGAAAAACTGCTGACCACGATGAACGACGGCTTGCTTACCCTGGATATGTCCGGGAAAATATCAACCATAAATCCGGCCGCAGGCCTGCTGCTGAATATTACCGGTGACCGGCCGGTGAAAGGCCAGCAGGCCTCGCATACGTTGATTAATTATCCGGCCCTGAATGGCTATCTACAGCAAGTTCTTGAACGCCCCGGAGATCGAAACCCACAGGAAATCCAAATACCTGGAGAAAACGATGACCGCAGCATACTGATCAGTTCCAGCATACTCCGGGATCGTAAAGATCGGCCCCAGGAGATTATTTTGAACTTACATGATATTACCACGCTGAAAAAATTGGAAGCGTCCATGCGACAGGCCGAACGCCTGGCGGCCCTGGGGACACTGGCCGCCGGTATGGCCCACGAAATTAGAAATCCTTTGTCTTCAATCAAAACATTTGTCCAACTGTTGCCTCGAAAAATAGAAAAACCTGCTTTTCTTGAAAAATTCCAGCGAACTGTTCCACGGGAACTGAACCGGATCAATGCCTTGGTGGAGGATTTGCTGGATCTGGCTCGGATTCCCAAGTATGTATATCAGAGCACACATCTCAAGACCCTTCTCGAGCAGGCGCTGGACGCAACCGATGAGCAATTGCAGGCCGGACATATCCAGTGTCGTTGCGCTATTGCCGATGATATGCCGCCGATTCAGGCTGATGCAAACCAGCTGGTCAGAGCATTTCACAATCTAATTCGCAATGCAATTCAGGCCATGCCGCAAGGTGGTAAGTTGGATATCAAGGCTTCCTATCACAGGGAAAATCCATCCAAGGCTGAACCGGGGACCGCCGGCACCGACGGGGTTACCACGGTTTTTGAGGACACCGGTCCCGGTATTTCGGCTGCCGAAATCGAAAATATCTTCAATCCGTTTTTTACGACCAAAGACAAAGGCACCGGTCTGGGGTTGGCCATCACCCATAAAGTGATCACCGAACACGGCGGACAAATTGAAGTCGAAAGTACTTTGGGTGAGGGCTCACGATTTATTGTCCATCTGCCGGTCTGAACTCAACTGCCCACTTTTCTGTACAGAGCGCCCTGATTCGGATGCATAATCGATCATCTTTTTCTGCCGCATCACAGCCAATTGAGCGTTTAAGGACACATGCGATCTAAACGCTTAGCAGCGCCATATCGACTTTTTGTTGTTGATGTTGAACAAAATTTAGTCATTTTAAGCACTTCAGGCATTTACCACTAATATCTCTGCTCTCAAACTGCCTCGGGAGACCACTTTTACCAAACGAAATTTTGCTAAAAATTTAAGTCCTAAATGGCATCTTTTTTGCTTTACCTTTTACCAGATCCAGGTGTGCCGACTGCAATTTACCCGTAAATATTAACCGCAGCGGACAGCAACACAGGCAATATAGTGGTATAAAAGGAGAAAAACCATGAGAAATTCGCAGGAAAATCCGATTTTTATTGTCGATGATGATGAGGGAATTCTGGAATCATTTGATGTCATGCTCGGAGATGACTATCATCTGATCATGATAGACAACGGCACGGAAGCCATCCAAAGGATAGGTGATCAGAATCCCAGTCTGTTATTTCTGGATATTAAGATTCCGGGACGTAATGGTCTCGAGGTATTGGCAAATCTTCGCAAAAAAGGAATAGACACCCAGGTCGTGGTTGTCACCGCACTGGCCCAGGATCAATATCAGGAAACTGCTGAAAAATACGGTGTATACAAATACCTGCATAAACCGCTGGATGTGGATGAGATTCAAGAGATCGCCCGCACCGTGCTGAATTGAGCAGATAGAGAAAATGGGCTTAAAATGGCTTTGTTTTTGAGTTCATGTTTTAATTGGCAGCCTTCAACCTAAAAAATATTCCGGCGCTAATTTCCTAAAAATACACTTGACACAGGCTTTTTACATCCCAAATCCACTATTCCCAGTCAATTTTAGTCAATTCTTGGGTTGACATTACAATCTTCATTAATACAATATCTTATGGGTTTTCTGTTACTGAAGTCGGTTGGGACTTGGTGCCGCATCAGTAATGCCCCAATACGTTGTTTCTCATCCCCAGATCTCACAATTCTTATAAACCTTGAATTTTTATTTAATCTGGCTCTTAAAAAACGAAGTTTTATCATTCTTAAAAGGAGGCAGCTCATGAATCAGCGCGCGAAAGATTTGGCAGAACGATTAACAATCTTCAACAATGACATGATTTCATTCGTAGAAAACTGCTCTGATGAAGATTGGCAAAAGGTCACCTCGGGTGAACAATGGCCCGTTGGGGTTGTGGCCCACCACGTTGCCGCAGGACATTACGGCGTATTAGATTGGGCAAAAATGATCGTGGCAGGAGAAGCGTTGCCGGAACTCACCATGGACGCGATCGACCAGATGAATGCAAAACATGCGGAAGAACATGTCAACTGCACGAAATCAGAAGTCGTCGGTTTACTAAAGCAAAACGGTTCATCCTTTATTAGTTTCGTGGCGGAGCTAGATGATGAAAAACTTGACCGTACCAGCCACCTAGAATTGGTAGGTGGGGAAATTAGCACCCAACAATTCATCGAAAACTTTATTATCCAGTCTGGAGGTGAACACTTAAGCAATATGAAGGGGGTTTAGAATCAAGGTTGCCATTATGAAAGGAGATGTGCTTGGCGCAGTCTCTGCGGCGACCATTTCCCTGCCCATGGCCATTGGCTATGGCATCACGGCCTTTTCTGCTCTGGGCAATGATTTCATTCCCCAGGCGGTGGTAATCGGAATCAACGCCGCCATTCTCAGCTGTCTTTTCACCGCTGTTTTCAGTAGCACGCCCACCGTGATATCCGGGCCGAGTGCGGCGCTTACCATTGTCATCATTTCGGTTGTCTCCGAATTGCAGGCTGCCTTTGCACCCTTTATGCAACTGCAGAATTATGATGCGATGATTCTCGGTTTAGTTGCACTTTGTGTGATGGTTGGGGCTTCTTTGCAGGCGCTTCTGGGTATTTTCCGGATCGGTTCCCTGGTAAAATATGTTCCTTATCCGGTTGTTTCCGGTTTCATCAATGGCATCGTGTTTTCGCTCATTTTGCACCAGCTGCCGATTCTGTTGGGCATCGATATCTCCTACAAGTTTTTTGATCTGATCAGATTGCTGCACTTGACCGACCCAGCGACGCTGCTGGTGGGCAGTTTTTCATTTGTTTGTGTCATCATCGCCAGGCGGTATTTTCCTAATTTTTCCCCTCCCCTGTTTGGTTTACTGGCTGGAGTCGCTGCGCATTATATTATCCATCCTGCATTAACCAGCACCGTTTCGGGTAGGGTTATCGGCGATATCAGAATCGACTTGCTGAAACCTGCATTGGTCGGCATCTCTTGGGATACATTTGATTATAAGCTGGCGGGTTCAGTGCTGCCGGAGATGCTGTTTTTCGCTATTATTTTATGTCTGATTAGCTCCATCGAAACTCTGATGAGTTCGGCTGCCATCGGTTACCATAGCGGTGACCGCTGCGACAGCAATAAAGATCTGGTAGGGCAGGGGATTGGCAATCTTGCCGCCGGGATTGTCTGTGCTTTGCCGTCGGCCGGATCCCTGGTCAGGTCATTCGCCAATTTGAATTCGGGTGCCAGAACCCGGTGGTCGGGCGTTATTTGCGGTCTGTTGATCCTGCTCATATTTATTACGGCGCATCCTTATCTTAGCAAAATACCGCTGGCGGTGCTCTCGGGAGTGATCGTAGCCGTGGGTATTTCTCTCTTTGACCGTTCGGAGTTCGCGCATTTTTTCGTTTCTATTCGATCGAAAATGGTTACTCGGGAGGTGACATTAAATTTATTGATCAGCCTGACCGTGACGGTACTGACCGCTGCGGTGGATCTCATCCTGGCGATTGTCGTCGGCATACTTATCACAACAGCGAACTTCGTAGTTAAAATGGGCAAGTCAGTGATTCGGCGCCGGTATTGCTGCCGCCAAGTGCGATCTAAAAGAGTTAGAACGATCGAACAAACGAGGCTTTTGCAAGAACACGGCAGCAAAATTTTTGTCATCGAGCTACAGGGACCTCTTTTTTTTGGCTCTGCTGAAGAGGTCGCTAAAGAAATTGAAACCTCGATCCAAGATGCTGAATACTGCATCGGCAATATGAAGCGGATTAGCGAAATAGACGCTACCGGCGCTAGATATTTGCTGCAGATATACGAATCTTTGAAAAAGCAGGGCAAGACATTGCTAATCAGCCACATCTGGGAAGAAACTCGACTGTGGAATTCATTGAGCTATGCCGGTATCATTGACGAGATTGGAAGAAATCATTTTTTTCAGGATTTGGACAGTGCCTTGGAGTACGCTGAAGATCAAATTCTGTGCGGCGGATTGTGCGAAATTTCGGATCGGGAGTTTGCGCTTGCCGAAATGGACATCTTTGCGGGGTTCAGCGAAGAAGAAATGGAGATAATGGCAGGCAGACTCTCATCGGAGATTTATAAAGACAGCGATGTGATTATCCGAAAGAACGACCTGGATCGGGATCTGTTTTTACTGATACGCGGCATGGTCAACGTTACGTTGAAGCTAAATAACCACCAACGAGAAATTCGTCTGAACACGCTGAGTTCCGGGAATACATTTGGCGAAATTGCATTGCTCGACAACGAACCCAGATCTGCCAATGTTGTCGCCGTTGGAGAAGTAACACTTTTTCGATTGACTTATGGTAATTTTCTTGATCTGCAAGAAAAAGAACCTAACGTTGCCAACAAGTTAATTTTAAACATGGCATTGAATTTAAGCACACGGTTGCGCTTGAGTACTGAAGAAATTAATGTTTTGGCAGAGAATTGAAGCCGGATGAATCAGAAAAGGAGGGGAAACCCCTCCTTTTCTATTTGAAGTTAAACGAACTTCATTTCGTATAGAAATGGCGTTTATCGAAGGATTTACGGGTGATCACGCTATACGCGTCCTCCCCAAACTGCCGGCTGCTCCTTCCTGCTTTTGGTCCAAGATGGACTGTCCGGACTCGGACTGCTGTAAGGTTCTGCTTCAATGCCTTCCTGGCGCTCATCCTCTCCTTCTTTAACACGATCACGGCATTCGCCTTCACATTTCCCGGTTATATCTCTATTGGGTATATTTTTCATGATATTGTTCTCCTAATTTAATTCTTGGTTTTGAACATTTTATTGCTGTATTTCAGCGCTACTGAATTAATAATATGCATCGGTTGAGAAAAATCAAGTTGTCACAGCGGTTCCCTTTTCCCCTAAATGCATCTTTTTGACAGTAAAACGGACACTCTTATATATTGATATTAGCAATCTGACTCGAAAAAAAACATTATCCACTCGGATGTCGGACTGTATTTTGGGGTGCTTTCACCAACAAAATCATTTCCGTATCCAAATGTGGGCCGAGTTAAATTTTATATTCTTACTTTCACCAGTACCCTAACGGCTGACGTCAATGAGGATGAATTGGGCAACGGAAAACACAACCTTTCTAACCTATTTTATGCCAGTCATGCGGTGATTGCAGAGTTAAGGCATATTGATGAAAAGCAACCTAAACAAGCCAGCTCAATCGTTGAAGCTAACGCGAACTAAACACTTTTCCCATACGATTTCTAAGCGGCGTTTGAGCGGCTTCCAGCCGCTATACAGAAAAAGGCAACAGATTGCCATGCATGTCAAACTCCATTGTCTTTTTTCCAACAACGACCTCGATATCGCTACGCTTTGCAAGGTCTTCTTGGTAGGCTTCCGAAACGTCAACGTCACTTAACAGCGCCGTATTTTTAATTCGCATGATTTTTAATTTATTGTTAGGGATCAACCCCACGCATTTTATTGCAATTTCAACAGCTTCACGATCATTTTTAATTGTTAGCGGAATTTTACCCATTTCCGGACAGACACCGGTGATCGTGTTGATGTTGAGGGCGTCCATGTCAATTTTGTCTAACAAGCGCTGGGTGATAATATCCACAATTCCGACGCCCACGGCATTGCCCTCGGATCCTTCCGTAAGGTCGCAAACCATGATACGTTTGATTCTGGGGCTTGTCGGCTCTGCGGCGACCAGAGGCAACCCTATTCGGCCGACGACTTTAGTGTCGAAGCCGGTGCCGCTGATGTCTTTCCCCATTTCATCAATGATAAGAATGTCGGCCTCGTCAAAAGGCAGTGCCGGAGTAAATTGCCTGGCTTTTTTGAACAGACTTTTTTCCATCTCTAATATGTCATCGGATCGGCCGATGCCAATTTGGGCGGTTTGGCCGTACCCGTTCTCAACAACCCCTACGCCGAATAAAACATTTGTGGATTGCATAATCTTGCGCGCCACGGTCAGGATTACTCTCGGATAGCCAAGGGATAACATGGCCTCGTGATAGGCGGCGGCACCTTCCTGTTTGCCCAAACCGATGGCCATCATTTTTAGCAAGCCGCTTTCAAATTCGTGCTCAAATTCCGTGTGCTTCTTAATGCGATTGATCAGTACAATATGATCCGCTGCCGATGCCAATTCATCCAGATAAACGGTCAGATGATCCTCCGTTTTGGCAATCGGCGTTACCTTCAGGGATGATCGGATGGCTGCCCCGACCTCTTCTTCAACAATTCCGAGATGCGCCAACACTCGTTTTTGACCGGCGGCTGTAGCGGCACCATGGCTTCCCATGGCCGGAATGATAAATGGCTCCAGTTTGAGTTGCTTCAGATAAGTGATGACTGCTTTTACAATCACACCGTAATTGTCAATGCCACGACTACTGCATGCTACCGCTACTGATTGCCCGGGTTTGATGGCGGATATCAGCTTTAAGTCGGCCAGCTGCGAAATTATTTCTTCAGATATATTGTCCAGTTTCGTATTGTCGAAGGTTTGACGGACACGAATCATACGAGGGTATTCCATTTTAGCTTATTTCCTTCAATCTTCAAAATCCAATTCCGGCTTGTCCGGATTGGGAAGATTTTTTCCAATAACCTTCACGGATAATTCGCATGGACAACTCGAGATGTTCCCGGATTGCTTTTTCAGCTCTTTTAATATTCCGATGTTTAATTGCTTCCATGATTGGGTCGTGGGTGGAAACATACTGGTAGGCCGTTTCAAAAAAATCCTTCTCTATGGTTAAAAAAACCTGCAGTTGGCTTTCCAATGTTCGCCAGATTTCGAGTAGTTTCCGATGCCCGGACAATTCGCAAATGGTTTGATGAAATCTTAGGTCTTCGGAAATCATTTGGTCTAATTTTCCATTCAATGACGCTTTTTGCATGGATTGGATAATTGCTTCCAGTTCTTTTACTTTCTTTTCATCCAGATTCTTAATCAGAATTCTTACAGCCAGTTCTTCTAAGGAACTTCGCAAGGAATAAAGTTCCTCCATGTCCTTTTCGGTAAACTGCGCAACGTGGGACCCCTTGAACGGTTTTGTTTCGACGAGTCCTTCTTTTTCCAAATATCGCAATGCCTCCCGGATGGGAAACCGGCTTATTTGCATCTCTTTCGCTAGCTGCATCTCGATCAAACGATCACCTGGTTTTAGCTTTCCGCATCGAATGGCCTCTCTTATCTCTTTTAGAACCTGATCCGTCAGCGTCGCACGCTTTTGCCTGGTGAATACCGGGGGCATAGAGTTTCCCATTTTTTATAAAATTACACACACAACCAGATCATTTACATTGGTTCCGGTTGGTCCGGTGATAATCGCATCACCGGTGGCTTCTAAAGTCGTGGCGATATCATGATCCATCAACATCCGAAAGAGGTCAATACCCTTCTCTGCTGCCCTTACCTTCGTTGATCCATCCGTAAGCGCCCCCGCCAACGATGTTGGACCATCGGTACCATCCGTATCCAGGGCACAAATCGCGATGGGATTTTTTCGGTCTAAATCGAGACAAGCGCCAGCGGCAAGTTCCTGATTGGCACCACCACGGCCGGCAGCGCCCAATTGAATTCTAACCGCAGTTTCTCCGGTGGCAATCAGCGTGCAGGGTGGGTGGATCGGATTGCCCGACAATATGATTTCATTCGCAATCGAGGCAATGGTGCGTCCCACCTCACGGCTTTCACCATTGAGAAGCGTTGTCAGTAAAACGGGGTTTAGTCCGAATTCTTTAGATTTCTTGGCAGCGCCCTGCCACAGTTCGCGAGTTTTTACGACCATGCAATAATGCAATGGTTGGTTGGGGAATGACTTCGGTGTTTCTTTTTGGGGGGCGGGCGTGGAAAGGTAATCACGGATTTGTTCGGATACTTTTTTCCACAGGCCATATTTTTTTAGAACACTCACTGCATCCGCCAGGGTGGTGGAATCGGGGCTGGTCCAGTCGGTATTCCATTCCATGCTGTCGGTTTTTTCATCTGAAACCGTCAGGCTGATAACTGTAGCGGGCTGCATCCGGGGTGCCAACCGTCCGCCTTTGATTCGTGAGAGATGTCGCCGGACCGTCATAATTTCGGTGACATCCGCGCCGCAATGTACCAGCAGGTCGTTAATGGTGACTTTATCCTGGAAAGATATCCCCTCAACAGGATAAACTGATTGCGCCGAGACCCCGCCGGACATCAAACAAAAAACCATGTCTTCCGGTCCAACTTTTTCTGAGATTCGCCAGATTTCTTGGCCGGCTGCTAGGCTGGTGTCATCCGGCACGGGGTGGGCTGATTCGGTGACACGGATTCTTGATAAGGTTCCGAGCATGCCGGACAAGGGTTTTTTTTGTTCTTTTTTTATGGCAATAAAGCCATCAGTGATACGGTCGCCGAGGATTTCTTCCAGGGCAACCGCCAAAGGGTAGGTGGCTTTGCCGGCCCCAATCGCATAAATTTTGTTCACATTATCTAGGTTGAAAATATCTTCGTTCACCTGGAGTCGGCTGCCATCCAGGCGCACGTAACGTCTGACTGCGGCAAGCGGATCCACCTGTTGGAGCGCATGCTCGGCGATATCGAGTGCTTTCTTTCGTCCCTTTATGAAACCATGGGAAAGCAATTCTGATCGGTTTTTAATCATCTATAGTTTTCTCCGGCATAAACCGCCGACGATCCCAGCTCCATTTCGATTTCAATAAATCGGTTGTAATTGGTTCCTCTGTCGGAGCCACGGATACCGCCTGTCTTAAACAAGCCCGCATTCAAGGCGACGCTGATATCA
>NODE-873-length-10436-cov-6.70118_pt1 | contig 10436 bp, 7 predicted proteins | sample MGYA00139097_ERZ477577 | MGnify/ENA metagenome assembly ERZ477577 | reverse complement strand
ACTCATTCGTGTTAAGCCCTAACATCTCTATTTTTTTTATATATTTATATAATTTAATAAGGTCTAACTGCAAAACATCTGTTTCTATCTTTTTAAAATCCTCTGGTGTCTCATGAAGATCCCACTTTATTTCCTTAATCAATTCTTCTTGTGGAAAGATCTCTTTCTTATCCAGCTCCTTAATAACTTTTACCTCTTCTAAAAGCCACTCTCGTGACATACTCGCCCCCGTGGCCTTTTTTGCATAGACAATAGAGGAGAGCTCCGATTTATCATTATAATAATAAATAGTGGGACCTGTAATAGTAAGATTATTCTTATCAAAAACTTGAAAGGAAGTGATCTTGCCCTTGCTGCGATACCAGACTTTTCCTGAAATCATAGTAGATGCTTTAATTCCGTAAGATTTATTAGAGCGAAACTTTCCCACATCTTCTTCCATCACAACGAGCTTTAAACGATTACTGTAAGGGGCCATCACGCCTGTTAAAAAAAGTCCTAAAGAAGAGATGATAAAAGAAAAACAAAAGAGCAGCACCAAAAATGTTGAGCGCTCTATCCCTAGTGACAAGATGGCCACTAACTCATTGTTTTGCTGAAAATGATTCAGAGAAAAAAGAGTGGCAAGCATGGTACACAAGGGAATAATCGTGGAAGACCAGCGAGGCACATCCAAAAGAAAATTTTGTAAAATTACTGTCACAGGAACCAAATCGCGCAGAAGCTCTGAAACTAAATTGGCCACAGCAACGAGAGTTATTAAGACAAAGAGTGAGACAAAAAAAGATTTAAACCACTCTCTTGCAATGAGTTTTTCTAAAATCACAGAGAGGCCTTTCATGAAAATGGCGCGGAGAGAGGGATTCGAACCCCCGACCAATTGGTTCGAAGCCAACTACTCTATCCAGCTGAGCTATCCCCGCATACCAGTTTATCGCCTTTGAAGACAAGGACTCTTTGATTATATAATTTCCACATGGCCGTCAATATGCTAAATTCAGCTTCTTTATAAGGATTTTAATTAATGAAAGAAAAACAATCATTTAAGGATGCTCTCTTCTCATCACCAGGCCCTAAAAATATTCAAGAGGCCTTTTATTTGTTTATTAAAGGACTCTGCATGGGCACCGCTGATGTAGTTCCTGGTGTTTCAGGAGGAACTATTGCCTTTATTACAGGCATCTATCACCAACTCTTGGCCAGTATCAGCTCTTTTGATGGAAAACTTCTCGCTAGAATCCTCAAAGGAGAATTGCTGGAGGCCATCGCATTAGTTCATTGGCGCTTTTTGATGCCTTTGCTCTTGGGAATCTGTACCGCCATTTTATCTACGACTCGGCTCATGCATTACCTTATGAAAAATCACTCAGAACTTACCTGGTCTCTTTTCTTTGGCCTTACTCTTGCCTCTATTCAAATCTTATTGATGAGCAACAAAAAAGGATGGAAAAAACAGGACCTTCTCACTCTTATCATAAGCACTACGGCCGCTTATTTTTTAGTAGGTCTTATGCCAAAGACAACCCCCCATCATCTTTGGTTTATTTTTGTCTCGGCCATGATTAGTATCTGCGCCATGATTCTTCCCGGTATTAGTGGTGCTTTTATTCTTCTTGTTTTGGGAAAATATCAATTCATCACTGGCCATCTTAAAAATCCCTTTAATTTAGAGGCCATGCAAGTCATCGCCGTCTTTTCTTTAGGAGCTTTTGTTGGTCTTGTGAGTTTTTCTAAAATTTTAAAATGGCTTCTCTCTTGCCACACCAATCTCACTCTTGCGGCCCTAACAGGCATGATGATGGGATCGCTGAGAAAAGTATGGCCCTGGAAAGAAGATCTTATGGTCACTATTATCAATGGAAAGGAGCATGTTCTTGCACAAAGAAATCTTCTTCCTGACTTTTCTAACAAGGTTACTCTTACTGCCTTGAGCCTCATGATTGCAGGATACGTTCTTATTATCTCAATGGAAAAATTTGCGCGCCTTAAGAAATAATTTTAAATTTACACTCAGGACACTGAAGATAGTCACCAATTTTCTTTGATGTTTTTTTACACACAACAGGATAGTGACACTCTGGGCAATCTTGGGCCACAGGATAATCCCAAACGGCATTGTCGCATTCTGGATAAGTAGAGCAACCATAGAATAATTTAAAGCGACCTTTTTTTTCAGCAAACTTCCCTTTTTTACACTTAGGACAGGCAACATCAATAGTGTAAGGAAGTGCTGTTTTGCAATTAGGATAATCTTCACAGGCAAAAAAGCGACCATAGCGACCGGATTTTACAATCATTCTCTTGGAACAAGTAGGACACTTCTCTTTAGTATATTCTTTTTCGACAATTTCAATTTTGCCATCGGGAATTCTTTTAAAATCCTCCGAACTTTTACATTCAGGGTATTCACTACAGGCCAAAAATTGACCATTTCTTCCCCATTTAACTAAATACTCACCTTTTTCACACTTACGACAATCAATCCCTGAAGGAATTTGCATTTTCTTGAGATTCTTCATCTCTTCTTTGGCCTTCTCTAACGTCTTCTCAAAAGGGCCATAGAAAGATTTTAAAACCTTTTTCCAAGAAATTTCACCATTTTCAATTTGATCCAATTGATTTTCAATATTGGCAGTAAATTCAACATCTAAGATAGAAGGAAAGCTCTTCACTAGCATTTGACAGACAAGTGTTCCAAGATCTGTAGGACGAAATCTATTTTCTAATTTTTGAACATAGTTGCGGTCTTGAAGATTAGAAATAATAGCAGCATAAGTAGAAGGCCGTCCAATTCCATTTTCATCTAAATCTTTTACGAGTGTTGCCTCTGAAAAACGAGGAGGAGGTGATGTCCAGTGTTCGCGCGACAGAGGTTTTTCTATTGCAGAGAAAACTTCTCCCAGTTCAAGTGGTGGCAGGATTCTTTCACCTAAAAAGGAAAAACTACTCTCTTCATCTTGATTCTGTTTTTTTTCCATAAGTGATTCAAGATAGACCGTTCTAAAACCCGCAAACTTAATCAACGATCCTGTGGTCTTAAAAAGATATCCTTCAGCATTAAACATAACAGTGGTCTGCTCTAAAATGGCCTGCGACATTTGAGAGGCAATGAACTTATTCCAAATAAGAGAGTAGAGTTTATATTCATCATCTGAGAGATCAGCTTTGATTTTTGCCGGCAAAAAATCTAAATTTGTTGGCCGAATTGCTTCATGGGCATCTTGGGCCTTTACTTGAGTTTGAGATTTTTTCTGATACATGTTGGGTGTTTCTGGCAAGTACTCTTCACCATAACTTCTTTTAATATAATCCCTCACATCACTAATGGCCTGAGGGTCAACTCTCACTGAATCAGTTCTCATATAGGTAATAAGACCTGAAGGACCATCATCTTTAAGCTTAATTCCCTCATAGAGCTTTTGCGCAATACTCATGGTTCTCTGGGCAGAAAAACCAAGTTTAGTGGCCGCTTCTTGTTGAAGTTTTGCTGTGGTAAAGGGGGGCGTTGGACTCTGACGACGTTCTTTTTTCTTAATATCTTCAATGGTAAATTTTTTATTTTCTAACTCTTTCAGGAGAAAAGAGACTCTCTTTTCATCTTTGAGTTCTTCATTTTTTTGGCCTTTTTCTGCAAAGTACTGACTTTCAACATCCATGTCATTTTTTTTAATTTTTGCGTGAATAGAAAAAGATTGCTCTGGAACAAATTTTGTCACTTCATCTTCTCTATCCACAACCATTCTCAGGGCCACTGATTGAACGCGCCCGGCCGATAATCCTCGTTGAACTTTATCCCATAAGATAGGTGAAATTTTATAACCCACGAGGCGATCTAAAATTCTTCTTGTTTTTTGCGAATCATATTTATGAGCATTGAGTTCTGTTGGATTATTAATGGCCTCTAAAATATTTTTTTTCGTAATGGCATTAAATAAAACTCTTTTGGTGTGCTTAGGCCTTTTGATTTCCTCGGCCAAATGAAAAGCAATGGCCTCACCTTCGCGATCGGGATCGGGTGCCAGATAAATATTATTGGCCGCCTTGGCCACAATTTTAATACGATCAATAATGGCCTTCTTCCCAGGAATAGGCACAATCTCAAGATCAAAAGAGCCCTCTACATCCACACCAAGCTTAGACTTGGGAAGATCTTTAATATGTCCTTTTGAAGCAAGCACCTCAAAATCTTTACCTAAGTATTTTTTTAATGTGGTTGCTTTTGAAGGAGATTCAACAATGACAAGGTCAAAATTTGTCTTTTTAAATGTTTTGGCCAACTTTGCTACTTCAGCTTCTTCTTCTCGCTGCTTGTCACTAATTTTTGCCTCTTTCTTAACGCTGGCCTTTTTTTTTGCCACTTTTTTCTTTGAAGATTTGGTGCTCTTAGCTACTTTCGTGCCACGAATCGTACTTGCCATGATATTTTGCTTCCTACATATAACATTGATGAGTAAAGAGAAGATGGTTGCTCAATTACCTGAGAAGGATCTATCCATCAAGAAATTTTATAATGAGTCTTTAGAAGTATTCAATAGTTCGCTAACTTCTTCAAGATCAAATTCAGTAAGACCATAAGGATTATCATTTGTATTGAGATTCTCATCCATATATTTTGCGCCTAGATCTTTTTCAATTTCATTGAGATCATCAAATTCACTTTCTTGCCGCGCAACGGCCTTTTTCTCTAATTCATCTAAATCAAAACGCTCGAGGTAACGGTCTTCATCAATCTTGATGGAGTCTAACTGCATTTGAGCAGCATTGAGCTCTGATTCTAATGTTGATAAGGCCTTCTCATCTTGCTCCCCTCTATCCATAAAACTCTTCTCTCGCTCAAGACGTTCTATTTCCTCCATCTCGGCCTCGGATAGATGAATATTTTTTGCATCTTTTAAAAGGTTTTGCCCCACATCACTTATATTGAGTTCTACTTCATCACTACTTAAACGACGAATATCTTTTTCATAAAGAGACTTTGACTCTTTTTCCTTCTTCATGCTCAATATTTTTTGACTATCAAGAGTGACAAGATAATCACCTTTTTTAATTTCATGAATGGCCGTTGTGATAAGTGCTGTAGAGAAGTTCTCCGTAAGATGTAAAATAATCACCTGCCCTATTTTTTCTATGGGTCTTGGAGAAATCTCTACTTGCAGAGAGCGATCAGAAAAATTATAAATATCTAAAACATTTCCAAGCTCCAGGCCATCGGCCCGTCCTCGATCAATATAGATAATATCACCGTAAGTAAAAATAGATTTATCATTTTCTCGTCCACCAATAAGATTTCCTTCAATAATTTGAGAGTTAAAATTTTCAGCAATCTCAATAATTTTTGGAATATGCGTGGTAATACGCGATCCGCGAGGCATAAAATCAAAAACTTTAGTGACTTTGGCCTCATAGAGATCTTCTACTTTTCTCAATAACTGAACTTCTCCTACAACACTGTAATGGTATCCCTCTCTTTCACTCTTTTCATGCTTCATCATGCCAGCAGGGACATAAATAGAATAAAAATCTCCTGGAAAGGCCTGGACTGTAGGGAAAAAAGAGAGAAAAACAACTTTGTTAAGTGTAAAGTTTGTCTCCTCCGTAGGAGAGAACTTTATTTCTCCCAGGTCTTCAATAATATTGCTACTAACAAAAGAGTGCGTTTCAATACCTTTTTTATAGCTTATTTTTTGCTTTAAAATATCTCCCCAGAAGCCATTATCAATTTTCTTATCACGTGAATACTCATCATAGAGTAGCTCCTTTTTTTCAGGAACATAAAACTCATATTCTCTATTATTAATACTATTTCCTGCAGCAAGGAGATCTTCATAGCTTTTATCTGTCGTGTATTGCAAATAAACGCCATTATTTTTGAGCTTTTCTCGTTGAACTATCCAATCAGGAATCTCATCTTTTCCAAGATTATAAGATCCTATATATTTAGAGGTATCAACTTCCTCATCGGCCTCAAAACTACCTATTTTAAGCTCAGGTGCATTCAAAGAGTCACCTAAGGTAAAAGAGAGTTTCGTCCCTGGTTTAATTTCATGAGGATTTGTGATGTAGGGATTAATAGACCAAAGCTTTGAATAAAAAAATCCTGAGCCAAAGAGGTTTTGACAAATTTTCCATAAGTAGTCACCTTCTTGAATTTCGTAGACTTCAACATTGGCGGCCTTGGATAATTCATTCCATTCTTTTGTATCTACTTTGTTTTGAAGATAAGAAGAAATCTTCAAAATTCTTTTTTCTTCTTGAGTTATTTTTTTAGGATCATAGACATCATCTTCATCTGCTTCAATCTGTTCAGAAATAAAATTTTTGCTTTCACTCACCTGCCCTTTGTCTTTAAAATCAAGTAATCCCTCTTTAGATTTTTTTTCTTCAAAATCAATGGCAACACCTAAATCATTTTTCAATTCCTCAAGATCATCAATTTCCTCTCTTCTCTCTCGTTCTTTTTCTTCGGGTTCTAAGGAAACAAGCGGTATATCTTCTACGCTTTCTTTTTCTATATCACTCTCATCTCCTCCATAGAGCTCTTCCTCTGCTTCTTCTTTTACTTCTTCCTCTACCCCCTCTTTTACTTCTTCCGTCGCTTCTTCCGTCGCTTCTTCCTCTACCCCCTCTTTTACTTCTTCCGTCGCTTCTTCCTCTTCAGGAGTATTTTCCTCTCTTTTTTCAGCTATCTCTTCAGAAACTTCTTCCTCCACTGCCTCTGCGGCATCCTCTTTTATTTCTGCGGCCGTCTCTTCTTCAATTTCTTCTTCTATTTCCTCTGCCCCATCAACAACATTTTCTTCCTCTTCATCTGTCACGGAATCTAAAATTTCATCTAAGCTACTCTCCTTAACCTCTTCGGCCGAAATTAACGAAAATCCCAGCAAGAAACAAAGAAGAAAAAAACAATTTATTTTCATTTTAAACCCCTAATAAGTCATGCCTCATTGAATAATAGCGCTCATACTTATCCTGAATATTGAGCTTTTCGGCACACTCTATTAAATGATCTAAGGCCAAAATAACATAAGAGCTAAATCCATACTGATGAACAATATCTTCAAATACTTGCATCGCTAGAGAATATTCTTTTTGCTCAAAAATAATTTTACCAAAAAAGTAAGAGGCCGAAACACGAATACTCATTTCATTGTTTTGCATCAATGTCTTAAAAACATTTTGGGCCGAATCAACATTGCCTTTTTGAAGCATTAACTGCCCCTCTAAGAGTTTACTCAAAGAAGGACTCTCTTTTTTTATTTTTGAAGAAACCATAGGAGGATTAAAAGAATTCACAATTTTTTTTCTTTGTCGTCTTTCATCATCAATGACAATATCCACACTTTCTGCAATTGAATTTCCATTATTTATATTGATCTTCTCTTCAATTGATGAAAACTCACCTTGAGGAATCATATTGCTCGCCCGTGAAGAAGCATTCTTTACGGCCTTTTCATATTTCTCTAAAAGAAGATCATATTGAACTTTAGGGACCATCTCATCACTATTTTTTACCGTTCGCCTATTCATCATGGAACATGATGTAAATAAAAAAAGAACTAATAGCTTACTCAAAATCCCCCCTCTGGGAGCAAAAAAAATATTTTTCATAACTTACCCACCCAATCATTTTGACAATATTCTCTTTTTATTTTATCGGATACTCAACTCCCGTCAATGAATCAAAGCAACCGATTAGCAAAAAGGATTTTGTCAACAATGAAGGCCCTTATAAAAGAGCAAAGTGAACTATTTCACTTTATTATTAGCACTCCTAAAAATGCCTCTTACTTTGTTTATTTTATTTTAGAATCCCTAGAAGGCCTCTGCTTTTATTCAACACTTGAAAGCGATAATAAAGAAGTTCGCCTCATTGATATTAAGGGTACAAGGGACTGCTATGAAGATTTCTTAACTGCTTTTAATTTGTTAAAAAAAACTATCCCTATAGAAGTTCTTTAGTATGATTTTTCCCTAGGGCCCTTCATGCCCTCTTCTTCTTTTTTCTATCAATGGCAAAATAAGAAGAATGAGCTTCTCTAAAGATTTTTCTCTCTTTCTTTTATTGTCTCTTTTTTTTTCTCATCAGCTTAACGCCATTGAATATAATGAAATACTCGACGTTAAAATTAAAGTAATCTCCTATAGCAAAATGCGTATTATTCTTAATCGAGGAAGAGAGGATGGTATTCACACCCATGATGTGGCCAAGTTTTATACTGGTGAGGATTATGCTTTTAAGGCCGCCTGTATTTATACAACAAAAAAATTCTCTGAATGGGTTATTTTTCGTCCATATAATAAAGAGAAAATTCACAAAAAAGGTCATCGGCTTATTGGGTTCTATGGTCGACATCGAGTTCGCATAAAAAATTATTCTTATTTTAAAAAAACATCACTTTTGAGAAAAATGATTGTTAAAAAGAAAAAAAGAAAAGATCAAAACAAGAGAAAAGAAATTATTGCTGAACTATTCCCGCAAAAAGAAATTTTCCCTTTAAAAAAAGGATCTCTCTCCCTTTCCCCTTTTACTTATCATCATCCTCATAACGATTTGAACTTATCTTTTGGCTTAAATTACCTCCAAGAAGGTGATGAGTTTCGCTATACTAATAAACTCAATATTTCTGCTCTTAATCTTTCTCAAGAGAAGAAAAGAGAAACTTTTTTTGAAAGCAAATTTCTTATTTTGAATTCTCTTTTTGGTCCCTATGAGGCCTCTTTTCTTTATCAATTCAAAGAAAGAGTTCAAGGAAAAATTTCACCTATTCGCTATCAGCATCGGTTCTCGCCACTTGGTCTAACTTATATTTTCCCTATGCATTCAAAGAATTTTTTTCTTACATCACTGGAAACAGGTTATTTCCCCTCTTTTGAAATATTTTCCACTGAAAATAAAAACCCCTCTCTTGTTAAAAAAGATTTCTATTGGCGCCATTATTTCTTTCTACAACTTAAATTTAAAATTAATAAAAAGGCCCATCTTAATCAAATTTTTCACTTTGCTCCTCTCCATCGTATGAGTGAAAATCATCTCGATATAAAAGACAGCGACTTTCTTTTTTCAACAGAATTTAGCAATCATATTAATAAAAAAATGGCCTTAAAAGTTAAAGAAGAAATAAGCTACGACAAGAGAAGAAAAATCTATCAAAATGATTCTCCAATGGAGCTCAAAAGTTCTGTGATGCTAGAATGGTTGTGGTAGAAAAATAAGCTTTATCTCATAATTCTTACAAGCACAGGATAGTGATCGGAATAGCCTGCAAGCTGACGATTAGTGGCATTGAAGTTATAGCGCTTAGGAATAATCTCGTAGTCATTTCCTCTTGTATCCCATCGCTTTGAAATAAAGTCTGGTCCATAAATTTCATAGCTTTCCAGAATTAAAGAAAGATCTCCTTGCGCTGTCTTATAATCGAGAAGATCACTAGAGACGATAATGCGATCAAGGCGATTCCATTTTGCTTTACGTGTATAAAAATAGCTTCCTGCAATCTCTCTTCTCTTAAAGGCCCCTGCGCGCTCATAACTTCCTTCATAGTATTCTTGATGAACATCTACAAAAGAGGCCTTCCTGCTTTTATCATCTAGCAGAGAAGAAAAAGGAGAGGGCTTTTCTGAGTCAATTGTGTTGAAATCTCCTACCGCAATGACTTTTATCCCTGGGTATTTTTTCTTTGTTTCAAGCATTTTTTGACGAAGAGTTTTTGCTGCATAATGACGATGACTAGAAGGATTTCCTTGGCTTGGCCAATGATTCACAAAAACGGCCAACTCTTTATCTTCTAACTTTAGATGAACTTCTAAAATATTGCGCGTAGGATTTTTTAAATCAACTAAGCGATGTTCAATTGAGCGAACTTTTTTAACTTTATCGCTTTTATAGAAAACGGCCAAATCAATTCCTCTCTCATCAGGAGAATTTGACACGACAAATTCTGAATACCCTAAGACCTTTGCTAACTTTCCGGCCACATTGGCATTTTCAATTTCAGAGACGGCCAAAATATCAGGTAAATCACCTCTCTCTAAAGTCAAAACATCGCGAATTTGATTCATTTTGAGCTCTAGCTTTTCTTCTGTCCAATCTGTTTTAAAACACTGTTTTCTAAAATGATAGATACTGACTTTCTTACACTCGCTCTGCTTAAGGGGATGATTTAAAGGAAGGAAAGTTGCATCATTTTTTCCCTCATCGTGGACAGTGTCAAAAAGATTTTCAACATTATAAAACATCAGTTCCCATTCGCTTGCTGAGAGCTGCAAAGAAGAGAGGGAAAGAAAAAAAAGACCAATGGCATAACGCTGGAATTTCATTTATCATACTCCTTTCCCATCTATAAGGATATCTTATAGAAGATATAAGCTTTACTTATATATAAGAAAAATATTTCATCTTTTCAATATTATTTTTTCATTAATTAAATGAAAAAAGA
>NODE-872-length-10436-cov-14.4325_pt1 | contig 10436 bp, 10 predicted proteins | sample MGYA00139097_ERZ477577 | MGnify/ENA metagenome assembly ERZ477577 | reverse complement strand
CCCTTATTTTAATGCAGAAATTGCTTTTTCTATGCCATCTGGGTGTTTATAGACAAACGAACCGGCCACAACAACATCAACACCTGCTGCCTCCAACTCTTTGACATTTTGATCATTCACTCCACCATCTACTTCTATCAGACATTTTGGATTTCGCTTCTCTATCAATGCTTTTAAGCGCTGTGCTTTTTCTACAACAGAAGGAATAAATTTTTGACCGCCATAACCTGGATTCACACTCATGAGAAGCACCATATCGATATCTTCAAGTAAAAACTCTATCGCTTCGATCGGTGTATGTGGATTCAGCGTGATCGCAGGACGTATACCCAACGCACGTATTTTTTGTATGAGTCTGTGAGGATGTTTCTCCTCTTCGATATGAAACGATATAAATTCCGGTTTCAAAGGTGCGAAAAGGTCAACAAAAAATGTGTTGTTCTCTACCATCAGGTGTATATCCAATGGTTTGGTTGCCGCTTGAGCTACTGCTTCCACGACAACAGGTCCTATCGTAAGGTTTGGTACAAAATGCCCATCCATCACATCGACATGTACAAGGTCACAACCACCTTCACAAATGGCTGCAACATCACGAGCCAAATACCCAAAATCAGCGGAAAGTATACTTGGGGCTACTAACATAAATGTCCTCTTGTATTATTTTGATTTATTATAGCAAAATCAAACTTGTGACATAGTGCCATACTCCAAGGATACGGTATGATTTACAAAGAATATCGCTATCAAGACTTTCAAGAGAGTGCTTTGTTTAGATTCATATACGCTTCCAATGTAAAACAAAGAAGAAAAGGTAGGGACACCTTAAGCAAATTTTATGCTCTAATGGTCTATAATCCCACAAAATATTCATCGTTTTACACTGAACTTTTAAAAAAGTGTACCAGAGACGATTAACTTAAAGGACATACTATGGCAAGAAGATGTGACATTACGGGTAAAGGCCCATTAACAGGAAACAACGTTTCTCACGCAAATAACAAAACAAAAAGAAGACAACTTCCAAACTTAAGATCTGTGAAGATCACACTTGAAGATGGAACAACTAAAAGAGTTAAAGTTGCTGCTTCTACACTTAGAACTATGAAGAAACACGCTGCTCAAGCTGCTACAGCTGAGTAAGTCCCTACTTTTGGGACTTCGGCTTTGAAAGCCACACAAAGATTTAAAAAGTTTCTCGGCTGGAGAGACACACACAAACCTCATATTACACTAAATGACGAATATTATGGTCATTTAACCCCTTTTAGACTTCCTCTTATACTTACTGTATTTGTTATGCTTATCGGTACAATGGGATATATGCTTATTGATGGTTTTCCGCTTATGGATGCTATTTATCAAACAGGTATCACATTTACTACCGTAGGTTTTGGAGAGATAAAACCCATTTCAGATATGGGACGTATTTTCACCATTACCCTCATCATCTTTGGATTTATTGTTTTTTCTATCGCTATAGGTATTATTGCAGAAGTCGTTAAAAAAGGTGAATTTCAAAAAACTGCCAAGGAGCGTAAAATGCTTTACGAAATTGCTAGACTTAAACATCATTTTGTTGTCTGTTATCATAATGAATTTACCATAGAAGTAACCAAACAACTTCGTGCAAACCACATCCCTTTTGTAGTTGTTGATCCTAGAGAAGATATGGATGAAATAGCAAAAAAATACCATTATCCTTACTTTGTAAGCGCAGAACCACATACAGAAGAAGGTATCTTGAAGTCGCATCTCTCTTCAGCAAAAGGTGTTATCACGTTGGCAGTTAACGTCGCAGACAACATTGCAACTATCGCTTCTGCAAGACTGTATGAATCAGAAATACACCGTGGTAAAAAATTCCTCATCATTGCCAATGCACGAAGCAATGAAGATGACCAAAAACTCCTTAAACTTGGTGCTGACAGGGTTGTTACAGCAACAAAACTCATGGCACAACGTATCAATGCCATGGCAGCACGTCCGGACATGGAAAACCTCCTTCAAGAGTTTCTTTATAAAAAAGATACCCCTCTTGACATGGAAGAAGCAAAAGTATTCAAAACATCGTGGCTCGCACTGAAAAAAATAAAAACTGCGCGTTTCAGAGACATAGCAAATGTTACTATCATTGGTATACGTCAAAAAGATGGTAAATTTATTCCTATGCCTAAAGGTGATACGATCATCATGCCAGAATCTAAACTTTTACTTATCGGTACAGGTGAAGGTATAGCTAAAGCTAAAAAAATTATGCGAAAAAGAGAAAAGCCTGAGGAACTCAAATATGTTTAAACTGACTCCTGTTGAAAATGGACTTGAAAATGTTCAAGGCTTTTTCTGTGGTGCTACCAATGTTGGTATGAGAACAAAGCCTGCTAACTCTGATACCAGTGACATAGCCGGTGATGTAGCCTTTATACGAAGTGAAACACCTTGTGACATTTCAGCTGTTTTTACAAACAATACATTTCAGGCTGCACCCATTAAACATTTTCAGAAGTACCCTAAAGGTTTTCAAACCAACTTTGTACTCATCAATGCCAAAAATGCCAATGCTATGACAGGTGAAAAAGGGATAGAAGATATAAATACCATTATGTCTACGCTCTCAAGCAAACAAGAGGTACTTAATCCTGTGATGTCCTCGACTGGAGTTATAGGGTATCGTTTACCCACAAGTAAGATAATCTCCGCTTTTGATAAGCTAGACTTCAATACTGCAAATTCTCACCAGACAGCACGAGCCATCATGACGACAGATGCTTTCAAAAAAGAGTTAGCCTACAAAGTTGAACTTGAAGATGGTAACTCTTTTCATATTGCTGCTATCTGTAAAGGTGCAGGAATGATAAACCCAGCTATGGCTACCATGCTCTGTTTTATCATCACTGATGCAGACATTCCTAAGTCTGATATGGATGAACTACTTACAGTTGCTACCGAAGGTTCATTTAACCGTATTTCAGTAGATGGTGACACCTCCACAAACGACACAGTAATGCTTCTATCCAATAAACAAAGCGGAAGCTATGACAAAGATGCTTTTAGTGATGCTTTAAACAAAATAATGTTTGAACTTGCTATGCTTGTACTCAAAGATGGAGAAGGGGCAAACAAACTTGTCGCTTTTGAAGTTCATGGAGCGCGAAGCGAGGAAGAAGCAAAGAAAGCCAGTATGGCCTTAAGTAACTCACTCCTAGTAAAGACTGCTCTCTTTGGAGAAGACCCAAACTGGGGACGTATAGCCTCAACCATAGGTGCATCTGGCATAGAATGTAATGATGAAACACTCACCATACACTATGATGACCTTCTTATCTACTCCAGTGAATTTAGAGAGTTAGACAAAACACGTGAAGACAAAGCCTACAAGATCATGAAACAAGATAGTTTTAAAGTCACTTGTAACATCGGTTTAGGTGATGGCAGCTATACATCTTACGGCTGTGATCTAAGTTATGAGTATGTGAAAATAAATGCAGAGTATCGAACGTAAAATTTTACTTTTAACTCTCTACTAAACACAAAAAAGTTATAATAATAGAATATATTAATACTAGGAAGTAACATGTTACACGAATACAAAAATGAAATACACGAACTAAAACTAAGCAATGCACACTTTGCAAAAGTTTTTGAAAAGCATAATGCACTTGACCAGCAAGTTGAAGATGCAGAAGCAGGACGTACTCTTTTAACAGATGTTGAGCTTGAAACACTTAAAAAAGAGAAACTTCTTTTAAAAGATGAAGCGTACAAAATGATCTTAGACTATAAAAAAGCACAGGCATAATCTTAGTCTCCAACTCTTATGGGCTTTTGCCCATATATTCATCTTCTTACCCTACTGATAGCTTTAATCAATTTATAGGATTAATCATGAAACTACTCTCACTTGTAACATTTGGAATACAATAATATGGCAACATTTGATAGCATAGAAGCACTTCCAAAAGCGCTTTTAGAGACACTCACTATACTAAACTTTACGACGATGACCGAGATACAAGACAAGGCCATCAATCCTATCTTGGAAGGCAAAGATATCTTAGCGCAATCTAAGACAGGTTCTGGGAAAACATTGGCCTTTGGACTGCCGTGTGTAGTGCGTACAGATATGAATGAGAATAAACCCCAAACCATCATCATCACACCTACACGAGAATTAGCAGAACAGATAGCTATAGAACTTCGTAAAGTTGCAGCCTATAAACCTAATCTCAAAATACTCACACTATATGGAGGAGTGCCACTTCGTGCGCAAGCTGAATCACTGGCCAAAGGTGCGCATATACTTATAGGTACACCTGGACGTATACAAGACCATCTTGCAAAAGAGACACTGGTACTTGACAGCATAAAAACACTGGTACTTGATGAAGCAGACCGTATGCTGGATATGGGTTTTTATGATGAGATAGTCAAAATAAGTTCGAACATGCCACGCGCTAAGCAAACCCTTCTCTTCTCAGCTACCTTCCCCGAAAAGATAGAAAAACTTGCCAAAGCATTACTGAAACAGCCCATAACTGTCAAAGTAGACACAGTTCAAGAGCATGATAAGATAGATGAAATAGTCTATGAGACTGCTGATAAATTTAAAACACTTACCGCACTGATACAATCCTATAAACCAGAATCACTCCTTATTTTTTGTAACACTAAAGCAGAAGTTATGTCTCTTACTGATACATTACATCAACGTGGACATTCGGTTATAGATATACATGGTGACCTTGAACAAAGAGATCGTAATGAATCTGTCATCGCGTTCTCCAATGGTTCCAAACGTATCATGGTTGCTACAGATGTGGCTTCAAGAGGTCTGGACATTAAAGACATCGAACTTGTTATCAACTATGATCTACCTTTTGACCCAGAGATATACACACACCGCATAGGTCGTACAGGACGCGCAGATGCCACCGGTATAGCTATCTCACTCTATGGTCCAAGAGACAGTGAAAAGTGTGCTTATATTACTTCTCAGGCTCGTACAGCGCATGTGAAAGACTTACGTGTGGATGCTTCATTTAAAATGGTATCTGAGTATGATACACTTTGCATTAACGGTGGTAAAAAAACCAAGCTTCGTGCGGGAGATATACTTGGTACTTTATGTAAAGAGATCGGCATTGATCCGAAAATGATAGGAAAGATAAATATCACAGATACAAAATCTTATGTCGCACTACACCATACGGTGATAGACAAAGTATTTAAAGCATTAAAGAAGACAACGATCAAGAAGAAAAAATATATCACCTGGATATTAGACTAATCTTCCAATATCTCTTTCCTTCTTTTATGTCTAATGACATAAAAAAGTGTGATCAGTACTACACAAAGAAGTGCGATCAGTGTTGCAGACTGTAGGTACTCTGAGATCAGTGCCTCATTTGAACCTAGCAGATAACCTAAAGCTACCAAAACGATCACCCAAATACCTGCTCCCAAACCTGAATAAAAAGCAAATTTAGCCATATTCATACGTGCCAGTCCAGCAGGTAGAGAAATAAGTTGTCGTATACCCGGGATAAGTCTTCCGTTGAAGGTAGAGAGTTCTCCGTGTTTAATGAAAAAGGCTTCAAGTTTGTCTAAAGTCTCTTCTTTAATAAAAAAGTATTTACCATAACGTAAAATAAATTTTCTTCCAAAATGCATTGCCAAATAATAATTAAACAGTGCCCCGGCTACAGAACCAAATATCCCGGCCAAAATGACAATATACAGATTCATTTCACCTTTAAAGGCTAAATATCCTGCAGGTATCATAACAATTTCACTGGGAAAAGGGAAGAAAGTACTCTCAAGGAACATAAGAAGAAAAATGCCCCAATAACCCATATCTCCAATGTAACCTACAATGGCTTGGGCTATGTCGTGTATCATAAAAGGTGTTAGTTACTATTCGCTATACGCGCCGACAGCGGTAAGTCTTTTGTAGCGCTGATCAAGTAGTTCATCTTCAGAAAGTTCTCTTAGTGCTTTGACAGTCTCAAGGAAATATTTCTTTATCACATCAGCTGATGTTTCTTTGTCACGGTGTGCACCAATAAGAGGCTCATCAAGTACATCATCTATTAAACCATGTTCAAATAGATCATCTGGTGTGATCTTTAATGCTTTAGTTGCAGCTTCTACTTTTGTTGGATCATTCCATAAGATCGCTGAACATCCTTCAGGTGAAATAACTGCAAATACAGAGTAACGCATCATCGCAAGTTTATCTGCTACACCAATGGCAAGTGCTCCACCTGAACCACCTTCACCGATAACGATGGAAACCATTGGTACTTTTACAGAGGCAAATTCAAAAAGATTTTTAGCGATAGCCTCACTCTGACCTCTCTCCTCTGCACCAAGTCCAGGATATGCACCCGGAGTGTCTATGAGCATCAGTACAGGAATATCAAACTTCTCTGCCATTTTCACTGCACGTAGCGCTTTTCTGTATCCTTCAGGGTTTGGCATACCAAAGTTTCTTTTGATCTTATTTTTAACACCACGCCCTTTCTGTTCACCGATAAGCATAGTCTTTTGACCATTGATCCAACCGATATAACATAAGATAGCAGGATCATCTCTAAATGCACGGTCACCGTGGATCTCATACGCATCATCCATCAAAAGTTTGATGTAGTCTAAAGCATAGGGTCTATCCGGATGACGTGCAAGTTGAAGTTTTTGAAAGTCACTGAGCGCTCCAAAGGTCTTCTGCACTTCTTTGTCTAACTCATTTTGATACTTATTGACAGCCTCGAAATTTGCGATGGCATGCGCCGATACAATCTCTTCTTGTATCTTTTCAATTTTGTTCTCAAAATCTAAATAAGTTGCCATGCATTAACCCTTATATTTTCTTAAAGATAACTACGCCGTTTGTACCACCAAAACCAAATGAATTGCTCATGGTAATGTTGATATCTGCTTTTCTAGCCTGATTAGGTACATAATCCAGATCACAGTTCTCATCTGGCGTTGTATAGTTAATAGTCGGAGGCAGCACACCATCTCTCATCGCCATAAGGCATACAACTGCTTCAATAGCACCTGCAGCACCAAGACAGTGTCCCACTTGACCCTTGATCGAACTTACTGGTGGACAGTTCTCTTTACCACCAAACAGTTCTTTAAGTGCTGCTGTTTCATTTTTATCATTGATCGGTGTTGATGTACCATGTGCATTGACATAGTCTACTTTTGGTTCACCTGCCATTTGATAAGCACCTTTCATCGCACGAAGAGGTCCATCCATTGTTGGTGTTGTAATGTGATTTGCATCACCACTTTCACCAAATCCAATGAGTTCACCATAGATCGTTGCACCTCTTGCAACAGCATCATCATAACTCTCTAATACCAGTGCAGCTGCACCTTCACCCATTACAAAACCATCACGATCAGTATCAAACGGTCTAGATGCAGTTTGAGGGTCATCATTTCTTGTTGAGAGTGCTTTCATGGCAGCAAATCCACCAATACCTACTTCACAGATAGCAGATTCTGCACCGACAACCAACATCTTATCTGCAGTTCCAACCATAATAGACTTTGCAGCCTCACCGATAGCATGTGTACCAGCAGCACAAGCAGTTACAGATGAAAGATTTGGACCTTTAAGTCCTTGATAGATAGAGATAAATCCACCCAGCATATTCACAAGAGAAGAAGGGATGAAGAAAGGAGAGATTCTTCTTGGTCCCTTGGTTGCACATACTACCGAGTTCTTTTCAATATTTGGTAATCCACCTATACCTGAAGCAGAAGCTACACCAAATCTTTCCATATCTACATCTTCTGGAAGTTTCGCATCATCCATAGCTTCCATAGCAGCTTTAAGCCCAAGCTGTATAAATCTGTCAGCTTTCTTTGCCTCTTTTGCGTCAAGCACAGTAAGTGGATCAAAATCTGTTATTTCACCAGCGATGCTCACAGAATGTTTTTCTGTATCGAATAACTCAATATTTTTGATACCGCATTTTCCCTCTACGATCGCAGAAAATGCACTTTCTTTATCTAGTCCTAGGGCATTTATCATCCCTAAACCTGTAACTACAACTCTTTTCACTGGCTCTCCTATCCACTTCTAAAAAATATATATTAATATTCCAAAAAATACTAATAGATACTTTATTAAATTCCCCGAAGGGAACTCAACTTATACGTTTTCGATAAATTTGATTGCGTCAGATACAGTTGCGATAGCTTCTGCTTGATCATCAGGAATTTCGATATCGAATTTCTCTTCAAGTGCCATTACTAATTCAACAACATCAAGACTATCAGCCCCAAGGTCCTCTACGAATTTAGACTCTTCTTTAACCTCATCCGGGCTCACGTTTAGTTGCTCAACAACTACTTCTTTTACATCATCAAATAATGCCATTGACTACTCCTTAAGTTTGTTAAAAATACGTCTAATTATAACTAAAAAAGTATAAAAAGCTTATATTTCCAATGAAATCGTTATATGAGTTTATATAAATAAGGGTTTTGTGTAAAAAAGAAGTGGAAAAGTATCTGTATTAAACAAAGTATCTCCTAAGATAAATACATATGAACTAACACATGGTATTTTACCATGTATCAACTCATCTTATTTGCTTAAAATTTATACTTTATGTTCGTGTATACGTAACGTCCTGGCTCATTCATAAGTATGATAGTTGAGTCTGCAGGATTTATTGGAAGCAAGGTAATATCTGTATATGTGTTGGTGACAGCATATGTTGTATCAAATAGATTATCAATACCAACTGTCAATTCAAAGTTGTTACCAAACTTCTTTGTTCCTTTTAAGTTAAGTACTGCATATGCATCCAGTTCCTGTTCCCCATTATCGGCATCAAAATCTGTCCATTCATCAGATGCGATCACTTCTGCTTTCAGTGCCAAACTCTCATCATAGTCATAATTCACTGCACCATTAAATTTAAATGGTGGTATCTCCGGCATGTCTTTATCTGATTGGTCAACCCCAAACAATGGATCTTTCTTTTTACCTCTTTGGTAAGACATTCCATAGTCAAAGTAGAGTGAATCTGTTGCAACGTATGTACCACTAAGTTCTACTCCCCATATTGTTGCATCAACATTTTCAAGGTTATGGTTATCTACTGTACCATTTGTATTATACGCTATAAAATCATCCAACATACTATAAAATGCTTTAGCTTTTATCGTTGCATTTTCATATTGCTTCTCAGCCCCTAGATCAAACTCATAATTCACTGTATTTTCTAAATTAGGATTACCCACAAATGAAGGGCCCATCATTATTAAATAAAGTTCTCTTGCATCTGGAACTCTTGATGACTTTCCAAAACCTGCAAAATATTTGGTAGTTTCATTAGCATTATAAGTTCCCAATACGTAACCGTTAAGCTCATTGTAGTCATTACTTGGCTGCATAGGATTTTCGGAAGTGATCTCTGTATCATCATATCTCAGTCCAAGATCTAGAACAAATTTATCCATAGTGATCTTATCTTTAAGGAAAAAAGCATAGTTCTCTGTATCTACATCATTGATACTCTTCATCATAAACATACCATTTCTGTAGAATGCTCCATCCCAGTTTCTCTTACTATAATCTAACCCAGCTGTAATCGTATGATTATCCATATCGAAACTGTTTGAAAGTTTTGCCCCTTGCATCTTCGTAGTTAATGCGTGTGTCATCTCTCCCATCATATTAGCAGAGTTTCTATACTTATTTGACATAGGGTGATCTACTTCTGACTGATAGAACTGCAGATTAAGTTCTTTTGAATACATCCCTAGATCTTTAGCTATATATTCTATGTTATAAATATCTGAATCATCATATAAAGCATCCATTTTAGAAGATGGATAGAGAACATCATCACTTCTATTGGCAGTATAACTTAATCGTAACTCTTGAGTATCAGTAATATCCCAAAAAAGTTTTGCCATCAATGTCTTTTTACTATATGCATCCATATCTCTATATTGATCCTGATAGGCAGTTCCCATTAATGAAGGTTGTCCTTCAATATAATTATCTATCTGTTCTGCAAATGTATTGCCATCACCATCTTCATATTGTTCACTCTCTTCTGCGGAACCAGTCAATAAGACTCTCACATTATCTGTAATACCTCCACTCAGAGCGAAAGATCCTTTTTTGTATCCCCAAGACCCCATACCGACATTTACTTCACCTTCAAATTCTTCAGTTGGTTTTATTGTATGTATTTGAACGTCTGCAGAAAGTACACCAAAATCTTCTACATTAAATGGCCCTTCATTGATCTCGATATAATCCACATTGTTTGTCAAAATATGAGAGATCGGTGGGTCCATTCTGTTTGGACATGCTCCATACACTTTCGCACCATCGATCGTAACATTGATATTGTCTTTTCTCTGTCCTCTTACAACAATATCATTCGCGATACCAGATC
>NODE-871-length-10438-cov-5.89464_pt1 | contig 10438 bp, 11 predicted proteins | sample MGYA00139097_ERZ477577 | MGnify/ENA metagenome assembly ERZ477577 | reverse complement strand
GACCATGATCCCTTAACCCTTGGCCATGGACCCTTTACCCTTCACCTGCTCTTATCACTTCCAGAACGATACCGCCCTTGCTTTTTTATACCGTAGACCTCATAATCGCCTCGTTTCTAAACCTGAGTTAATGCGATTATGAGCCGTCATCTTTTCAAATTCGTCAACAATCTAAAGATCCGCTGGAAGATGACTGTCGTCGTCCTGCCGCTGGTTTTGATCCCGCTTTTCGTGGTGGGTACGGTGGTCGGCTGGATCGCCTACCGTCAGGCACACCTCGGCATCACCCAGACCAGCATGGACGATCTCGACCATCTGGCCGCCTTCACCATCGACCTGCTCGATGCCCACAATCAACAATTCCAGGTTTACCGTGAAGACAAGAAAGCCGCCACCGAACAGGAGCTGGCCAGCCTGACCAATCTCGCCTACGGCATGGTCGAGGCCCAGGACAGACAATTCCGCAACGGTGAGATTGATATCGAAAGTGCCAAACAAGCGGCTCGCAGTGCCCTGAAGAGGGTTCAGGTTGGAGAGACTGGCTACATCTACGCCATGACCAGCAAGGGCGACCTGGCGGTGCACATTGCCCGGGAGGGTGAAAACGTCTATAGCGAAACAGATGAAGATGGCAGACATTTCATCCGCGCCATGTGCAAGGCGGCTACGAAAACAACTCCAGACAAACTGCTGACAATCATCTATCCCTGGCGGAATGCGGAGCTTGGTGACAGTGTCGCCCGTCAGAAGATGGTGGTCTATCGTTACTATGAGCCCTGGGACTGGATTATCGCCACCGGGGGCTACCTGGATGAGACCTACGAGAATCCCGCTGCCAAGCAAAAGGCTTTTACAGAACTCAAAAACAGGTTAAATGCAAAAAGGGTTGGCCAGACCGGCTACATCTACTGCATGGATCGTAAGGGAACGCTGACCATCCATCCCGAGGCCGAAGGTGAAAATATTTACGACTCCAAGGATTCGGACGGTACACCCTTTATAGAACGCATGTGCAAACAGCGCGAAGGATGGATCCGTTATCCCTGGCAGAACCCTGGTGAGAAGAAGGCCCGTCGCAAAATCGTCCGCTACCTTCACTATCAGCCCTGGGACTGGATCGTCGCCGTCGGCTCCTATGAAGATGAGTTTTACCGGGAGACCAACCTGATCAAGGGGCGGATTCTCGGCAGCCTCGGAGTTATCTCTCTCCTGGTCGGCACGATTGCCATTCTACTGGTTTTTTTGGCCGCCAAGATCCTCTCCGACCCAATCCGTCATATGACATCGGTGATCCGCGACATCAAGCGCGGTCAGTTCCATCGCCAGATGGAGATCACCAGCCGCGATGAGCTTGGAGAACTGGCCATCGCCTTTAACCGCATGACCAGTAGCCTGCAACGCAACCGCGAGCTTGAAGCCAGCCTTGCCCAGCAGGGCAAGATGGCCTCTCTCGGCATCCTTTCATCGGGAGTCGCACACGAGATCAACAACCCCCTCGGTGTCATTCTCGGCTACGCCGGCTACCTCGAGAACAAACTCGACCCGGAAGACCCAAATCACCACTTTATCCACGAGATCAAACGGGAGAGCAAACGTTGCAAGAAGATCGTTCAGGACCTGCTTAACTACGCGCGGACACCGCAGCCTGAGTTTGCTGAAACCGACCTCAACCAGTTACTCGACCAGATCGTCAGCTTTGCTGCCAACCACACCGATATGCACGACGTGAAAATCGACAGGAAATTTACTGATGGCTTACCAGAGCTTCTGATCGACGGTGACCAGATTCGCCAGGTGGCAATCAACCTGATCCTCAATGCCGGAGCAGCCATGGAGGATGGTGGCATACTCACGGTAAGGACCTATCGGGAAGAGGACGATGTCGTGATGACCTTCGCCGACTCTGGCAGCGGCATTGACGAAGCGGACCTTGAGCGTATTTTCGAACCTTTCTACACGACTAAAGATCGCGGAACCGGCCTCGGCCTGGCGATCACCAGGCAAATCATTGAACAGCATCACGGCAGCATCCAGATGACCAGTCGCCCGAAGCAGGGAACGACAGTCACTATTCGCCTGCCGCTTTTCCGGGAGGAATTCTGATGGCGCCTCAGCGCATTATGTTGATCGACAACGAAGAAGGACTCTGTCGCATGATGGAGGCAGTTCTCAAGGACCAGGGTTACCTGGTCAAGAGCTTCACCCGACCGGTTCAGGCTGTCGCAGAATTCGCTGCCGGCGATTACGACCTGATCATCAGCGATATCAAGATGCCGGAAATGGATGGTCTTGAGGTGCTGCAACACGTTCGTAATCGCGATCCGGAGGTGCCGATCATCATGATCACTGCCTATGCGACGGTAGAAATGTCGATTCAGGCGCTCCGCCGTGGTGCTTACGACATGCTGACCAAACCCTTCGAACCCGACGAGCTGATCTACCGGGTCAAAAACGCGCTGCAACACCACGAACTTGTCGAAGAGAACCGCGGGCTGCGCGAGGATCTCTCAAGCCAATTCACGTTTGAAAATATTATCGGCTCGGCACCTTCCATCCGGGCGCTATTGGAAAAGGTGGGTAAAGTCGCTGTTCGCGACACCTCGGTCTTGATCACCGGCGAGTCGGGGACCGGTAAAGAGCTGATTGCCCAGGCCGTACACCATAATTCATCCAGACGTAATCATCGCTTTATCGCCGTCAATTGTGGCGCCCTACCTGAGAACATTCTGGAAAGTGAGCTCTTTGGTTACCGCAAAGGCGCCTTTACCGGAGCCTTGGAAAACCGCAAAGGGCTGCTTGACGCAGCCAATGGCGGCACCCTCTTTCTCGATGAAGTTGGCAACCTGCCCTTGAGCATGCAAAAGACCCTCTTGCGCTTTCTCCAAGAACAGGAGTTTTGCCGCCTGGGTGACACAACCCCAACCAAGGTGGATGTGCGGATTATCTCGGCGACCAATTCTGATTTAAGCGCAGAAGTCTCTCAAGGCATTTTCCGTGAAGACCTCTTCTACCGGCTGAATGTCATCAATCTCCACTTACCGCCATTGCGGGATCGTAAAGACGACATTCCGCTTCTGGCCGCCCATTTCATCCGTGAGCAGAACGTCAAATTCGGCACCGAATTCAAAGGGTTGACCGCTGAAGCGATGGACGCTTTACGCTCATATGCATGGCCTGGCAACATTCGCCAGCTCTGCAACGTCATTGAAGCAACCATGGCCATTTCAAGCGGCAACTACATCGGTTTGCCGGAGCTTGCACAGCTGATAGAGACAGATCAATCCGTTCAATCGGGAGACCAGGCAGACTACACCTCGGCACTCAGTAGCTTCGAAACCGATTACTTGACCCGACTGCTGCGTAAACATAGCGGCAACGTCGAGGACGCAGCGGCTGAGGCCGGCATGAACATGGCGACCATCTACCGCAAGCTAAAAAAATACGCTATCAGCAAGAAGGACATTGAATAGCATACGGCTGTAAGCTGTAAGCTGGAGGCTGAGGATAAAACCATTTCATACCTAGCATACAAGGGCTTTCCTTGCCCGAAGCAGCGCTTAAGCTTCACTGTTGTCCTGTTTGCATAAATGCAAAAGCGAATTTCATCATATTTGCAAATCTGCAAATACAGTGTTCATAGCGGCAACCATCCCTCGCCCACAAAACAAACATAACACACCGTAATAACTACATAAATACCGGAATATTTTTCCAGAGCTGCTTTTGGTATACGCCTTGCTCCTTAAGGATCACGTGACTCCAATGGGGTCCGGCCGAGTTTCAGTGTTGCCGAAAGGCCGGGCCCAATTTTTCACAAGATGCCATCGAATGAAAACCGATGCAGGAGGCGAAAATGAAAGACACAGCGGTCTGTCCCTACTTTGATCTGGATGAGGATGCCTGCGACGTAGGTTGCGGCTATATTTCATCCCACGATGCCAGCATGATCATCAAGTTCTGCTCGTGCCAGTTCGACACCTGCCAGAAATATCGTGAATTAACTGACCGTCTCGTCGAGCAGGAACCGGTGTTGCCTGTTGTCAAGCAGCCTTCTCCGGCGAGACCTGCGGCTCATTGCAACAACATTCCTGTTCTCGGTCTTTTCAGTTATGGCGTCACGGCAGCATGCTATGCCGCAGACAAACTGCCACTGCTGTCAATCAACCTTCACTTACTGGCGATCATTATCATGCTGGGTGCCGTTGGCCAGATTTCGGCCGGCTTGAACGCCCTGAAAAGCAATCCTCTGCGCGCCATCGCCTTCACTGGATTTGGTCTCTTCTGGCTTTCAATTCTGGCTCTCGACATCCTGCCAAGGGCAGGTTACGGCTCGGTTCCAGGTCCTATCCCGATGATGGGCTATTTCGCCATGTGGGGGATGTTCAGCCTGGTTATCTGCCAGGGGTTGGAACAGCTGGTACGTATCAGCCGGGTCGTCTTCGCTCTGATTACAGCTTTCCTGCTGACCCTCGCGTTGGCTCACGCGACACAGAACACATCGCTCCTGCACAGCGCGGGATTGATCGGACTGGCCAGTTCCCTGCCGGGGCTCTACCTTGGGTTACGTCATATTGGGGAAGAGGCAATCCACCTGTTCCAGCCCAATGTCGCATCAGACAAGATACGTTCTTGACAAGATACGTTCTTGACACACGAGCAGGTTCTCGATAATTTTATAGCATGACTATCAGGAAAGAGACTCTCAGCATATGAACGCGAAGCTCAGCCGCCAGATGACCCTGCTCGGGCTCGGTGTGCTGGCATTTTATGCCGGCCTGCTGGGAACCGGACACGCTTCACTGGAGATCCTTCCCCAGTTTGCGATCTCTGCGGTGATTTTTCTCAGCTCCGGGAAAATCATGAAACAGATGGCTGAGAAGCTGCCGGCGAAGGAAGAGACTGAAAGCGAAGAGGTTGAAGAGCCGAACTGGGAATTGCGTAACCTGGTCCTCAACTGGGTCGCAGCGGCTGCCGTCGTCAGCATCGTCGCCCTCTTTCTGGTCAAACCCGCAAGTATGACCTTTAACGATTTCGGTCGTTTCCTGCTGAAGATGGATACTGTCATCACCGACTATGACATGCCGATAGCGCCTTAGGAGCAGGTACGCGGGACGGGGTACGGGGAAACATTAAAAAAAAAGCCACGGGCACTCTTTCGAGTTCCGTGGCTTTTTATATTTCTCATCTAGATTGCTTAAACCACGTTCCGCGCCCCGCGTTCCTCGTACCGTTTCAATTGCTTATCATGCCATCGTGACAACAACAGCAAGGCCATGATCGCCCCCGTCAGAGCGTACATCATATCCGACTGGGTATCCCAGATATAGCCCTGGGTGCCAAGAAATGCCTCTGCAGACTCCCCGGACATGAGTGCAACCCACCACTCGATTAATTCGTAAAATGCGCTGATCGCCAGACAGACAGAGACAATAATAAATGCCAACCAGCCTTTTCCGGAAACGACCTGTTTACGGATCAGAATTTCGCGAGCGATGATCGCTGGCACAAAGCCTTGCACAAAATGCCCAACCTTGTCGTAGTTATTCCTCTCCAGATCAAACCAGTCACGAATCCAGTCGAAGAGTGGGACCTCGGCATAGGTATAATGGCCACCCACCATCAGAATAAGGCAATGGAAGAGAATTAAAGCGTAGGTTAAACGGGTTAAGGGGAACGTGCGGCGGGTTGCGACCAGAATGACCAGGCCGATAACCGCTGGTAAAACCTCGAGAACCCAGGTCGGGTAATCTTTGGGGCCGATGCCCGACCAGACCAGCGTGAAAAAAAAGAGGCTCAACCAGAGATAGCGCATGGGCATCGACTTTCTCGAACAATTATATTGCTATAAAAAAACATCGCGTTTTCGGAAGGACAGAAAGTTACTGTGCAAGCAACCAGCGCTTTGCCTCGGCGACTTCGTGAAATAATTTGCCATTGAGAAGGCCGCGATTAAGGAGAACCGTCTCCAGAAACTTGATGCTGCCAACAGCTTCGCGGTTCAATTCGACCCAGGCAATCTGGTATTTACGGGTAATAGAAAAATCCTGGAAGAGCTTGGTGTGGTTCATAGAGTCCATGGTTGACATTGGCTTGGTGGACTCGCCTATACCAAGGACTTTGTAGCAGTCGTGCTCATCACAGACCCTGATGATCTCACGCCAGAGCGCCACCGCGGTCTGGTAACTCTTGTCACCCGTGGACCGCGCTTCAACATAATTGCCCATGAATATGACTGACATTTGATAACTCATGATGGCATCCCAAAACAAAGCATTAGATCAGGCTTAACCATCATTATCCTAACATGTTGAGCGTCTTTGTATAGCGCGCCTGTGCCGATGAGATTCAGGTCATGTGCAAGAAGGTTATACGTCCGTTTCCCTCTGTTCCCGAGAAAACCGCACCATAGAATCAGACCATCCAGGAAACGAGTCCGAATCATGCCGAGATCGGAGCCCTGGATCAATCCAATAATTTCAGCTGTCCCTGGCCGGCACTGAGATCATCGAACATTTTGCAGAAACCGTCCCGGTTCTCTTCCGGCAAGCGCAGACGGCAGCCAACTTTTTCGCCATAGTCCATATCAAGGACTTCTGCCTCAAACTCTGCCAGGCGGCGCTCAAAGGGCGTCACCAAAGCATAGTCAAAGGTCGCCAGGAAACTAACCCAGGTAACGCGTTCCGCCCGAGAGAGCTGTTCCAGGGCCGTCTTCACCGCAGCCGTGTAGGCCTTGACCATGCCGCCTTTGCCAAGCTTGACACCCCCGAAATAACGGCTAACAACCACCGCGGTGTCGCCGAGGCCACTGTACTGCAGGGCAATCAGCATCGGCTTGCCGGCAACACCGTGCGGCTCACCGTCATCGCTCAGGCCGACTTGATCAGTGCTCTCCGGAGGGCCGACCAGATACGCCCAGCAGTTGTGGTTGGCATCAGGGAATTCAGTCTTGATGGAAGCAATAAAAGCTTGTGCTTCAGCTGTTGACGTCACCGGTTGCACAGTCGCAATAAAACGACTGCGCTCCACTTCGATCTCACTACGGAAACGACCGGCGGGAATGGGATATCTTGGCGAAGGCGTCATTTTCTCTTTGTTGGGTTTGCCTCTGCTCGCATAACCGGCTGACTCACGCCAACAAACTTCAAGCGGGCAACATTCTCGACATGCGGCGTCTGCGGGAACATGTCGACCGGCTGAACCTGCTCGACACGAAAGCCCTGCTCAGCCAGAAGCGCGAGGTCCCGGGCAAGACTGTCCGGATGACAGGAGACATAGACCAGGGTTCGCGGCTGCATGGCAGCAATCGCTGCCAACACCTGTGGAGCGCAACCTGATCGGGGCGGGTTCACAACAACGGCACCGAGTTTGCCGGTCAAGGGCAGATCATCAGCGAGGATTTCCTCGGCATCACCTGCGACAAACTTACAGTTGCTAAAGCCATTCATCGTGGCGTTGGCCTGAGCATGACGAACCGCTTCGGTAACAGTCTCTATACCCAGGACCTGATGCGCCTGGCTGGCCAGATGCAGGCTGATACCACCGACCCCGCAGTAAAGATCGAGAGCCGACTCGCCGGGCTGAAGATCGCACCAATCACGAACCAGTCGATAGATACGTGCAGCCTGGGCGTGATGCACCTGCAGAAACGAAGTCGGCCCAAGGCGCAAGCGCACGTCGCCGACCTGGTCGATCAGGTCGGGGGTGCCGAGGACTTTGAAAGTTTCCCGACCATAGATCACGTTGCCGGTGCTTGAGTTCACATTCTGATGCACGGAGATCACTTCCGGGACCTTGCGCTGCAGCCACTTGGCCAGGTGCGTCACCTCACGATAGTTGCGCTCACTGGTCACAAAAGTCACCATCGCTTTATCATAAGCTGGGCTGACCCGTACCAGCAGGTAGCGTAAAAGGCCACGCCGGTGGTTGGCGTCGTAGGCGGAGATATTACGCCGATCGAGTTCTTCGCGGACAACCGCAGCAACGCGGTTGATCAGCGGATGATGCAAAGGACAGTCGGCAATATCAACAACATCGTGGCTGCCACGTCGATACATACCAACCTGACCTTTACCACGCTTACGCGCCACGACCAGCTTGGCACTGGCCCGATAACCAAGAGTTTCTGGAGCAGCCCAGACCTCACCCAGTTCAACCTCATAAAGCTCGGGATAGGTTGCCAGGGCGTCGGCCATCCGCTGGGATTTGCGCTCCAACTGTGCAGGGTATTTCCAGCTCAACAGGGCGCAGCTCTGGCAGGAGCGATAATGCGGACAGGACGTCTTGGCCACGCGCTCTCGTGAAGGCTGCAGGACACGTTGGGTACTGGCGATAATCCTGTGCCGCCCGGTATGCGCTACACGGGCAACAACCTTCTCTCCGGGGAGAGCGTCGAACACAACCACCCGTTTCCCTTCATGGGTCGCCAAGCCAAGACCGTCCTCATCAATTTGCTCAATGGTCAAGGTCAGTTCTTCGGCGCGGGGCTTATGTACATGTTTCGATTTTGGGCGTCGCGGTTGGGCTGTCATGGCATCTCCTGAAAAGAGCCGTCATATTGCGGTAAGAGCAGCGGTCTGTCAATGCTGCTCTGCAACGAGCAGAGTCATTTGTTACAATGATAGCAAAGATGTCTGCCCAGGAGATAAATATGAGATATCCAACTCTTTGTGCTTTGCTTATTTTATGCTTTGTCGGGCCGGTTTTTGGTGGTGAAGCCGATGTCGTTGCAGTTGAAGTCAAGAGCCCAGGGAATCAAACATACAGCTTCAATGTGACGGTGAGTCATGCGGACCAGGGCTGGGATCATTATGCCGACCGATGGGAAATCATAGCTCCGAACGGCGAAATTCTGGCCAGGCGTGTATTGGCTCACCCGCACACCAACGAGCAGCCCTTTACCCGCAGTCTCTCAGGAGTGAAGATTCCGGTCGATATTCACCAGATCACGGTCAGAGCCCATGATTCAGTGCATGCTTATGGAGGGACAACAAAGAGGATTGTACTGGATTGAGTCAGCAGCTCAAAGGCCGTTGGAGTTCGTTCAATCCCGCCCCTTGAAATAGACGAGAACCTTTGTGATGATTTCACGGTCTTTGCCGGAGAGAACCTTACACTGACGGTATTCTTTGTAAAACCTGAGACGTTGTGTCCTGCTTAAAGCCCGCCTGCCGACTTTATCCAGGCAAGCCAGGTCCTTAATGATGCGAGAGTCGAAAAATGGCCCGAAAAAGCGCTGCCCAACCGGGCAGTCGATCAGGTAGACCTGCGGGCTCTCCAACTGTTGTGAGACCAGCAGGTTGCGCCACTTCAAATCATTATGACAGAAGCGATGCTGATGCAGAGTCCGCGTAATTTCGGCGACCTGGCTGATCACCTGATTGACCCATGGCCGATTTTTAAAAAGATCCGGCTGGTTAGTGGCCATCCATGCCAGATCCCTGGTGTCATCGATAGAGGCTGTAATCAGGCCACCACGAAAGGTACGGCTTAAGATATGCTCCTCTCCATAAGCCACAACCTGTGCCGCCGGCAAGCCGATGCGACTGAACCAGAGTTGATTGCGGGCTTCCTGACGAATACGAGAAAGACCAAACCAACTGCGGATCCCCCGGGTGGAGTGATATTGCTTTACATAGTAGCGTTGCCCATCGATGCAGACACAGAAGACAAGGCTCACCTTGTCTTGGGAGACAGGTGTCCCGGACAAGGCAAAGACCTTATCGAATGATGAAAAGGCCTCCCCTGCAGAGGTGTTTCGCCAGGGTTTGGTTACAGTCCAGGTTTTTCTTTTGATCATTGGGAACCAGACCTTTTTACATCAGCATTCATGGACATCAAAATATTTTCAGGAAATTTCACCACAAAAACGCACGCTCGAGTAAGACAGATTCACCCTTAAACGAAAAGTCTTTGTTATCGTTCTGTGTTGATGAAAAAATTGTCTCAGATATCCTGCCACTGACACACCCACCCTCATGATACGGGGACTAATGGACGAGACAAGTTAAGAGATGTTCCCCAACTTATCAACTTCGCTAAGTACGACTTCTGCGGCTTGAATTAAATCAATAACCAGCCGTTTATTGATTTCGAGGAATCCTTCATACTCCCCTCGATTTCGTAAATTATGGCAGTGCGCCAGAATTCGCCAGACTTCAGGACTTACCCCCAACGTATGGGGCAAACACTGGAAAACTATATAGCGGTTATCTGAACGATAACCCTTCCAGCGCAAAGCGGCCAAAGCAAGCGCATGGGCCGCATTGTAAGCCAGATCAAATTGGCTTTCGATTGACAAGACATCGAGCCGTGAATCATTGAGGCGCGACCTCCCAGAATGAACCAGGCCGTCAAATTCGCCCTGATCACCTGGTTCCTCTTTTAACTGGCCAATATCAACCAGATTCTTAAACTGTTGGGATGTCATCTTCAGAACCTA
>NODE-870-length-10441-cov-6.11179_pt1 | contig 10441 bp, 8 predicted proteins | sample MGYA00139097_ERZ477577 | MGnify/ENA metagenome assembly ERZ477577 | reverse complement strand
TGAAACCCCTTATATATATTAAGTTTTTTAAAAAATTTAATTAATCCAACAAGCTATTTAGAATGTGACAAATATCATGGTTTAAAATATTCTTGTAGCGTAATTTTGGTTTTCATATTCTTCGGGATGTGAGTTTGAAAAAAAGAATCGAATCAATTAAGTGAAGATGACAAAAAATCCAGATTGCAAAAAGTTTTATGTGATTGGCTTGAATTATAAAAAGGCGGATGTTGTAACGCGAAGTAAATTTAGTTTAAGCAAGGAGAAACAGGTAGAACTTTTATCTGAGGCGAAAAACAGCAACATCAAAAGTGTAGTAATCCTTTCTACTTGTAACCGTATCGAGATCATGGGTTTTGCTCATCACCCTTTCCAGCTCATCTCATTGTTGTGCAAATATTCAGAGGGTACTGTCGAAGATTTTGCCAAGGTTTCCTATGTCTACAAGAATAGTGATGCGGCCGAACATGTGATTAGAATTGCCACCGGAATCGAGAGTCAGATTGTTGGTGATTATGAAATCGTTGGACAATTAAAAGATGCCTTTAACAGAGCGAAAAAGGCCAAAACAGTAAATGCATATCTTGAAAGGTTATTTAATGTAGCCCTTCACGCAAGCAAGGAGACAAAAAACAACACCAGTATCAGTTCAGGAACTACTACTGTTTCTTACGCAGCCATTCAATATATCAAGGATCATTACAGCAAAAAAAGACCACAGAATATTTTAATCTACGGTTTAGGAGATATTGGTCAGAACACAGCCAGAAGTTGTTCCGAGTATTTAAATGCACATAACATAAGAATAACCAACAGAACAAACGCTGTCGCCGAGCATGTCGCCAGTGAAATAAAAGCCGTAGCAATTCCTCATGATCTTTTGGAATCAGAAATTCAAAACAGTGATATACTGATTGTTGCCACCGGGGCTTCAGTCCCGACGGTATTGGCTAAGAACGTGGATCCTGGCAAAAAACAATTATTCATTGATTTATCCGTCCCAAAGAATGTTGATTCAAACATTCAGCATATTGAAAACAAGGAGATCGTTGACGTTGATATGCTTTCTGAAAAAACTGAAAAGACGCTTGAGAACAGGAAACAACAAATTCCTTTGGTTGAGGAAATTATTCAAAAATATAAAGCCGAGTTTTACGAATGGCTTAATTTCAGAAGGAGTACTCCCGCTATAAACTCTCTTAAAAAATCTTTGGAAATCATTCAGCAAGATGCAATTTCTTCTCATTCAAAAAAATACGCTGATGTGAATCCTGATTATGTTGATGAAGTGACCTCCCAGATGATTAGTAAAATTGTATCTAAATTTGCTATGCATTTAAAATCTGAGAATACCTCACCAAACCAGAGCATCAAGGTTATGAAGGATGTATTTAATCTAGAGACTACAGAAATTTAACATGAAGAAAATTATCAGAATTGGAACCAGGTCCAGTGAATTGGCACTTTGGCAGGCAGATACTGTATCTAATCAACTAAAACACCTTGGGCACGAAACCGAAATCGTAAAAATTGATTCAATTGGTGATGCTGTTTTAAACAAACCATTGTACGAACTGGGAACCACCGGGGTATTTACCAAGAACCTGGATGTGGCTTTGCTCAATGATAAAATTGACATTGCCGTTCACTCCTTAAAAGACGTACCTACCGTACTTCCTGTGGGAATTGTTCAGGCAGCTGTATTAAAAAGAGGCTTGTATCACGACATTCTGGTTTTAAAGACCAATGATGAATTCTTTACCAGAAAAAATGCTACTATAGCCACCGGTAGCCTCAGAAGAAAGGCGCAATGGCTTTATCGGTTTCCAAACCACAGTATTACAGGCTTAAGAGGCAATGTCAATACCCGTTTGAGAAAACTAGATGAGAATGAATGGGATGGGGCCATTTTTGCCATGGCAGGGCTCAAGAGAATTGGCTTGCTCCCGGAAAATTATATGAAACTGGACTGGATGCTTCCGGCTCCGGCTCAGGGAGCAGTGATGATCGCTGCTCTGGAAAAAGACAAAGAATTACTGACCGTTCTTGAGGAATTAAACGATAAGGAAACTGAAATTTGCGTAGGGATCGAAAGAGAATTCCTTAACAAACTTGAAGGTGGCTGTTCAGCTCCCATTGGTGCATTAGCGATGATCAAGGATGAGGAATTGAAATTCAAAGGAGCATTGTTCAGTACTGACGGTAAGCATAAAGTTGAATTTTCAAAGGCGGTTCCCGTTAATCATACCACAGACATTGCGCAATTTGCCGCTTCATATATATTAGAACGCGGCGGTAAAAAATTAATGCGAAAGGAAGGAGAACTTGAAAAGGAAATTAATATTTTTTCTACCAAGCTCCTGTCTATTGGTCAAAAAAGCACCTTAAAACCGAACATTGGTGCAGATATGAGTGATTTTATCACCATCCGATACAACAGAATTAAACGTTCTGCTGTCAGTGGCCCCAAAAAACACGTTGTTTTTACGAGTCAAAATGCTGTTGCCTCATTAAGTGATAGTTTTGATAGCTCTGAATTGGAATTTGAAAACATTTACTGTGTCGGAAGAAGAACGAAGAAATTGATTGAAAGTAGAATCGGTAAAGTTTCACACGTTGAGAATTCTGCTGATAAACTGTCAGATTATCTCATAGCGCATTTAAAAAATGAAGAAATCACCTTTTTTTGCGGAGACCTGAGGAGAGACGAATTGCCAGATAAACTGAATGAAAAAGGTATAAAAATAAACGAGGTGATTTCCTATCAAACCTTGCTGAGCCCAAAAAAACTGGATAAAAAATATAATGGAATTCTCTTTTTCAGTCCTTCCGGTATTGAGAGTTATATTTCTGCAAATAAAGCAACTGAAGAAATTGCTTTTTGCATAGGAGGTACGACCGCTAATGCGGCTAAACCCCATTTTAAAAACGTAGTGGAAGCTAAATTACCATCGATCCAAAGTGTTTTGGATTCGGTAAACAGCCATTTTTCAAATTAATTCTTTTTTGATTATGAACAGAACAAGGCGACTTCGAAAAACGGAAAATATCAGAAGACTTGTCAGAGAAAACAGGTTACATGTTGACGATCTAATTTATCCTCTATTTATTGAAGAAGGTAAAGGCATTGAAAGTGAAATTGAATCCATGCCGGGAATAAAGCGGTTTTCACTGGATACCATCTCAAAGGAGCTTGACGAAGTAACTGCACTTCGCATACCTGCTGTACTGTTGTTTGGCATACCATCTTCCAAAGATGAAATCGGGTCAGAAACCTGGAATGAACAGGGCATTATACAAAAGGCTGTCCGATACATTAAAAAACATTACCCAAAACTATATGTCATTACCGATGTATGTTTTTGTGAATTCACCAGTCATGGGCATTGCGGTATCATACATAACAATGATGTCGACAATGATGCGACTTTGGTCAATTTGGCCAAACAGGTAATTTCTCATGCCAAAGCCGGCGCCGATATGGTTGCGCCTTCGGGAATGATGGACGGCATGATAACTTCTATTCGCCAGGCATTGGATGAAACCGGTTTTTACAACCTTCCTGTGATGTCATATGCTGTGAAATATGCCTCGGCTTTTTACGGACCGTTCAGGGATGCGGCTGATTCTTCTCCAGCCTTTGGTGATAGAAGAACGTATCAAATGGATCCTTCAAATCGAGATGAAGGCATGCGGGAAGCCACCTTCGACGATCAGGAAGGGGCTGATATCCTTATGGTTAAGCCTGCTCTGGCCTATCTTGACATCATCCGTGACCTTAAGAATAATTTTGACCGGCCAATAGCCTGTTATAATGTAAGTGGTGAATATGCCATGATCAAGGCAGCCGGACAAAAGGGATGGATCGACGAAGAAAGGGTAATGATGGAAAGTTTACTATCGATGAAACGAGCCGGGGCTGATATAATCATCACCTATTTTGCAAAAGATGCGGCACGTATGCTGTTAAAAGAATAGAAATATCCTCAAAATCAAGAAATAAATTTCAGAATATGCAACTAGAAAGATCCATAGAATTGTTTAAACAAGGTGAGAAGAATCTTGTTGGCTCGGTAAATTCACCGGTTAGAGCATTTAAATCAGTTGGAGGTACGCCTGTTTTTATTGATCATGCCAAAGGGAGTAAAATTGTTGACGTTGATGGAAATGAATATATAGACCTCGTATTGTCATACGGTCCAATGATTTTGGGTCACAGGCATCCAAAAGTTGAAAAGGCGATAAAAAAAGCGCTGAAAAATGGCTATACGTTTGGCGCCTCAACGCGCAATGAGATAAAACTTGCCAAAATGGTTTGTGACGCTTTTCCGGGTATGGATAAAGTCAGATTTGTAAATTCGGGAACAGAAGCTGTATTAAGCGCAATCAGACTGGCACGGGCCTTTACCAACAAAAACAAAATTATCAAGTTTTCAGGTTGCTACCACGGGCATTCCGATGCACTTTTGGTTGCTGCGGGTTCCGGTTTGGCAACCCTAAGCCTGCCCGGAAGCAAAGGGGTACCGGATGAAGCCGTGAAAAACACCCTCATCGCTGAATACAATAACATTGAAAGTGTAAAAAATCACCTTGATAAAAACGAAGATATAGCCGCTGTAATTATTGAGCCTATAGCAGGAAATATGGGCGTGGTAAGGCCTAGTCCGGAATTCATCAGTGAATTGAGACAAATTACACGTGAAAAAAATGTTTTATTAGTTATAGATGAGGTAATGACGGGGTTTAGGTCAAAATTTGGCGGAGCTCAGGAATTACTAGGCATTGAAGCCGATATAACCTGTTTAGGCAAGGTAATTGGAGGTGGATTTCCAGTAGGCGCCTATGGTGCAAGAAATGAGATCATGCAGATGGTAGCTCCTTTGGGAGATATGTATCAGGCGGGGACCTTATCGGGCAATCCTATAGCGATGGCGTGTGGTATCGCTACTTTAAAGGAACTTAAAAATCAAAACCCGTTTAAGACCTTCAACAAAAAAGCGCTAAAAATAAAACAAATGCTGCTTGCTGCAGCTGACAAGAATGGTATTGACCTTCAGGTAAATCATTTCGGCTCCATGATCAACCCTTTCTTTACAGCAGCGCAGGTAACTGATTTTAAATCGGCACAAAAAAGTGACACCAACAGCTTTAAAGTATTTTTCTGGAGTATGATGGAAAATGGTGTTTTTTTACCACCCTCCCAATTTGAAGCCTGGTTTTTATCCTCAGCCCTGAATAAAAAAGACATGAAACAAATCGAGGAGGCCATAGCAGTATCGATGACTGAAGTTGCCAGGCATAAAGCCTGATCAAGCCTTGAATTTAATAATATAGCCCTTTGATAGCAAAGACAAGACAAAGATTATGATTAAAAACGATTTATATTTAAGAGCCCTAAAAGGGGAAAGTGTTTCCAGACCTCCTGTATGGATGATGAGGCAGGCAGGCAGGTATTTGCCGGAATTTATTGCACTTCGTAATAAATATGATTTTTTTACGCGTTGTCAAACTCCGGAACTGGCTTCTGAGATTACGGTGCAACCCATCAGGAGGTTTGGTATGGATGCCGCCATCTTGTTCTCTGATATACTGGTGGTCCCACAGGCCATGAACATACCCTTTGAAATGAAGGCCGGTGTTGGCCCTTATCTTCCCAATCCTATAAGGTCACAAAAAGATGTTGACAACACCTTCGTTCCTGACATAAATGAAAGCCTTGGTTATGTAATGGATGCCATTAAAATGACCAAAGAGATGTTAAATGATGAAGTTCCGCTGATTGGTTTTGCGGGATCTCCCTGGACCGTTTTTTGCTATTGCGTGCAAGGTCAGGGATCAAAAAACTTTGATCTGGCTAAAGCGTTTTGCTTTACTCAGCCCTTAGCTGCGCATCAGTTATTGCAAAAAATTACCGATACGACTATTGCTTATCTTAAGGAAAAAGTAAAAGCAGGTGTCGACGCCGTACAGATTTTCGATTCCTGGGGAGGAATGCTTTCTCCTGTTGACTATCAGGAATTCTCCTGGAAGTATATACAGCAGATTATCGATGCCTTGTATGAAGAGGCTCCGGTGATCGCCTTCGGAAAAGGTTGCTGGTTTGCCCTTGAGCATATGTCTAAGTCAAATGCCTCGGCTTTAGGGGTTGATTGGACCGTGAGCCCGAAGATAGCCCGCCAATTAACAAATAATAGAATTACCCTGCAGGGAAATATGGATCCCTCCAGATTACTGTCACCTCCTGCCGAAATTAAAAAGATCGTGACAAAAATGATCGATGAATTTGGAAAGGATAAATATATTGTAAACCTGGGACATGGTATATTACCGAATATTCCGGTAGATAATGCAAAAGCATTCATTGATGCGGTTAAAGAATACAAGAGCTGAAAGCATAATTAGATATTATTGAAAATGAATACAGAATTAATTCAAAAATACAACATTCCGGGCCCAAGGTATACAAGCTATCCTACGGTACCTTTTTGGGACCAAAAGGGTATTGCTAGTAAGGACTGGAAAGAAACAACGGTCAGGGCTTTTAAAGAAAGTAATGACACAGAAGGAATTAGTCTCTATATCCATTTACCCTTTTGTGAAAACCTTTGTACTTTCTGCGCCTGTCATAAGAGAATAACTAAACGCCACAGTGTAGAGAGGCCCTATATTGAAACAGTGCTGATGGAATGGGATCTCTATTGTGACCTTCTGGATGACCGACCCAAAATAAGAGAAATCCATCTGGGCGGCGGAACCCCAACCTTCTTCTCTCCTGAAAATTTAAAAAAACTTATTGATGGCATTTTTAAACGGGCAGATAAATTTGAGAATTTTGAATTTAGTTATGAGGCGCATCCGAATCACACATCAGAAGAACAACTAAAAACTTTGTTTGACCTCGGTTCAAGAAGAAACAGTTTTGGAATTCAGGATTATGATCCCGTGGTTCAAAAGGCGATCAACAGGATTCAGAGTTTCGAGCAAATTGAAAGGATTCACAGGTTGTCTCAAAAAGTTGGTTATGAGTCTATTAGCCACGATTTAGTTTTTGGATTACCTTTTCAAACAGAATCAAGCATAAGGAACACCATCAAAAATACTATTGCCCTGAAGCCCGATAGAATCGCTTATTACAGTTACGCTCATGTGCCGTGGATCAAAGGAGTCGGGCAACGCGGTTTTGACGATAATGACCTGCCTAAAGACGATGAGAAGCGTCACTTGTACGAATTAGGTAAACAATTATTTTTTGATGCGGGTTACGTTGAAATTGGCATGGATCATTTTGCCTTGCCATCTGACTCCCTCTACAAAGCGATGAAATCTCATAGTCTGCACAGAAATTTCATGGGATATACGGCTGGAAAAACCAAATTGATGATTGGTTTAGGGATGTCTTCCATCAGCGATTCCTGGTATGCCTTTGCTCAAAATGAGAAATCTGTAGAGGAATATACTGACCGAGTAAACAAGGGATTACTCCCTGTGTTCAGGGGTCATTTGCTCACCGACACTGACCTGATTATACGGAAACATATTCTTAATCTTATGTGTAATCTGGAGACAGAATGGAACCTGGATCTGGATGAGGCTATCAAAAAGGGCATACTTAGCAGGTTACAGGAAATTTTTGAAGATGGCCTAATTGAAATAGCCGGCGATAAATTAATCGTTAAAGAAAAAGGAAGGATGTTTGTCCGAAATATTTGTATGGCCTTTGACCTGCGACTTATTGATAACAAGCCGGAAACCAGAGTGTTTTCTATGACTATATAAACCTTTAATTAAATAGCCTACCTTACGTTTAAAAGGAAAGCTATTTTAGTTTTGACCCGTATTTTTTCACAAATTTATCTAGCTTAGGATTGATAACTGCCCTGCAATAACCTTGGTTTTTATTGTTGTTATAATAATTTTTATGATAATCCTCTGCCATATAAAACACGCCAAGTGCAGTTACCTCTGTCACAATTGGATCGTCATAAACTTTTTCCGCCGTCAACTGTTTTATCATTTTCTCTGCTTCCTCCCTTTGCGCTGCATCCTGATAAAAAATAACTGACCTGTATTGCGTACCCACATCATTCCCTTGCCTGTTTAAGGTTGTCGGGTCATGTGTATAAAAGAATACGTCCAACAATTCTCTAAAAGTTATGATATTGGGGTCAAAAGTAATCTGAATGACTTCGGCATGACCAGTGGTACCCGTGCAAACCTCCTTATAAGTTGGATTTTTACCAACACCCCCCGTATAACCGGGAAGTACGGATTCAACACCATCAAGCTGCTGAAAAATAGCTTCAGTACACCAAAAGCATCCATTTCCAAATGTGGCAATTGCCAATTGATCATTCATAGTCTTATTGTTTTTTTGAGCAGTCAAATTAAGCGATAAAAAAAATAAAATAAAAGGTAAAATTTTCATGTCAGCTATTTGTTTCCCTGGCTAAGTCGGCATAAAGCAATCAGCATTACATTAAATGCGGATTATTTTATTATTCAATCCACTTAAACTTTATAAGTTATTGATAACACCCACCACTTTTAGCAGCATCTCATCGGTAAATTCCAGGTGCGTTACCATGCGCAACTTACCCTCTCCCATTGAAATAATAAAAATATTTTCCTTTTCAAGCGCCTCGACAAAGTCGTTCTCATCAAGACCTTCTGCTACCTGAAAAATCACAATATTGGTCTCTATGGGTTCAACCACCTTGATCCAATCTGACTTCTCAAGCGCTTCTCCTAACTCCTTAGCCCTTCTGTGATCTTCTCCTAGTCTTTCTATATTATGCTCCAGTGCGTACAAGGCTGCGGCTGCCAGGTAGCCAACCTGCCTCATTCCACCGCCAAAAACCTTTCTTATTCGCATGGCCTTGCCCAGGTTTTTTTTCGACATTAACAATACCGAGCCAATCGGGGCTCCTAAACCCTTTGAAAAACAGATCGAAATGGTATCAAACAACTTTCCATATTGAACAGGGTTTTCCTTTTTTGCAACCAAAGCATTAAACAAACGGGCACCGTCAAGGTGGTAAGCAAGGTTATGCTGCCTGCATACGTGTGCTATTTTCTCCAGCTCTTTAAAATCCCAGCAGGCCCCTCCCCCCTTATTTGTTGTGTTTTCAATGGCCACCAAATTGGTAAGGGGTAAATAATATTTTTCAGGATCATGGATGGCTTTTTTGACTTGCTCGGCATTAAACATACCTCTCTCCCCATCAATCAAACTGCAGGAAACACCTGAGTTAAAAGAAGCACCTCCACTTTCATAATTATATACATGGGCCCATTTGTCGCAAATGATCTGAGCCGCTGGTTCCGTCTGTAATTTAATCGCTGTCTGATTGGCCATTGTTCCTGATGGAAAAAACAAGGCTGCTTCCATTCCAAAAAGAGAAGCCATTTTCTCTTGTAGTTCAATCACCGTGGGATCTGAATTAAACACATCGTCACCAACCTTTGCGCTCATCATAAACTTAAGCATATCACTTGTTGGCCTGGTGATGGTATCACTGATCAGATTAATCTCTTCTTTATACATGTCTTCGAATTTCGCAAATTAATCTTTGAACCTGCTCACCAGTCTTCCCAGAAAGCTAAAGCTGCTTTCAAGATCGAACTTAAAACTGTCTCCCTCTTTTTTCTGAGCTAATTGATTGATGGCTAAATCGGTAAGCTGAATAACTCTCGGGTACCCTCCTGTGGTAGGACAGTCTCTCATCAAGATAATTAACTTGCCGGAAGGCGTCAATTGCACTGTTCCGGGAATAGTTGCAGAGGTAATTATTTCACTCTGTTTAATTGGAGAAAATTTTTCCTTCAATCTATACCCCATCCTATTATTTAGTTTATCAATCTTAAATTCCTTTGTAAAAAGCAACTCTCTTTGTTTTTTAGTTAACCGATGGAATTCAGGTCCCTTAGTTACTTCTATTTTTTTGGTAGTAAAATGAGAGCTGCTTACTTTTATTTTCGACGACGTTACTTCGAGATCTTCGTTATAGGAAGCAATCGGGACACGCTCACCTTTCGCTATTTTTTCTTTTGAAGTGATCCCGTCATAAAAAGAACGACTCTTCAATTTTGTTTCGGTCATAAAGCCTCCTTTAACACCCAGATAAGCTCTTGTTCCATACATTAAATGCCCAAAACTGAGCACATCACTTGTATTTACGGCATATACAAAGTTCATTATGATAGGATCTCCATTAAGAGCCGGAGACATGTCTGCCCCGGTCAAAACGATAAGGGTATGATCCTCAAACATTATTTTGGGCCCAACACGCGTTACCTCAAGGGTAGCAGCATTTTCCTCATTATTCAGCAGTTTATTCGCCAGTATGGCGCTGAATTTATCCATAGCTCCTGAAATCGGCACACCATACGACCGGTATCCTTTCCTGCCAAGATCCTGGATGGAACAATGCATTCCTTCTGA
>NODE-869-length-10457-cov-4.71063_pt1 | contig 10457 bp, 11 predicted proteins | sample MGYA00139097_ERZ477577 | MGnify/ENA metagenome assembly ERZ477577 | reverse complement strand
CAGGAACAGAACGAAAGAACCCTTGTGTGAGAACTGCCTTAGAATTACGGTTGGTACAAAAGAAGAAAATAAAAAATTAATGCAGGCTTTATATGCATTAGATAAACCAAATACAGCCTAAACCATGAAAAGAGTTTTATTTATTGACCGGGACGGGACCATGATCAGAGAGCCTGAAGATGAGCAGATTGACAGTTTTGACAAACTGGTTTTTTACCCAAAAGCGTTGTTTTATCTTTCGAAAATAGCGGAAGAACTCGATTTTGAATTGGTCATGATCACCAATCAGGATGGTTTGGGAACCGATGTTTTTCCTGAAGACACATTTTATCCCGTGCATCATTTCATCATGGAAACATTTGAAAATGAGGGGGTCACTTTTTCTGAACAGTTTATCGACAGAACTTTTCCCGCAGAAAATTCCCCCAACAGGAAACCCGGTACGGGCTTGTTAGGGGCTTATTTTTCAAATGAATATGACTTAAATAACTCCTTTGTAATAGGGGATAGAATGACGGATATGGAGTTGGCTAAGAACCTTGACGCCAAAGGGATATTCATCAATAATAAGACGAATCTGGGGGTAGATGAAGTATCGGTCTCAAATAGGGAGCTACAAACTTATATAGCCCTTGAGACGGATAACTGGAAGGATATTTATGAATTTCTGAAATTAAAAGAAAGAAGTGTCGAGATTTCAAGAAAGACAAAAGAAACCGATATTTATATCAGATTGAATCTTGATGGAAGAGGGCATAGCCAAATCGATACCGGGCTGAAGTTTTTTGACCATATGCTTGATCAGATTGGCAGACATGGAAATATGGATCTGGAGATTAAGGTCAAAGGAGACCTTGAGGTTGACGAGCACCATACCATGGAAGATACGGCCATAGTTTTAGGTGAGGCCTTTGCTAAAACCCTCGAGGATAAAAGAGGCATTGAGCGTTATGGTTTTACACTGCCTATGGATGATTGCCTGGCGCAGGTAGCCATTGACTTTGGTGGAAGGAACTGGTTGGAGTGGGACGTGGAATTTAAAAGAGAAAAAATCGGTGACATGCCCACAGAAATGTTTTTTCACTTTTTTAAGTCTTTTACGGATGGCGCCAAAGCAAATTTGAATATAAAGGCGGAAGGACAAAATGAGCATCATAAAATTGAGGCCATTTTTAAGGCTTTTGCAAAGGCGATCAAAGTAGCCGTGAAAAGAGATCCGGATAAAATGATATTACCCAGTACTAAAGGGCTTTTATAAGATGAAAATAGTGATTATTGATTATGGCGCAGGTAACGTTAAATCAGTGCAATTTGCATTGGAAAGGCTCGGTTTTGAGGCCATCTGTACTAATGACGCCAAGGAGATAATGGAAGCCGACAAGGTGATTTTCCCGGGCGTAGGGGAAGCCCAAAGCGCGATGCAGGAGATTAAAAAATTTGGCCTGGACAAGGTAATTCCAAATCTAAAACAACCCGTATTGGGCATATGTCTTGGGATGCAGTTGATGTGCAGAAACTCTGAGGAGAATGATACTGAATGTTTAGGGATTTTCCCGGTTGACGTGGTCAAATTTGAGGTGGATTACAAGATTCCTCATATCGGTTGGAACCAGATTTTTGATCTGAAAAGTCATTTGATGGATCAGGTGGCTGAAAACGCCTATGTATATTATGTACACAGTTACTATGTGCCGGATAATGAATTTTCAATAGCGAGCACTGATTATGGTCTTGTTTATTCAGGCGCCATTAAAAAGGATAATTTTTATGCCTGCCAGTTCCACCCTGAAAAGAGCGGGGATGCAGGTGAACAAATATTAAGGAATTTTATTAAAGCCATATAGGATGAGAATAATACCGGCCATTGATATTATTGAAGGAAAATGTGTAAGGCTGTCAAAGGGTGATTACGCTACCAAGAAGGTGTATAATGAAAACCCTTTGGAAGTTGCGAAACAATTTGAAGCCGCCGGAATAAGCTATTTACACCTGGTTGATCTTGACGGAGCCAAAAGCCAGCATATTGTAAATTATAAGATTTTGGAACAGATTGCCACGCACACGGATTTAAAAATAGATTTTGGAGGTGGGCTAAAATCGAATGATGATTTGCGGATTGCCTTTGACAGCGGAGCGAGTCAAATCACAGGAGGAAGCATTGCTGTGAAAGAACCGGAGGTGTTTAAGCAATGGCTTAAATCCTATGGTCCGGACAGCATTATTCTGGGAGCTGATGCGCATCATGAAAAAATAGCCATTTCCGGCTGGCAGGAAGCCTCTAGTAAGGAAGTGATCCCTTTTATTAAAAACTATGTTGAGGAAGGTGTTAGCTATGTGATTTGCACAGATATCGCCAAAGACGGCATGCTGGAGGGCCCTTCTTTTGATTTATACAAACGCATCTTAGAGCAGGTTGAAGGAGTTCGCCTTATTGCATCCGGAGGAATTTCACAATTTGATGAACTTCCAAAATTGGCAGCCCTGGGATGTGAAGGTACCATAATCGGTAAGGCCATTTATGAGCAAAGGATCAGTCTGAAACAAATTGAATCTTTTATTCTGGCGCACTAATTAATAGCTATTAAGGTTGTATGCAAATGGTCAGAATGCGCTGTATTGATGATATTAAAAACAAAACGAAATGGTAAGTAAACGTATCATACCCTGTTTAGATATAAAAGACGGGAGAACGGTTAAAGGAGTAAACTTTGTTGGTTTACAGGATGCGGGTGACCCGGTTGAATTGGCCGAAAGATATTCTCAGGAAGGTGCCGATGAACTGGTGTTTTTGGATATTACCGCAACCAAGGAAAAAAGAAAGACCTTGGTGAAACTTGTCGAAAAAGTGGCGAGAAGGGTAAACATACCTTTTACTGTAGGAGGTGGGATTTCGAGTGTTGAGGATGTAAATATGTTGTTAAGAGCAGGAGCTGATAAGGTTTCAATCAATTCTTCTGCCGTCAAAAATCCAAAGCTGATTACTGAACTGGCCAATAAATTTGGAAGCCAGTGCATTGTATTGGCCGTCGATGCCAAATTGATAGATGACCAGTGGAAGGTTTTTCTGGTTGGGGGAAGAGTGGAAACTGATTTGGACCTCTTTGAATGGATTCAGGAGGCAGTTGAACTTGGAGCAGGTGAAATTTTATTTACCTCAATGAATCATGACGGAACAAAAAACGGTTTTGCAAATGAGGCCCTGGCTAAAATATCTGAATTGGTAAAGGTCCCTGTGATCGCGAGTGGCGGTGCCGGAACCACACAACACTTTTGTGATACTTTTATAGATGGAAAGGCAGATGCAGCTCTGGCTGCCAGCGTTTTTCATTATAAGGAAATTGAAATAATGGATTTAAAAAAAGAATTAAGCCTTCAGGGTATAAACATAAGAATATGAAAATAAAATTTGATAGCAACACGGGCCTGGTACCTGCTATTATTCAGGATGCCTTGACAAAAAATGTTTTGATGCTTGGTTATATGAATCAGGAAGCTTTTGATAAAACCCTGGAAACCGGGAAGGTAACCTTTTTCAGCAGAAGCAAACAGCGTTTGTGGACCAAAGGAGAAGAGAGTGGTAATTTCCTGAACCTGGTTGACATCAAAAACGATTGTGATGATGACTCATTGCTGATTCTTGTAAAGCCCGAAGGGCCAACTTGTCATAAAGGCTCTGATACCTGCTGGAATCTCGATAATGACCAAAGTTATGGTTTTCTGTCTACCTTGGAAGGCGTTATTCAGGAGCGAAAAGAGAACATGAGTGATGACTCCTACGTGGCTTCGCTTTTTAAAAAGGGAATGAATAAGATCGCGCAAAAAGTAGGGGAGGAAGCGGTTGAAGTTGTAATTGAAGCCAAAGATGACAATGATGTATTATTTATGGATGAATCAGCTGATTTATTGTTTCATTATCTAATTTTGTTACAGGCCAAAGGCTTTAAGCTTAATGATATCGTTACTGTTTTGGAAAATAGACATAAATAGACGGATGTGAACAGTCAAATTCCTGAAAATACCGTTTCCTATCAGTATTCCTTTAAAGTGGAAAAAAAGGATATTGATGAATTAAACCACGTAAACAATGTAGTTTATTTACAATGGGTGAACCATATTTCAGAAAAGCATTGGAATTTATTAGCTGATAAGGAGATCAGGCAAAAATACCTTTGGGTGGTTTTAAGGCATGAGCTGGATTATCTAAACCAGGCCTTTTTGGGGGATGAAATCACCATGATTACCTGGGTGGGAGAGTCCGTCGGGGTTAAATCTGTACGTAACGTGCATATTTATAAAGATAAAACGCTATTGTTAAAGGCCCGATCCACCTGGTGTTTACTGGATCAAAAATCTTTAAGGCCCACCAGAATCAAAGAAGATATTTTATCGCTGCTCAGACCTAAATAGTTGCTCCCCAAAACCTAAGCCTTGGGTTTTTTTGACTCAATGAGTCTTTTTAGTATGGTTTCTACACCTGCACTATTATTGTTTCCGGTTTGAAACCTTGCTGCAAGTTTAACATTTTCATGGGCATTTTCCATAGCGTAACTAAAATAGGCCTGGTCTATCATCTCCAGATCATTATTATAGTCACCAAATACCATGGTCTCTTCTTTTGAAATGCCAAATTTGCGTTGTAAAAGCTTTATAGCCTCACCTTTGTTGGATTTTTGATCAGCAATATCGACCCAGTTCGACCCAGAAACCTTCACCTGTAATTCTGATTCAAGATGCTTTACATGCGGATAGATAAAGGTCTCCGAACTTTCAAAATGATAGATGGCCACCTTAAAGCAATCATCCTTCACCTCAGTCAACAGGTCTTCGACAACCTCAAACTTTGTATAATACTCTTTAAGCACATGAATAAATCTCGCATCATTCTTTTCTATATACGCCGATCGCTTACCGCATAAAACGATGTGAATATCATCCACTGCTCTAAGCAACGGAATCAATTTATTGACATGTTGTTCAGAGAGATGAATCGATCCAAGTTCGGTGCTTCCCTGTTTAATATAGCCTCCGTTTTCTGCCACAATCGTAATCTCTTCAGCAATAGACATGAGTTTGTCCTGGATACTGCTATACTGTCTTCCGCTGGCGGCAACAAATTGAATATTGAGTGTTTTTAAAGTGTCAAATAATTCAAAAAACTGATCGCTTACTTCACTTTTTGAGTTCAGTAAAGTGCCATCCATATCGGTTACCACCATTTTTACTTGAGAGAGATCCATTGTCGGGGATAAAAAATTAAGTGGCAAAAATAACATTATCACCGTAAATAACACTTTAATAATTGGTTAAGTTAAAGATAAGATGATTCCTGACGGCCTTTTTTTGCGCTAATTAATATTTGATCAAATAACCTGACAATCAAAATAAAGGATTACTTTTGCACTTTCAAAAAAATATATATGCAATCAATTAGAAACATAGCAATTATAGCTCACGTTGACCACGGTAAAACTACTTTAGTTGACAAAATCATTGATCAAGCCAAGATTTTGGATGAGAGGAAAGTACGTACCGATTTGCTTTTGGATAATAATGACCTGGAGCGCGAAAGGGGAATTACCATTTTGTCAAAAAACGTTTCTGTAATGTACAAGGGAGTGAAGATCAATGTAATTGACACTCCTGGTCACGCTGATTTTGGTGGTGAGGTGGAAAGGGTATTGAAAATGGCGGATGGTGTATTGTTATTGGTAGATGCATTTGAAGGACCGATGCCTCAAACAAGATTTGTATTGAGTAAGGCGCTTGAGCTTGGATTGATGCCAATTGTTGTTGTCAACAAGGTAGATAAGCCAAATTGTACGCCGGATCTTGTGCACGAAAAGGTTTTTGACCTGATGTTTGCGCTGGATGCTACTGAAGAGCAATTGGAATTTAATACGATCTATGGATCTGCCAAGAATGGTTGGATGAATACTGACTGGAAGGAGGAAACGGATAATATTATTCCTCTACTTGACGCGATTATTGAAAATATTCCCGAAGCACCCTATAGAGAAGGAACGCCACAGATGCAGATTACTTCCTTGGATTATTCTGCTTTTACCGGTAGAATAGCTATTGGAAGGGTATTTAGAGGAGATCTGGAAGAAGGAAAAGACTATAATCTGTGTAAATCGAATGGTGTTGTTAAAAAAGTAAGAATTAAAGAATTGCATACTTTCGAAGGATTGGGAAGAGCGAAAACTAATAAAGTAAGAAGTGGTGATATATGTGCCATAACCGGACTTGAAGGATTTGATATTGGCGATACCATTGCGGATCTTGAAAACCCGGAAGCATTACCGAGGATAGAGGTTGACAAACCAACCATGAGCATGTTGTTTACGATCAATAATTCTCCATTTTTCGGGAAAGAAGGGAAGTTTGTCACATCACGACATTTAAGAGACAGATTGTTTAAGGAAACCGAAAAGAATTTAGCGCTTCGCGTGGAAGAAACAGATACTGAGGACAAGTTTATTGTCTATGGCAGAGGAATTCTTCATTTATCGGTTCTTATTGAGACGATGAGAAGGGAAGGCTATGAATTGCAGGTTGGACGACCAAAGGTGATCATAAAGGAGATTGATGGTGTCAAGAGTGAACCATTTGAAACGATGGTGATTGACGTACCTGAAGAATTATCGAGTAAAGCCATTAACCTGGTGACGATCCGAAAAGGAGACCTTCACGTCATGGAGCCTAAAGGTGATTTACAACACCTTGAGTTTGATATTCCCTCCAGGGGATTAATAGGCCTGAGAAACAAGATTCTTACCGCCACACAAGGAGAAGCCATTATCAATCACAGGTTGAGAGGATATGATGCGTATAAAGGAGATTTTAATGAAGTATTGAACGGCGCCATTGTTTCGTCTGAAGCGGGTAAAGCTACTGCATACGCCATCGACAGACTTCAGGATAGAGGCAGTTTCTTTATTGATCCAAATCAGGAAATCTACAAGGGGCAGGTTGTCGGTGAAAATAGCCGTTCCGAGGATATGGGTGTGAATCTGATCAAAGGGAAAAAACTGACCAACGTAAGAAAATCAGGTACTGATGACAGCGTTAAAATATTTCCAAAGACTGATTTTTCATTAGAAGAATGCATGGAATATATTAGAGATGATGAATATCTGGAAGTAACTCCTTTGAGTTTAAGGATGAGAAAGATTGAATTCAGATAAGATTGTAAAGGATTTTTTTGCTGTCATGGCATGATGAAATAGATGGCTAAACTATTGTTAATATTTTGATGTGGCCTATTCCAAAATTAATTAAAATAGTAAATTTGCCAATAAAAAAAGTTTGAAATGAAATTGAAATACCTATTAGTACTCTTTCTTGGACTGGTAATTTTTGCTTGTAATAATGATGACGATGATGAAGATAATCATGATCCTGTTGCTCAGGCACTCATTGATGATGAGATTTTAATTGAGTTTTTACAGACCCATTATTTGACTGAAGATAAGGCAATTGACACTATATTGAATGGGGAAACACCTTTGTATTCAATTGTATCAACTGATTTTATTGAATACCTGGACATTGATTATAAAATGTATTATTATGTTGATGTGGAAGGAGTGGGTCTTCAACCCAGCAGAAATGATTCGGTTCAAATCTTATATCGGGGGTATTTACTGGACAGCACCAAGTTTGATGAAAACTTGAGTTATGCAGCTTCAAAGTCATGGTTTCATCTACCCCAGACGATACCTGGTTTCAGATACGGGGCCTCTTATTATAAGGCAGGAGAAAAGGAAATTTATCCGGATGAATCATTTGGTTACACAAATACAGGAAACGGCGTTTTCTTTATGCCTTCAGGTTTAGCATATGGGAATACGGGTTCATTTACGATCCCGGACAATGCACCCCTGTATTACTTTATAGATATGGGTAAAGTAATTATTGCTGATGCCGATAATGATTTGGTATCCAATAATGATGAAGATGTTGACAATGACGGAGATGTTTTTAATGATGATACTGACGAGGATGGAGCTCCTGATTATCTTGACATCGATGATGATGGTGACGGAATTCTAACTTCTTCCGAGGATACAAATGATGATGGTGATCCAAGGAATGACGACACCGATGGAGACGGAATACCTAATTATCTGGACTCAGATAGTTAATAAAAAGATTCAAAAAAAAAAGCTTGTCAATTTGACAGGCTTTTTTTTTAGGCTTTTTTATCGGGAATATATTTTTTCAATTTCTTTGATAGCGTAGTCTATTTCATCTTTGGTATTAAACCGGCTAAAAGAAAACCTTACTGAGGTGTGATCAGATTCTTCCTCGCTCAGTAGTTCCGCAAGTACATGTGATCCTTTGTTGCTGCCGCTTTGGCACGCACTTCCCCCTGAGGCGGCGATTCCTATAAGATCTAAATTAAAAAGGAGCATCGGCATAGGTTTTGGAAACCTTACATTGAGGATGTGGAAGGCACTTTTATCCAGATCAGCGGAAAGACCATTGAATCCAATATCTTTAATGCGATCACTGATCTGATCAATGAAATACTTCTTTAAACCGGATATATATGCCTTATCTTCATTAAAGTTGCTCATGGCCAATGAGAGTGCCTTGTCCATACCCACGATACTGTGTGTATTTTCAGTGCCGGCCCTGGCACCCATTTCCTGTTCACCGCCATGCAGGATGGGTTCAATTTTAAACCCTTTTTTGATGATGGCAAAACCCACACCTTTGGGACCGTGGAATTTATGGGCGCTTGCCGCGATAAAATCAATGGGTGACTTTGAAAGGTCCAATGGAACGTGGCTAATTCCCTGTACCGTATCAGAATGAAACAAGGCGCTGTGTTTTTTACAAATAGGAATGACCCGTTCAAGATCCAGAATATTTCCCAATTCGTTATTGACCAGCATCAGACTTACCAATGTTTTTTTATCCGATTCCCCCAGGAGCCGATCAAGTGCATCATAATCTACTTCTCCGAATCGATCAATGGGAACAAACTCTGCTTCAATGCCGAAATCCTTTTTCAAAAACTCGATAGTATGCAAAACAGCATGATGCTCAATGGCCGCACTGATGATTCGCTCAACACCAAGATTTTTTACGGCATTAATCAGAATGAGGTTATCTGCTTCACTGCCTCCCGCAGTAAAAATAACCTCTGAAGCAGCACAATTAAAGTATTTGGCTATATGCTTGCGAACCATTTCCACAGACGCTTTCGCCTTTCTTCCATATTCATGAGATGATGAGGGATTCCCAAAATTTTCAAGCATATGATTGGCCATCACTTCAACTACCTCCTTGTCGAGGGGTGTAGTAGCTGCATTGTCAAAATATATTTTTTGCATGATACAAAAGTAATTATTTTTATTCTTACGGATGTTTTAAAATTCTCCTTAAAACCATTACTTTTACAAGCCCTGACAAGAACGAAAGTTTAATGTTTTATTGGATCACAAGATTGATGAAAAGAATTGTTTTGTTTATATTTTTAATGTCGAGCCTGTCATGCAGCGATGGAAATTTCGACATTTCAAGTTTCGAGTTTGAAGATGAGGTGACCCTTTGTGGATCAGAAACTTATACCCTGTACAGATTGAGTACCGAAGGCCAAAGAGAGGCTTTGATCGTGACCCTTACAGATTTACAATTAAGAAAGGACGAAGACATTGTGTTGCCGGTCCCGGTAACCATTAACGGACAATATACGGTTACCTATCGTTTATTTGATGACAATGTTACCGATGATTATTTTTGTGCAGCAGTACCTCCTGTTGAACCAACGGTATTAAAAGACTGGAGAGGCGTATCCGGCGCCATTATAGTTGAGAATCAGCCAATTTATGATACCGACGGCGAAACCATTACCGGTTGGAGACATTATATTGTTCTTTATGATGTGGTGTTACAAGTAGACGACCAGGAACTAAAGCTGGATGAAACATATCTGTTCGGCGAGGTTGATACAGGTCCTTAACGTTTAGATTACTTTTTATTCTGAAATATCAACACCTCTGTGGCTCCCTGTCCATATTTTGTAAAAGAGGCATCGTGAAAGGTGACCGGGTAGTTTTTAAGCAGATTTCGGACTTCATTTTTTAAAACGCCATCACCTCTTCCGTGAATGAAAACAATCTTTTTTTGTTTTTTAGAGATAGCTTCTTCTAATTTTGATTTGGCTGTTTTTAATTGCAGCGATACCTTGTCAAAATTACTCATTCCCAGTTCAGAATCAATAAGTTCATGAATATGGAGATCCACCTCATTCAACTGAGATTTATGCTTTCCTGAAGTTTTCACCCTGGAGGAAATATTGTCGTCATTTTGTATGGCCTGATGCTTCCCGCCAATCATACTTCCCCATTCTTTTTGTAAGACGAGTTCCTTGGGTTGATATACATAATTAAAGCCGTCATCACATTCAATAGTAATGCTGTCAGCCCTCATTTCAATGATTCGTC
>NODE-868-length-10464-cov-5.46114_pt1 | contig 10464 bp, 10 predicted proteins | sample MGYA00139097_ERZ477577 | MGnify/ENA metagenome assembly ERZ477577 | reverse complement strand
AATAAATGCTTTATTTGATAAAATGTCTAGTGAAGCAGATGATTTTAATATTTTTAAATTAAATTAGTATGGTAATACCAACGATGGCTGAAAAAATGGCAGAAGGAAAGTCTCCTGAAGTTTTATTTTGGGTTGGTTGTGCGGGAAGTTTTGATGATAGGGCAAAAAAGATTACCAAGGCTTTTGCCAAGATAATGATAGAAGCCAAGGTCGATTTTGCCGTATTGGGTGCAGAAGAAAGTTGTACGGGTGATCCTGCTAAGAGAAGTGGTAATGAATTTCTCTTTCAGATGCAGGCAGTTACCAATATTGAGATATTGAATGCTTATGAGGTCAAAAAGATTGTCACAACATGTCCTCATTGCTTTAATACCCTGAAGAATGAGTATCCGGGACTAGGTGGATCCTATGAAGTAATGCACCATACAGCGTTTCTCAAGACCTTGCTTGAAGAAGGCAGGATGACCATAGAAGGTGGGAAGTATGCCGGAAAACGAATTACTTTTCACGACCCTTGTTATTTAGGAAGGGCCAATGGTGTTTATGAAGCGCCGCGTGACTTGATCAGGAAACTGGAAGGGGAGTTGGTTGAAATGAAAAGATGTAAATCTAATGGTTTGTGTTGTGGGGCAGGAGGCGCACAGATGTTTAAGGATGCTGAAAAAGGGGATAAGGAGGTCTTCGTGGAAAGAACAGAAGAGGCCCTTGAAACTGCACCTGATCTGATTGCAACCGGATGTCCGTTTTGCAATACCATGATGACAGACGGAATTAAGAATAAAGAGAAAGAAAAAAGTGTTCGTGTAATGGATATCGCAGAATTGATAGCACATGCTAAGGACCTTTAATTAGTACAAACAGAATATATGCCATTTGTGAGAGATAAAAATCTAGTAAATATATACGAGGAAATTGATAAGGCTAACGGCACGATCAAGACCTTGTCGACCGCATTGAAAGATGAAGAAGAAAACAACTCGGTCCTTAAAAAACACAGGATTGTTTTGGGTGTTGCCGCCTTGATATTATTGATCTTGTTTCTTTGGTCATTCTTGCCAAAATCAAAACAATACAAACAGGAATACCTGATCAAGAATAATTTAAGTTTGATCGATACGGATTCTCTTCATAAGATACAGCGAAAGGCCAGACAAGTGGTTGTTGTTGATTCTGTGAAAAGTTCGTTGATTGATATGAGTATCGTTTACAGTATTCAAATAGGTGCCTATGCCAATTTTAGTTCTAATTTGATCTCGGAGGACATCACTCAGTTGGAGGAATTTGAGGAAAACGGTTTCAATAAATTCTCGATAGGAAAATTTACGACTTATAAAGAAACGGTCATGCTAAGGGATGATTTAAGGCGCGTAGGTTTTAAAGATTGCTTTATCATTGCCAAATCATATGGTATGCCGGTAGATATCAAGGAAGCACTGCAGCTCAGCGGTGAAAAATGGATCAGAGGAACTACGAATTAATCAAATCATTTATTTTGTCAAAAGCCAGTAGCTGGATAAAGGCCGCACGTCTTCGCACCTTACCCTTATCATTGTCAGGGATCATTGTGGGCTCATGTATAGCTGCCTCAAAAGGATTGTTCGATCCTGTTATTTGTATCCTGGCACTTTGTACCACCGTCGGTTTTCAGATCATTTCTAATTTTGCCAATGATTATGGTGACGGGGTTAAAGGAACTGATAATGAGGATAGGGTAGGACCCGAGCGGGCCCTGCAAAGTGGCGCCATAAGTCCTGAAGCCATGAAGAAGGGTATTGCGGTTACAGGCCTTATCAGTATTGCACTGGCGCTATGGCTGATTTTTGTAGCCTTTGGAACAGACTACCTATTCTATAGTATTTTGTTTATAGTATTGGGAATCAGTAGCATTGCAGCCGCCGTAAAGTATACTGTTGGAGATCATGCCTATGGATATAGCGGTTATGGAGATCTTTTTGTATTTCTTTTTTTTGGCCTCTTAAGCGTATGTGGCACCTATTTTTTGTACAGCAAGTCACTTGACCTGACTATTTTTTTACCAGCATTTTCCATTGGATTGCTCAGTGTTGGGGTTTTAAACCTCAATAATATGCGTGATCAGGAATCTGATGCCAAATCGGGAAAGAATACCATAGTGGTTAAGATAGGCAATGAATTTGCCCGATATTATCATTTTTATCTCCTTGGGGCCTCTTTTTTGTTTGCTCTCTTGTATACAGCTATCAATTATAGATCTGCTTATCAATTTTTGTTTTTATTGGCTTTTATACCTATCGTGAATCACTTTATTACTGTCTACAATAACAAAGATCCGAAGGCATTGGATCCTGAGTTAAAAAAATTAGCCCTAAGTACTTTTTTGTTTGCTATTTTGTTTGGATTTGGACTAATTTTATAAGGTGACAATTGTCGCAAAGATTAATGACTAATTAGTCTACTTTTACCGTTTTTAAACAAAATGAAGAAACTGATCATCACACATTTGTTGCTTAACTTGTACCTCTTGGTGCTTGTACAACCAGCATTGCCTGTGATTGAGTATCTCATTAACTATGATTATATCGTTAGCGAGCTTTGTGAAAATCGTGAAAAGCCGGTTTTAGCTTGTAATGGAAAATGTTATTTGGGCGATCAGGTGGAAAAGCAACTTGACCTTGATTCAAAACAGCAAAAGCCACTTCCTCCAAAATTTGATACCGAAAAATTTATTAGCCTCTTAGTGACTTTCAATCAGGAGTTAGATGTGTTTGAGGAAGCTTCCTCCAACAATCCCGACGCATTCAATTCAATCAAAGAGGAAACGTATAGAACTTCGTTATTGCGCCCTCCCATTGTTTAAACCTCTTTTTTAAAGCTCCTCAGGAGCGATATGGCACAACTGTCTGGTCGTGTCTATACTAGTTGTTTAAACAATCAAAAATTATAATGAAAAGAAATATTTTGGTCATGTTTGCTATGCTCTTATGTGCTGTAGCTGCATATACACAAGAAAAAGAAATACAAGGTAGCATAAATGATCAGTCGGGTCAAGGGCTGGAAAATGTTATCATTCAATTAAAAAACACCAAACGTTTTACAGAAAGCGATGCTGAAGGTAATTTTTCAATTCAAGCCATCGAGGGGGATACTATCAGGGTTTCTTTAATGGGATATATCACAAGGTTGTTACCCTTAGAGGATGCGATTCAGATCACATTATCAGAAAAGATTTTTACCCTTGATCATATCATTGTCAAGGCAGATCCTTTTGGGGATCTTGCCCAGTCGAGAATTGTCTACGATGATATCAAAGCCACAAGTCAGCCGAGAAATGTAAGTGATCTTTTTAAGGATATCCCCGGTTTTGGAATTCAAAAAAGAGGTGCCTATGCCTCAGAACCGGTATTTAGGGCCTTTAAATATGAGCAGTTAAATGTTCAGTATGATGGAGGAATGAAAATTCTCAATGCCTGTCCGAACAGGATGGATCCCATCACAACACATGTGATTCCAGAAGAAATTGAGCGTATAGAATTGGTCAAGGGACCTTTTACAATGAGGTTCGGACAGAATTTCGGTGGGATCATCAATATGGTATCAAAAAATGGAGATGATAGAAAACTCGGGATCAGTGGTCATTTGGAAACCGGCTATGAAACCAATGGAAATAATTTTACGGGACGTGGTATGCTCATGTATAAAAAAGAGAAATTTGACCTAGAGCTGAATGGTTCATACCGGGACTATGGTGATTATACAGACGGAAATGGTGATCAGGTACCTGCTTCGTTTTCTTCTACAGATTATTCCATAAAATTAGGGCTTAACCCAAGTGAGCAACAAAGACTGCGTCTCACGTGGAGACAATCTTTCGGAAGAGATATCATGCATGCCGGTTTACCCATGGACTCTCCTTATGACGACAGTTATCTCATCGGCTTGGATTATAAAATAGCTGAAGTGTCTGCTCGTGTGAACAGTATTATGTTTAAAGGTTTTTATTCATATGTAGATCACTTGATGACCAATGAAGGGCGGCCCAATTTTATGATGACTGAAGCCGAATCTAATGTATTTGTGAGTACCTGGGGAGGAAAAGCAGAGATTGAACTGAGTCCAACGGAACAACTGACATTGTTTTTGGGAACAGATGCCAATATCATAGGGCGCGAGGGTGACCGGATCAGGACGATTAAAGTGATGAACGGAAATGTGTTGCCAGAGCCGGTTGTTAAAGTCGATAAGATCTGGCAGGATTCTGAACTCAATGACATTGGCTTGTTTGCAGAAGGGAAACTAAGAACATCTGAAAGCTCCATATTTACAGCAGGTCTAAGAACAGACTTTATAGCTACGGCGATCAATGACCCTGAAGCGGATTTTCTGGAATTGTATGGGGGAGAGATTAAGGATCAAAATGAAGTCAATCTCAGTGGAACTGTTTCGTACATGTATACCAAAGATCAAACCAAACTTCAGTTTTCTTTTGGACATGGGGTCAGAACAGCTTCTATTGTTGAACGGTACATCAATCATTTCAATGTGAATTCAGATCCTTATGAATACGTGGGAAATCCTTATTTAAAACCCGAAGCCAATAATCAATTAGAATTTTCCGTTAATCAGCAATTGGGAAAAATAAATCTGGGAGCTACAGTGTTTTACTCATTCTTAACAGATTATATTACGGCTGTGGTTGATGAGGACCTTCCCCGAAAGTATATGCCTCAGGTTGAGCCTGTATTTGCCAAGCGTTTTATCAATGTAGACAAGGCGATGCAAACCGGGTTTGAACTGTATTTTAATGTTCAATTTACCAAGGAATTCAGTTTGTTGTCTGATCTGGCTTATACTTATGGGCAAAATCATGATCTCGATGAGCCCTTACCCCAAATCGCGCCATTAACCGGTCATATCAGTTTGAATTATGACAAAGAAAAGTATTGGATCAACCTGAAGTCAAGACTTGTTGCAGAGCAAAGCAGGATTGCAGTATCCTTTGGCGAAACAGTAACGCCTGGTTTTGTAACTTTTGACCTAAGTGCCGGTTTTAAACCCTTTAAGAATTTTTCGGTTGGAGGTGCCGTTCTCAACATTTTTGATGTTGCTTACTATGAACATTTGAACTTCGCTTATAGAAATTCAAATACAAACAATGGAAGAATCTTTGAACCGGGAAGGAATTTTACCCTCTATGTCAATTATAGTTTTTAAGTCTTTATGGTCTGGATCACGCGACGCTTCGGCGTCGCGTGTTTTTATTTTTTAATGGCATTGTGTCACAGCGTAATATTCAGTAAATTTAATCTCAAAAATGTACCATCATGAAAATTACTTATTTAGGCCATGCGGCCCTATCTGTTGAGGTTGGTGAAACAACGATTATTGTAGACCCTTTTATCAGTCCTAATGAATTGGCCAAGGATATTGATATCAATGCCTTAAAGGCAGATTATATTCTTGTTACCCATGCGCATCAGGACCATATCGTAGATGTGGAGACCATTGCAAAAAACACCGGAGCTAAAATTGTCTCTAATTTTGAGATCGTAACGCATTACGGAAATCTTGGATTTGAAGGGCACCCCATGAACCACGGAGGTAGCTGGCAATTTGATTTTGGAAGGGTGACCTATACCAATGCCATTCATACCAGTTCATTTCCGGACGGAAGTTATGGCGGGCAACCCGGTGGATTTATACTTGAAACAGCAGAAGGTAATTTATATATCGCAGGGGATACCGCCTTGACCATGGATATGAAACTCATTCCTATGCAATGCAAAATTGATCTTGCCGTACTGCCTATAGGCGATAATTTTACCATGGGTATTGAGAGTGCCGTTCACGCTTCAGATTTTATTGAATGTAACAAAGTACTGGGTTATCATTACGACACTTTTGGTTATATCATTATTGATCATGATGATGCTCAAAAAGCTTTTGCAAAAGAAGGTAAAGACTTGATATTATTACCCATAGGTCAGGCGCTGAGCATTTAAAGTCTTGATTTTTTTGTAATTTAGAGAGAAATCTAAAATCAACGATCATGAAATATTCTAATGAGGTGATCATCAATCTCCCTATAAAGGAGGTGATTAATTTGTTTGACAGTGAAGAGAATTTGTTCAAATGGCAGCCAGGATTGCTCAGCTTAGAGCATCTTTCAGGAGAAAAAGGCGAAGTAGGAGCCAAGTCTAAAATGAATTACAAAATGGGCAAAAGGGAAATAGAAATGATCGAGACCATTACGGTAAAAAACTTGCCAAAAGAATTTACAGCAACTTATGAGGCCAAAGGTGTTTGGAACGAGATGAAGAATTATTTTGAGGAAATTGATGACCAAACCACTAAGTGGCGTTCGGAAAGTCATTTTAAATTTAGCGGATTTATGAAGCTGATAGGCTTCTTTATGCCAGGCGGTTTTAGAAAGCAATCACAAAAGTCTCTGGAACAATTTAAGACTTTTGCAGAAGGTGTTGCATAGGAATAATTTTAATCTTTATAAACATGGAAGCACATATGGTAGGCTGGTTTGAAATACCAGTAGCAGATATGAACAGAGCGCAACAGTTTTATGAAAAAGTATTTGATATCAAGATGCATATTGCACAATTTGGAGAGACCACTATGGGATGGTTCCCAATGCCAGAGAATCCTCAGGCCAGAGGTGCAGGAGGCTCTCTGATCTATAACCCGGCGCATTACAACCCTTCTGACAATGGTACTTTGGTCTACTTTTCAACCGCTGAGATCACCGCTGAACTGAACCGAGTAAAAGCATCTGGTGGTACCGTTTTACAGGAAAAAACGCTGATCAGTGATGACATAGGCTATATGGCTCTTTTCCTTGATAGTGAAGGAAACAGAATAGCCTTGCATTCCAGGGCTTAAAAAAAGAAAAAAAAAGAGTGGTCATTTGACCACTCTTTTTTTATGCTAGTTAGTTCCAGAAGAGCGCATACAAAACAACCAAGATGATCATCACTGCAAAGGCACCAATATTAAACACAGGACTGGTTTTGAACAATGCTTTACTGATAGGAATAGCTTTGTCATCATCTTTACCTTTATTTTGCCATAAGCTGACCGCTACAATGACCAAAGCAGTCAGGATGGCCGTGTAACCCATTTGATCCATCCACGGAAGGTCAGGAAAAATGGCACCGTCAGACCAGCCTTTAGGAGCTACTTTAAAGAACATGGCGATAGGGATAGAAACCAAGGCACCAATAATCGCGGCTTTGTTTGTCGTTTTTTTCCAGAATAGACCCAGTAAAAACACCGCTAAAATCCCAGGGCTTACAATACCCGTATATTCCTGAATAAACTGAAAAGCCTGGTCTATACCACCTAAGAGAGGCGCCATGATACAGGCGATGATCAAGGCCACAGCAGCAGAAATTCTTCCGGTATTCACCGTAGCTTTATTACTCGCGTTCTTGTTGATATATTGTTTGTAGATGTCCATGGTGAAAATTGTTGAGGTTGAATTCAACATGGAAGCCAGTGACGATACAATAGCTGCCGTTAATGCCGCGAAGGCGACACCTTTTAAGCCTGTTGGAAGAAATTGAAGCAGCCAGGGATAGGCTTTATCGGCTTGTTCAGGTGATGGTAAATTCTTAAGCCCGGCCTCACCAAGTCTGGCTAATATTTCCGGATCATTGACCATGACATAGGCAGCAATTCCGGGAATCACCACGATCAAAGGAATGATGAGTTTCAAAAATGCAGCCAGTAAAATCCCTTTTTGGGATTCTTTGAGCGATTTGGCAGCCAGGGTTCTTTGTATGATATACTGGTTAAATCCCCAATAGTAAATATTGGCAACCCAAAGACCTCCTACCAATACACCGATACCTGGAAGGTTCTTGTATTCAGGATTCGATTTGTCGAGGATCATCGCAAAACGATCAGGAGCTGCTTCATAAATAATTTTAAGACCTTCTATTTGTCCGGCTCCGCCAGAAACGGTATCCAAGGCCAGGTAGGTAGTGAACAATCCCCCAAGGACAAGAAAAACTACCTGAATCACATCGGTCCAGGCTACGGCCGATAATCCGCCATAAAGCGAATAGGCTGCGGCAAACAAAGCCAATCCTATAACGCCATAGATCATGGGAATTCCCATAATGGTTTCCAGAGCAAGTGAACCTAAATAAAGCACTGATGCCAGGTTCACAAAGACATATAAGGCAATCCAGAAGATGGCCAATATGGTTTTTAAATTGGTAGAATAACGTTGTTCAACAAATTCTGGAATCGTATATAAACCCTTTTCAATAAAAATGGGCAGAAAATATTTTCCTACTATAATTAAAGTAATGGCAGCCATCCATTCATAGGAAGCGATGGCCAAGCCCAATGCAAATCCTGAGCCAGACATGCCGATGAATTGCTCAGCAGAGATATTGGCCGCGATAAGTGAAGCACCAATGGCCCACCAGGGTAAGGATTTTCCTGCAAGAAAATAATCTTCGGCGTTTTTTTCATGACCCTTTTTATCTCTGGATACCCATAAACCTACGCCAAGTATCAGCACGGCATAACCTATAAATATGATATAATCGAGTAATTCAAAATTTGCATGCATGGTGTTTTGGTCTAGTTGAGTTTAAACTTAGTGAATTTTGACGAAATATTTTAATGCATCTACATTATATGAGCTGTGTTCCTTGCGATAAGGATACTTGATAAACAGAGCAGTTTTTTTTGAACTTTTCGAGGTAGGCTGCTGCAGTTTTTTCAGCATAGTTCCTTACATCATCTTTCTTGATAATATTGATGGTACAACCACCAAAGCCTCCGCCCATCATGCGGGACCCGGCAATGTTCGGATTCAGTTTTGCGAGATCCACCAAAAAGTCAAGCTCTTCGCAACTTACTTTATACTGATGTTGCAGTCCGTCATGTGAGGCATAGATCAATTGACCAAGCGCAGTAATGTCATTAGCTTTCATGGCTATACCCGCTTTTTGGGTCCTTTCATTTTCCTGAATTACATAGCGCGCCATCTGATATTCCTCATCAGTTACTTGTTCACGAATAGCTGAAAGCTGGCTTGTGTTCACATCGCGTAATGCCTTGACATCTAGTAGTGAAGCTGTTTTTTCGCAAACGGCACGTCGCTTGTTATAGGCGCTATCCGACAAGCTGTGTTTGACATTGGTATTGATCAAGAGAATTTGATATTCTTGTAGATCAATGTGAAAGGCTTTGGCGCTAATGGTTCTGCAATCGAGGAGCAGGGCCGTATTTTTCTGGCCGAACATACTGGCAAACTGGTCCATGATACCGCATTTGACACCAACAAAACTGTGTTCCGCTTTTTGGGAAATAAAGACCATTTCTTCTTTGCTTAATTCGAGCTTGAACAATTCGTTCAGGCCAAATACCACGGCGTTCTCCAAGGCCGCTGAAGAAGATAATCCGGCACCTTCCGGAATGTCACCACCAAAGACCAAGTTGAAAGGAGCGAGTTGTTTTCCTGCATCAAGTATACCTTTAATGACACCCAAAATATAGTTTCTCCAATCACCATTTTCTAAAGGGTCAATTTTGTTCAATGAAAACGCATAAGATTCTTTCATGTCAAGTGCCGTAACTTTGCACAGCTCTGAGTCACTTGGCCCGAAGGCGGCATAGATACCCTTGTCAATGGCAGCGGGAAATACAAAGCCTTCATTATAGTCTGTATGTTCACCAATGATATTTAACCTGCCAGGAGAAAAGACCATCACTGGCGCTTGCCCGTAGCTGTTTTTATATGCATTGGCTACCTGTTGTTTGATCATATCTGAAGGAATTAAATTGTTGTTTCAGGTGAATAAAGGTAATCATATTTATTAAACGTACAATATACAATTAATAAATATTAGTACAAATCAAACAGAAAATCCTGTGCGTTTTCTTCAAGCTTGATGTTATTTCTGAAGGTGTATAAAAAAGCCCCTTTTTTCGAACCTGTTTTGTCTTTTAAATCAGTCTTTTCCAAGATGTTCAAAGAGAGTACTTTCTTTCTGAAGTTTCTCGAATCTCTTTTAGATTGATAAATACTTTCATATAAGGCCTGTAATTGGGGAAGGGTAAAGTGATCGGGTAATAAATTAAATCCTATAGGTTTGTGACGGGCCTTCAGCCGAAGGGCCTCTATGGCATCTTTGACCATGGTGCCATGATCGAGGATCAGTTCAGGAACCTCATTGATGTCGAACCATTTCGCATCATAATCTTCAACCGATTGTATATCTAATTCATCAATTCTGATCAAAGAATAAAAACCTACTGAAATAACCCTTTCAAGTGGGTCTCTGTCTACAGCGCCGTAGGTTTTCAACTGTTCCAGGTAGATATCTTTTACACCCGTAGATTCAAAAAGAATACGTTTGGCTCCATCAATGATGGAAAGGTCATTTTCTAAAAATGCGCCGATCAAGGACCAACTTCCTTTGAGTGGTTCCACTTTCCTTTTAAACAAGAGTAATT
>NODE-867-length-10465-cov-4.49529_pt1 | contig 10465 bp, 9 predicted proteins | sample MGYA00139097_ERZ477577 | MGnify/ENA metagenome assembly ERZ477577 | reverse complement strand
GAAGCGACTGGCGACAGGCCCCGGTTCAACCAGGCTCAAATTAATGCCGCTGTCGGCAAGTTCCAGCCTCATCGTATCTGTCAGGGCTTCAAGGGCATATTTGCTGGCATTATAAGCACCACGATAGGGCAGGCAGATAAAACCAAGTATAGAGCTGATCTGTATGATATGGCTGCGTGCTTGTGTACGAAGAACAGGGATAAGTAATCGGGTAAGGTCATGGGTGCCAAACAGGTTTGTTTCAAATTGCTTTCGCAGCACTTCTGTCGGTAAATCTTCAACTGCGCCGGGTTGGCCATAGGCCGCGTTGTTAATCAGCGCATATAACTGATTATCTGTTTGCTGCAGGAGTTGCTCGACCGCCACTCTGATGGAATCAGTATCTGCCAGGTCCAGCTGTAAACATTGCAGCCCTGACTTCTGGATCCTGACCACATCCTGTTTTTTTCGCGCACTGGCGAAAACCCGATAGCCCCGCTGATGCAATCCCTTGGCAACAGCCAGTCCTATTCCGCTTGAACAGCCAGTGATGAGTATGCTGCGAGCCTCTTTTGTACTGTTCATCTGATGAGTAAACCCTGGTTAGTTTTGGCAGTGCCAGATCGCGCTCCAAATTTGCCATGTGCCAGTAAGATACTCACGAAAGGGCTCGCTATTACCTTTTTGTTGGTGCTGAGATAGCAGATTCTGGATTCAAGACGTTTCATTGTGGGTTAATTGAGCGGCTCTTTATAGGTTACCTCGGGCGAGAAATCGATTAAAATGCAGCGATAACGCAGTTTTCCCCACAATTCGAAGCTTAACATGAGCTACCTGAAGGTTAGAATCAGATTATGAGTGATGCAATACGAGTAGGAGTCATCGGCGTCGGTTATCTTGGGCGTTTTCATGCCAGAATTTATAACGATATGCCCGGCGTTGAACTGGTCGGGGTTGTCGATACCGACCGTGAGACGGCAGACCGTATTGCGGCTGAATATGACACGCGCGCCCTGTACGATCCAATGGCCCTGCTTGACGAAGTGGATGTTGTTAGCGTCGTAGTGCCGACATCACTGCACAGACAGGTTGCAGTGCCGTACCTGGAAAAAGGTATACATATGCTACTGGAGAAGCCAGTGGCATCAACCCTGGAAGATGCGAAGGTCATCGTAGAAACAGCACGCAAGCATAACGCGACATTACAGATTGGTCACCTGGAACGGTTTAATGCCGGCATCATGGCACTGGCCGATCATGTAAATCAACCACGCTTTATTGAAGCACACCGGCTTGGACCATTTGTCGAGCGGGCGACTGATGTTGATGTCGTCACCGATCTGATGATTCATGATATAGATATCATTCTGTCCCTGGTCGGAGAAAAGCTCAGTTCAATTGCAGCAACTGGGACCCCTGTGTTGACTAATCATGTCGATATTGCCAATGCCAGGCTGGAATTTACCAACGGTGCGGTGGCCAATGTGACAGCAAGCCGGGTTTCGAGCAAAAAGTTCAGGCGTATCAGGGTATTCAGCCGCAATAGTTATCGGGCGATAAATTTTGTTGACCAGCAGCTCGAGGTAGCTTATCCGGGTGACATCCCCGAGGGCCAGAATTTCCCCGAGATTGTCTATGAATCACATAGCATTACTCCCAGCCAGCCGCTTGATGCTGAACTGGCGCATTTCATTGATGCGGTGCGTGACGGTAAACAGCCATTGGTCACGGGAGAAGATGGAATGGAGGCTCTGCGTGTTGCAATGCAGGTGACTGATATAATTAATCAAAGTAATCAGGCCTAAGGTTTCACGCTAATTAATCCAAATATTTAATCCCCAGATAAGCAAGGACTGGCAAATATGACTAAACATGAAGGCGTTCCCTACCTCGACTTGAGTAAGGAATTTAACTCTCTGAAGGAAGAGTGGTTCGCCATGATCTGCGAAGACGGTGCACGCGGCAGCTGGATTCTTGGGCCCAATGTCCATGCCTTTGAAAATGAGGTGGCTGAATTTGTAGGTACCAGGCATGCCATTGGTGTCGCGAATGGAACGGATGCACTGTACCTGTCTCTACGTGCACTGGGGATTGGTCCTGGCGATGAGGTGATAACGACACCTTATACCTTTTTTTCCACTTCCGAAGTGATAGACATGGTCGGTGCAACACCCGTATTTGTCGATATCGAAGCCGACACATTCAATATCAATCCTGTATTAATTGAATCGGCAATTAATTCTAGAACCCGGGCAATAATCCCCGTACATCTGTTCGGTAACCCGGTTGACATGACAGCTATAAATGCAATTGCGGACAGGCACAGCCTGGCTGTAGTCGAAGATGCAGCACAGGCCTTCGGTGCGCAGCATGACGCAAAGCGGGTAGGCAGTATGGGGACGACAGGCTGTTTCAGCTTTTATCCAACCAAGGTGCTGGGCTGTTACGGTGATGGCGGTCTATTGACGACCAACAGTGATGAAATCGCTGAAGCCGTCAGAAAATTGCGTAATCATGGTGCTGCAGCAGCCTTCCAGCATGATGAAGTTGGAATGAATAGCCGACTGGATGAAGTGCAGGCAGCCCTGCTGCGCCTGAAGCTGAAAAGCCTTGATAAAAATATCGCTTCACGTCAGCGTATTGCAGGGCTCTATGATGATCGACTCAGCAAGCTCGATATTACCTGTCCTTCACGTCCCGTCAACGGCTCACATGCTTTTAATCTCTACACTATCCGCAGTTCGAAAAGAGATGCGGTTCGGCAGGCCCTGATGGATAACGCTATTGGCAATTCTACCTGCTATCCATTACCGTTAGCATTACAGGAGGTGTACCAGCATCTGGATTACACCGCAGATGATTTCCCTGTTTCTGTGGCTCTCGGCAGTGAGGTAGTTTCTTTACCAGTATTCCCCGATATGACCGAAGATCAGGTTGACCGGGTTTGCCAGGTGATTGAGCAGGTAGTTGTCTAAAGGATGTTTGCCTGGCGGGTGTTTTCCTGAATATGGCTGTGGAAACTCTGCCCTACCAGCAATGGCAGGCAAAGCTAGATCCGCGGCAGATTTATTCACAGCCGCCTGCGCCGCTTTATCCTGCACTGATTGATGGGCAGCTTTATTACCTGGAGCAGCGCGCTGCCGAAGGTGGTCGCTCCGTTCTGGTCTCACAGCAGTTAGACGGCACCTCTGCCGGTATCAAGCATACCCTGACACCCGATGGCTTCAATATACGCAGTCGTGTCCATGAATATGGCGGCAAGGCCTTCCTGCTCGCCAATGGCTATGCCTGGTTCATTAACGATTCTGATAGCAGAATATACAGGCAGAAGCTGAGCCCGGAGTCTGTGCCTGAAGTACTATCTGCGGCAGAGGACAATGATCAGGCTATTGATTTCCAGTTAACCGCGGATGGAATGTATTTAATCTTCGTTCAGGAACACCCATCAGAAGATGGTGAAAATGAAAATTTTATTTGCGTACTGGCACTGCATCCTGAATCCGATGGAATCCCTGCAAGATTAGTCACCGGTGCAGACTTTTATGCCAACCCGGTAATTTCGCCGGACGGCTCTAAAATGTCATGGATTGAATGGGATCACCCGCAAATGCCCTGGGATGGAAGTTTGCTGAAAAGCGGGGAGCTTCGGGTCCAGCAGGGAGTATTAACCATTGACCCGAAATCTGTTGTAACTATTGCAGGTGGCAAAGAATGCGCGGTAAATCAGCTACAGTATTCACCTGCCGGACGTCTGTTCTTTGCGCTTGATGGCAGCGATGAGATTCGAGGCCTACAGGCGGAAAGCTGGGATCTGTTTTCCTGGGATGGGCAGCTGGTTGAACGGATAACTAAAGATAGCGGGGAATTTGGTGAGGCCCACTGGGTGTTCGGCCAGCAACGTTACGCAGTGCTTAGTGAAGATAAAATTATTGCAATTCGTACAATAGAAGGGTTGGATCAACTGGTTGAAATCGATGTTTCAACTTCAACAATCAACAAGCTTGATCCTGAGCCGTCTACCAGCCTGGCCCAGCTTTCGCGAACAGGCAGTGACTCTGTCATTTACACCGCATCAAGTTTCATCCGGGCAGCCGCAGTTCATAGCTTTTCAACAGATAGTTCTGTCGTTACTGAATGGCTTTCAGCTACCCCGCTGCTTGAAGATCAGGATATCAGTATTCCTCAACACCTGGTTTACAGCACGCGTGATGGGGAGCACTCGCGTGCCTGGTATTACCCACCAAAAAATCACCGCTACCAGGCTCCTGCAGGAGAACTTCCTCCACTGCTTGTGATGGTGCATGGTGGCCCTACAGCCCGTTGCGACAGCGCGTTGAATTATCAACGGCAATACTGGACTGGTCGCGGCTTTGCAGTGCTTGACATCAATCATCGCGGCAGTACAGGCTATGGACGGCACTTCAGACAGTCATTGCAGGGGCAGTGGGGGTTGATTGACAGTATGGACGTGGCCGATGCAGTGAATTACGCTATTGACCAGGGTCTTGCCCATCCACAACAGGTGTGTATCCGAGGAGGTAGTGCCGGTGGCTACGTGGTGCTGCGTGCGTTAACACTTTCACCGGAATTATTCTGCGCAGGTGCATGTTATTACGGCATTGCTAACCTGGTGACGTTGATGGAATACACTCATAAGTTTGAAGCGCATTACCTTGATGGGCTGCTCGGTGAGCCTTATTATGGGAGTTCTTCAGATCAGCCCGGTAGCCCGTATTATGATCGCTCGCCACTGCATGACCTGGCAATGCTGAAGAGTCCTATGATCGTATTTCAGGGACTTGATGATAAAGTGGTTCCCCCTGAGCTATCGCATGAGCTGATTGCTAATCTTGAAGAACGGGGGGTTTATCATCAATATATTGAGTACGCGGGTGAGGGGCATGGTTTCCGCAAGCTCGAAACACGCATAGATGCGTTAGAAAAAGAAGCCGCATTCTTTAGTGAAGTAATTGCTGATAGCGGTAAAGCTTATTGAGGAGCAGGAAATAAGATCAATGGGACAGGAGATTGAAAGCGCTGAGTTTAATCCTGCTGATTTTGAGAAATTTCAGTCTCACCTGCTCGATGAGATGTCCCTGCTGCGTGAACTGTTTAGCCAAGATTCTTTTATATCAAGCCATCCTGTTGGCGGCCATGAACTTGAAGCCTGGCTGGTGGATCAGTCAACACAGCCGGCACCGATAAACCAGGAATTCCTTACTCGCCTAAGCAATCCACTGGTGGTACAGGAGCTTTCCCGATTCAATGTTGAACTCAATTCCATTCCGCGCAAGTTATCTGGCAAGGCGATGGGCTTGATGCAAGCCGATCTTTCGGTGCTCTGGAATTCGTGTCAACAAACCGCCGCTACATTAAACGCACGCCTTGTAATGATGGGAACTTTGCCAGTACTCGATGACTCGCAATTGACCATGGACAACATGTCAGAGGTTGAGCGATACCGGGGGCTCAATGAACAGGTGTTCAGGCTGCGTGAGGGTGAGCCTATAAGGCTTGACATCACTGGCATAGACCATCTGCAGAGCACCCACCAGGATGTCATGCTGGAAGCTGCAGCGACCTCATTTCAGCTTCATTTACAGGTCAAGCCTGAAAATGCTGTTCGCTACTATAATGCCTCGGTCCTCGGCTCTGCCCCGCTACTGGCTGCATCAGCAAATTCTCCCTTTCTATTTGGCAAGAATTTATGGGCTGAAACACGGATTCCGCTGTTCGAGCAGGCCGTCAACACGAATATCGAGGGAGAGGTCGGGCATACAGGAAAGTCCCGTGTCACCTTTGGCCACGGCTGGTGCCGTGAATCCATGTTGGAATTGTTTGAAGAAAATATAGCCTTGTATCCAGCCCTGCTACCTACTGTAGGTGATACTGACAGGAAGAGTTTATGGCATTTGCGACTGCATAATGGAACCATCTGGCGCTGGAACCGTCCCCTGTTAGGTATAGATAAAGATGGTTACCATTTACGGATAGAACAACGAGTTGTTCCTGCAGGGCCAACTATTGTGGACATGATTGCGAATGCGGCATTCTATTATGGCATAACTTCAGCGCTGGCCAATTCTCAGCAGGTGCCAGAATCGAAAATTGATTTTGACCAGGTAAAGAATGACTTCTATGTTGTCGCCAGGTATGGCCTGACAGCAAGTATTTGCTGGCCGGGAGAAGGGGAGGTGAAGATAAAGGATCTCCTGTTAGAAAAACTCATACCAGAGGCTCGGGCAGGCTTGTCAGAGCTCAGGTTATCTGAAAAAGAAGTCAGTTTTTATCTTGATGTGTTCGAAGCAAGAGTGCAATCAGGTCAGAATGGGGCTGCCTGGCAGCGAAGCTATTTGCGTTATCATGACTGTAGTGTCCGAGAAATGACTGAAACCTATATCAAAAACCAGCAATCCTCGAAACCGGTGCACGAATGGTTGATCTAGGGTTTAAGGAATTATTTGAAATACCAGATGGCTTGCTGGATGTCAGATCGGAGGGCTTACTTGATCTGCTGGGCGGTCCGACGCTAATTCATCTGCAGGGCAGCAGAAAAGACAGCCTGTTTGTCAGCGTCATGCTGCATGGGAATGAGTTTACCGGCCTGCTTGTTATTCAGGACATATTGCGTCGATACCAGGACAGGCAACTGCCACGCTCATTATCAATTTTTATCGGCAATGTCGCAGCTGCAAGTGAAAACCTGCGAGCTTTACCGGGGCAGCCTGATTACAATCGCATCTGGGGCTATGGTGATACACCTGAGCATCAAATGACGCACTATGTCATGCAATCGATGAGAAAACGGTCCGTGTTTGCTGCTATCGATGTACATAATAACACTGGCAAGAATCCTCATTTTACCCTGATCTGCCGGCATGATAATGCTTCCTATCACCTGGCGACTCTATTTGGACGCACTGTTGTCTATGCCGTAAAACCCGATACAACCAGCACATGGGCGATGTCAGAGTATTGCCCGGCAGTCACGCTCGAATGTGGTATGCCTGGAGATCAACATGGCGTTGATCATGCAGTCGAGTTTGTTGATGCCTGCCTGCATCTTTCACATTTTCCTGAACAGCCGTTGCCGGAACATGATATGGATCTATATCACCTGGTTTCCATCATCAAAATTCCAAGCCGTTACAGTTTTACATTCAAAAATAATGGATATGATAGCGATCTGGACCTGGCTACTGATCTGGTTTTTGATGCAAACCTGGCCTCAATGAACTTTTCTGAAGTGCCAGATGGAACACCGTTTTGCCGTGTGAAAGAAGGTTCAGATGCTTTTCTTGAAGCCTGGGATGAGCATGGTAAAGATCAATCTTCCAATTTTTTTGAGCGTCATGCAGGGCAATACAGATTGAAAGTTCCTGTGATGCCAGCCATGCTGACAGATAATGTGAATGTTATCCGAATAGACTGTCTCTGTTATCTTATGGAGCGCATTGACTGGAAATCCATACAGAGTGACACAATCACAGATGACATTCCGATACAGACAAGCTAAAAGGACCCAGAATGGCCGCATCATTTACTAACCGCACTCTGGCCCTGGCAGGAATATTTCAGTCAGCAGCACTGGTACATCAACTGGCGACAGCAGGTAATGCTGATGAAGAAGCTGTAATCAGCAGTATTGAAAGCCTGTTCGTTATCGATGCTGATGATGTGCCCGCTGTTTTTTCAGGGGCAGAAGGTGTTTCTCTTGGGCTGAAAACCCTGTCCAGTTTTGCTGGCAACAATAAAAGTGCAGCCAATCTGGCAATGCTGTCGTATGTCATCAGCCTGATGCATTTGACACATAAGCTGTTGCGTCAACCGGCTTTACTCGAGCAGTTATCTCAACTGATAAAGGGTGTGCAGCGCCAGAAGGATTACTTTAACTCAATGCAACAGGAGCCAGGCATCAATCAAACCCTGGTGTCCCGTTTTGCTGACATCTACAGCGAAACGATTAGTACTCTGCAACCCCGAATTATTGTTAAGGGAAACCCTGAGTTTCTGCAACAGGAGACTATTGTCAATCGTATCCGATGCCTGTTATTAGCAGGTACCCGGGCAGCCGTATTATGGGAGCAGCTCGGTGGTGGGAGGATGCAGTTTCTGTTCAGGCGCAAACAGTTTGCAGCGACGGCTGAAGAGATATTGCATGGGGCGGGATAAGGAGTAAGGACGAAGGATGAAGGGTGTAGGATGAAGGTCAAGGATGAAGGATCAAGGATGAAGGATCAAGGGCACAAGATTACACCCTGAGATTATTCGGTTTTACCTTGTCCCGTAAGTCATTACCATTAATTTACAATTCGACCAGCTGATTTAAAATGGTCGTCCCAGTAGCCGCTATCGATGCGGTCTATTTTGACTCTTTTTCCGGATGACGGCGCATGAACAAACATCCCGTTGCCAAGATATATGCCGACATGACCGGTACGTATCCAGCCTTTAAAGAAGACCAGGTCACCGGGTTTCATTTTCTTCCTGGAAACTTTCTTCGACTGTTTTCTTAGTGCTTTGCTCGTACGTGCGGTATTGACTCCGACTTTTCTGTAGCTGTACCAGACCAGGCCGCTGCAGTCGAAACCGCCGGGTGACTGGCCGCCATAACGATATGGTTGCCCAATCATGCTTTTTGCCACGCTGGCTGCAGAGTAGGCGGTAGAGTCGCTGATTTTATGAGAGTGGCTGCATGCAGAAAGAAGAACTAACAGGGTAACAAAAAGGGAGTTTTTTAAAATCATATTGCGATGACTGCTCTCACGCAATTACTCCAGAACAGGTAGCAGTTTGGAAGTTGTCGACCTTATAGGCCCGTCACATGAACGCCTGCGACTGATGCAGAGCGTTGCCATAGTGCGTCAAAGTGGTTATTCAGCTGCAGAGCCCGCGCCCGGTTATTCAGGTTTGCATAATAATCGTAGGATCTGTGGTCCTGAGTCTGCATGCATGATTCACCATCAGTGGTGATAAACTGTTCACGGATGGGTTTCAGGTCATCGGGCAACTGCCGAAGTGTGATGAATGTGCTGAAGCGCCTGGCAAGTTGAATCAATTTCCCACCTCGTTCGCGCAAGATATCACTCTCGGAACAGAGGTAGCGGAATCGACTCCGTTCATGCTGGCGAATGAATGATGAAAGTAGTTCACCTATCCTGCTGGCAGGCAGCAGAATGTCATCATAGTCGTATAGCATGATATTGATGCTGCGGTTGGCCTCGGAAATCAGGTCGCAGCTGGTTTCAGATATTTGCTGGCGAGTGTTGATCTGGAACCTGTTTTTATCTGTACTGATATATTCCTCTTCCATAATTATACTCCTTTGAAATCCCTGATCGCCTTCAGCTATGGCCCCTGAATACTCTGCTAGCGACTTTTATCAGCAGATGCCGGGGGGCTCTGCGTGATTATATTTATGAAATGTTAACTGCCTGTTTTATTTCCTTCGCCTGTTGTTCAGCATTGCCCGTATAGGTGGCAGGTGTCAAGTTTAGCAATTCCTTGCGAGCTGTCTCCGGTATCTCCAGTTGTTGAATGAAGTTTTTCAATGTCTCCTGGGTTATTCCCTTGCCGCGTGTTAGTGCCTTTAATTTCTCATACGGCTCCTCGATTGCATACCTGCGCATAACAGTTTGAATCGGTTCTGCAAGAACTTCCCAGTTAGCCATCAAGTCGGTTTGCAGGCGTTCTTCATTTACTTCCAGTTTGCCACAGCCACGAAGAGTAGATTTCCATGCAAGCAATGAATAGGCCAGTGCAACACCTTCATTTCTCAACACTGTTGAATCAGTAAGATCTCGCTGCCAGCGGCTGACAGGTAATTTGGCGGACATGTGATTAAGCAGGGCATTAGCGATACCGATATTTCCTTCCGAATTTTCGAAATCAATGGGATTCACTTTGTGCGGCATTGTTGAAGATCCTACTTCACCACTGATCATTTTCTGTTTGAAATAACCGTTTGAGATATAGGCCCAGATGTCACGGTCAAAGTCGAGAACAATAGTATTGAAACGTGCGATGGCATCGAATAATTCCGCAACATTGTCATGCGGTTCAATCTGTGTGGTGTAGGGGTTCCACTCCAGCCCCAGGGAGACGACAAATTTTTCAGCCATATCTTGCCAGTCGATATCCGGGTAGGCTGAAAGATGGGCATTATAGTTGCCCACAGCACCGTTGATTTTACCCAGCAGCGGGCTCGCAGCTGTCTGCTGACGTTGTCGTTGCAGCCGGGCAACTACATTGGCCAGTTCTTTTCCTACCGTCGTCGGTGAAGCGGGCTGGCCGTGCGTGCGAGCCAGCATTGGTATCGCTGCGTAGTCTATAGCAAGGTCAGAGATCATTGCTATCAGCCTGTCCATTTCAGGCAGTAATATTTTCTCGCACGACCCCTTGAGTATCAGGGCATGTGAAAGATTGTTGATGTCCTCAGAGGTGCAGGCGAAATGAACAAATTCACTAATGGCATTAAGTTCGTCAA
>NODE-866-length-10474-cov-3.67012_pt1 | contig 10474 bp, 7 predicted proteins | sample MGYA00139097_ERZ477577 | MGnify/ENA metagenome assembly ERZ477577 | reverse complement strand
TCATGGAACCATACTCGTCGTCCATGGCGGTATCCTCGGCGTTGTTCTTGTCGTTATTTTCGTTTGTTGTTGTTGATTTGCATCTTGTGATGATTGTAGTGGGAGCAGCAGGAGGTGTAATAGAATTGGCTGCATCAGAAGCTTCGTGTATTGGAGAGAGGTGACGGGTGCGTTTCAAGGCCGGGGATGAGTGTGTTTGTGTTGTTGCGGCCGTTGTGGTGACGGTCGAGTAAAATTTGCATGATGTTGCATTAGATGATGTTCGTACAGGTGATGATAGGGGTGATATAGTTGTTGTGTGGAAATTATCCTCTGACAGGCTGCTCGTGGCAGCCATCAATGGCACGGCCACCAGCTTTGGAACTTCCATATTATTTATGTTGACACTGGTGGTGGCGCAGGCAGGGTGTGTAACTTGGCTAGTAGCGGTGCAGGTAGTAATTTGACCATTGTTTATTGTGGCAGCGCATGATAGTGCAGCTCTTCTATTATGATATGATGATATTGATGCATGTTTTGATTTTGTGCGAGTAAATTGTTTGCTTCTCCATCGTCTGACACCAAGAACTCCTGAACTTGTCAGGCTTCTCATTGTTCTGAACTCGAAGGGATACAACGATTGATGTTCAATCGTCTTCGCGCAGGGAGAAACCGAGGGCTAGATGCAGCGAATGTGCCTTCCAAGCAATGATGAGATGATATCGATGCTGCCTGCTAGGTATGCCGCTTTCCTAGGATGCCACGCTGCCTGCGTTGAGGTGTGCACCTTTTTAGCCCCGTAGAAGAAGCTCGATTGTTGCTGAGGATCCCGGACGCGAAGCTTTTAAGCGATAATCGCTAATAATTAGCGAATATTAAGCATTCAAGACATCTAATTAATAATCGCTTATTTGTTAGCGAGTATCGCTAAAAATTGCTGCCGTCCTGGATCCTCCTGGCAATCTGAGGTGCCTCCACGTGTAACTTTCCCTCTTACCTGCTCTGAGAGCCTCTCTGACGATTCTCTATCTTCCGCAGAGTTGGATTGCCTATGCGAAAGATGGAGATGCGGGCCTGGTTTTGCTCTAATTATATCAGCACTTTCTTAGCGGTTCTCCTCATCCTTTCCAACCATCTGCAAAAGGCTCGTGTAAGCTGATGATAGAAAAGCTCATATCTGGCGGACAAACCGGAGCCGACCGAGGCGCCCTAACCATTGCGATACAATTACACATACCTCACGGCGGATGGTGCCCTCTGAACCGACATGCAGAGGATGGAACGATCCCCCAACATTATCAATTGATTGAAACGCCTCTGGAGGAATATGCACAAAGGACAGAATGGAACGTACGCGATTCGGATGCGACGATTATTTTTACACTCTCCGGTGATATGAAAGGTGGGACGTTGCTCACGGAAAAATTGGCACGAGAGAAGTGGAACCGTCCATGCTTGCATATTGTCCTTGGTGGAGGTAAACATGTGGAGGATCGGGAATGGAGTAATAGAGAAGCATTTCAATCGTTCATCGCCAAGCACAAAGTCAAGGTCCTCAATGTTGCTGGACCGAGAGAATCAAGTGAGCCAGGGATTGGTGCCGCAGTTGAGAGCTTTTTGTCGGGGGTATTGCTGCTGTAGATGACAAAAGAAGAGAAATGGCAAGATCATCAGGTGCCATGTTCTTGCTGAAGTATCTCTCTCTATGAACTTTTAGTCTGCTATGCAAATTCCTAAAGTTGGTCAATTCTGACTTGCATAGAGAGCTGAAAATCCATTGATCCAAAGTGGCAATGAACTTTATTCAACTGGGAGGGTCTGCATTTGCATCAAATCTACTGAAAACAGGGCAACCGATACAATCAGTCTTCCTTCCTTCGTACATACGCACGCTGTCTATCAGCTGGGTTTGCAAGATTCCCGAATCTCTGCTTGAGTAGTTTCTTCGTTCGTAGCTTCAATTCCTTCCAGAGAATAGGGACGACTGGGTCAGTGAAAATGGCATGGATCAAACGACCGAGAAGGGGTGCTATGCTTAGAAAGATTGCTGCCAGAATTATGCCGAATGGTTTGCGGTATCTTTCCTTTTCCTCATCCTCTCTGCTCTGCCTAGAAGGTCGTCGGCGACTGGAACTGCCCGCCCCTTCAACTAGAGTGCAGCAGCATAAGACGAATGTGATGAGCAAACACATCATCGTCTGCCGGAGGACGTTGGTTGCACTTGCAGTCTTCATCGTGGTAGCAGATCGATGGTAGGACGCGAGCGAATCGGAACAAAAGACTTAAATGAAGCGGCTCAAAGATTCACTTGAAATTGAAATCGAAAATATCACTTGCATTTTTCCATCCGGCCCTGCCGCCAAGCTCTAGTATATTCATACGCACCAATATGAGTCAGACGCTCTTCTCTCGATCCACCGCCCTTTGACGACAAAGAATGACCTTCTCTGCCGCTGAATATAAGCCAACATGAATCAGACGCTCTTCACATGTTCTGCCCTTTTGACCACAAAAAATGACCTTCAAACCACAGCAGCCGAAGAGGCACACCAAAAGAAGCAGACTGCTAAACGTCACGCGAAGAGGAAGAAACCAAGATGGAAGGAACGAGTGTCACCTGCTCCTGCCGCCGAGTCCAAAGAGCAGGTCGTAGATGAAGAGACACTCACCAAATGTACGCGATGCCCTGCCCACAGAAACAGGAGTGGAAAGTTTCGGCCGCTGATCGGCACTGGCGAATATCTATGCGATGACTGTTACCAGAGGGAGTTTCCTGCCACTGCCATGCTTGATGATGTCGGTGATTCTGCGCTACACCGTATGGGCAAACGAGCCTCAAATGTTGTACTTAACGCGGGGCAAGATATGATGGCAGACATCCTGGGGAAGACAAGCGCCGACGAAGCGATCCAAAAAACGAATGAAGACGACTACCCCTCGGAAATTGAATGTAGACAGTGCCTCGAGAAAGCTATCTTTCGTAGGTGCTGCTCAAGTTATTACTGCCACTCCTGCTACCACAAAAATGGTCGATGTCCAGGCTGTAACATCGAAACAAATTTGACGGGCGTGGCGGCAGCAGATCGAAAGTTTGACCCGGGCAAGGTAGCTGTCGGCTTGTCGTGGGCCCTGAGCTTTCTTATCATTCTGGTCTCAGCCATAGGCTTGGCATTGGCCTATTTCAATGCATCCACTACACCAACAACGGTATGGGGCCACACTTGCCGTGGCTGGTTCCCTGTGTGCGATCTTGCTGTCTGTGTCGACTATGACGGTGCGGTAGGATATGGGGAGGTAGGTGGATTTCTCCCGGCTGCCCAGCCTTACAAAGTTTGCGACAGAGAATTGACAGCAACGCAGGTCGTAGGGTCGGCGTGTGTCTATGATAGGGCATTGTACACCTGGAGCAATCAACTCCTTGGATATGATATTTGCACATCGTCGCCCAGAGAAGAGAAGTCGCGGGCGAGAAATGTTTCATCTCCTGATCCACTACTCTTACTCTCAAACAATGAAAGTGGTGTGTATACTTTCGATGATGACTTTGAGAGACCAACAAGGGAAGCTTCTGCGCCGTGGTCTGAGATTATTAATGGCAATCGATCTACCGCTTGTGGCGTGAATAGTCAATTTGTAGAGAGAGGAAACCACGGCGGATTTAAGCCGGTTGAAAATGTAAATGCTCTTGTGTTCACCGGCGTGCACAAAAGACAAGCTACCACGGCAGGCTTGAATGTTGGACATGGAGGTCGGGTTGAGTTTTTCCTCAAGATGGGGCCACTTGCCACCGGTAACACTGTCTCCGAGTGCAAGACAGCATTCTCTGACATTTCTCTGGAGTATAGCATTTCTGATGGAGAAGAGTGGACTACATTTGGTACCTATCCCGCATGGAAATACCGTGGAGAAGAGTTTCAGTTTATCTCACAAGACATTCCCAAGAATGCTTGGAGCAATTCCACTCAATTCAGATTCCGCCAAGCATCCTTTGATGTTCTCCGTGATCACTGGGCTCTTGACGACATTAGAATTATGGCACATCTGAAACCTAAATGGCAGGAATCAGAAGAGTTTCAGGAGAGAAAAGAACAGCAGAACTTCGATGTGAAACTTTCACAGTGCTGCTATCACACAAGTCAGTGCAGCGTATTTGATCAAAAGAAGATGAATTTTGATCAAGGCCGGTGTGATAGTGTTCCTGGCTTTGATAAGAGCAAAAGAAGTTCACGCCTGCAGCTCGGTGAACTCCTGATTCTCTATTTGGGCTTGGCCGCAGGTGCCAAAGTATTGTATCGCCTAGCCGTTCTCAGGTTTACAAACCGTGTTGCAAAAATGAAACGGGAGCAGTTGAAGGATACAACTGATTCTAGTCAACCTCCAGATGCGGAACTATTTCCTCGGCATTCCTTTCAGGCAAAGACTCATTTGTCGTGGCAAAATGGTTTGGCTTTAGTACTGGTTTTGGCGCTGGTTGCTGTTTTCTACCGCCTGTTGGATTCACTGGTGGTTTCGAAGTGCATGGCGCAACATGAATCGTGTACCAAAACAAACGCTTCTTTCGTTATTGCTTGCATGTTTGCAGCAATATTCGACGTGCGAGCAATCGGAGTGATAGTTGGCGAAGTACTTTGCATTGAATGTCCTTGGAGAAAACGTCTAGAGGTGGTGGTCGATCTTCATCCTGATAGAGGCTTCATGCGCGTTGGATCAAAAACTATTCCACTCTCTCAAGTCTCGGAAGTTAAGACCCAGAGCACGTTCTTCTGCGGGTTTCTCTCTTTGTGTTATGTATTTGGCGGACTGCCTTTTGCACTTGCTTCGCTAACTTTGCAGTCCTTTGACTTGCCAAATGGGTTGGGAATGTCTGCTATGTTAGGCTGTGTGGCATTACTGAGAGAAATCTTTGGACCTTCCATTTTTGTCAAGTTGTGCTTGAGCATAACTTGGCTACTTGCAAGAAAGCAGCGAGACCGTGATGAAATGGGAAGATCCATATTACGAAAAGGGTTGTTGCAGCAGACTCTGATTGGGTCGACCTTGACACCCTGCCTGATAATGTTCTCTCTCCTCGGTCGACGTGTCGAGTATGTGGGTTCACTAGACAACTTCCTACTTTTCTTGGTGTGTGTTTTCCTTGGAGGATTATTTGGCGTGGTGCTGGGTGTAATGCATGGTTTGCCTACTACATCCGAGGCTAAGCTCACATGTTGGCCAGGGAAATGCTGCAGTGTGTCGTATTACGATCAAGTGGATTGTCCGTGCTTATTTTCATGTACTTATTGCGGAGAAATGCATTCAAGTCAGAAGCTTTTGGTGGTTGCTCTGGACGACATGTATGCGTTCAAAAGGATGCTGCAAGGCAACCCGAACCAACTGCCATCGGGGTGATATGAGTGCTAAAATCTAGCTTATTTGTTTTGTGTATTGTACAAACAACTTGCATGACCCTCTCTCTCTCTCCTTTGTACTGAGCTGAGAGTCATTCCGATTTATCTGTAGAAGAAAGGAAGTGTTGTTGTGTGTTGTCTGTACATACAGTTGTCACGTCCCCCATTCACAAGCGCCAACAACTGTTGCTATCCATTCACTGCATTTTTATGTCCCACAACAATAAGATTAGAATCTTATTGTGGTGTGTCAGGTGTCAGGTTCCCCTACGCTCTTGTACCCTGCAAATACCCAGCAAATTATATCTTACTTCTTTGGTGGAACATGGAAGTACCTCTCCCCATCATACGTCTCCAACCTCACATTGGCAATCAAACCTTCCTCTTTAAATGCCTCCTGCACTTTTTCCATTCCCTCAAGCACAAACTCTCTCGTTCGTTCCGGCTTACCGTAAGCTCTGATGTCAACATAACAATCTTCATTAAATGAATCTGACGTCCAATCTTCGACACGAGATAATATCAGCTTTGTAGTTTCTGGCTTCGTCGACCACACCGCGCATAGCTTGCTTTGCAAAGATTGCAATGGAATGGATTTTGCCATCCCTGCCCGAGCAAAGATTTTAACGAGTGGCATGATATCGATATCAGAATGTGAATGAGGTAGCAAGCGCGGGGAGAAGAGGGAGGAGGAGTAGATGAACTTCCACGTGTAGATGACTCAGTCCCCTCCTCACTCAGTGCGCTGCTGCAGCTGACAGCGTTGACACTGCCAATCATTTGATTGACGCCTTATTGACACCGGCCTGCCATCAACAAAGCTGTCTCTCGTTGGCACAACCAATCATTTGATTGACTCATATTGACACCGGCCTCCCACCCTCTCTCTATCTTCATCTAGAGCGTTTCGCCTGGTTGGTGTACAGTGTACAGAACAAAGAAAGAATAATGCGGTCGACATCATTGCACAACATCTCCATTCTCCTTCTGATATTAACAGCATCGTTTCTACCAACTAGAGCACAATTTGGCATCAAGAAGGGAGTACCAATAAGCCTCCCCTCTGAACAAAATGGCGAAAGTTTAGGAGAGGACGTAGGCAAGAAAGAAGGCTTCCTCTCAGAATCAGACGCAGCCGACATGGAAGCTATCATCACCGAGGCGAAAAAAGATGTCGAAACAATGGCCATGATATCAAAAATGAAGGAGGAGAATATTGAACACCTCGCAGAATTACAGAAGCTCTCACCAATGGAGGTACTCGGTGGAATGAAGGAGGTACTCGACAATTTAAAGCTGATAGAATATCTCTTCAAGGATAAGCAAAAGGCGGTCAAAGAGATGGAGAAGGAGGGTATGATTGAAAAGAGTCATATTAAGAAGTATAGGAAGGATCCCGATCTGTTGGAGGCTGATACGAGGAGGGGTTTGTATTTCCAGTTTATTTCTCTGGCTGTAGTGGGTGGGTTCATTGAATGAGAGCCGAAAAGAGAGTTGTATTGACTCATTAGACTTCTTTGGGACAAATACAACACATGAATAATAGTATGTATTATAGCAGTGGTAAACGACATGAAAGGATTTTCACTTCACATTATTCTGAACGATAGTACATATTCCCCAACAATATTATCGGTCACATTGCTGTGTGCGTATCTGTTCATTTATGCACTTTGATTTTTGGAGAAAAGCATCTTGACACTTCTAAGACGAAATTGTTCACTACTTTATAACCTTTCTGGACATCAACTGACAAATATTCATTTTGATTGGGGTAAAGTTGAGCTAATGACAATCTCTCCTTACTCTCCCCCAACCCTTTTTTTGTTCCACTACACTGATGATATTGTATTCTCATGCACCGCTTACTTACGTAAGCTAAAAGTAACACGTCTTCAGACCCATTCATCTCTCATATACAAATAGGCATGCCCCCACCTTCCCCTCCAAAGATACGTTGCATGACCTTCCACTCCCCCCTGATAAATTATTGCATCACTTCACCTATCCCCCCATGATGCATTATGCTCTCATCTTCCCCTCCCCCCTCATACCCCTCATTTAATTGTTCAGTCTTTGCTTTATTTCACGATAATGTGATTCCGAAAATGTCCCAATATCAACGAGAAGAAACTCAGCAACATGAATAACGCAAATGCCAAGTCTGCAAAGATGACATTGTGATGTGCACTCCCATGCTTATAATGATAAAAGCTCGCACACAACAATAAATTCTGTTGAGAGACTACTACAGTCACGCCTAGGAAGCACCCTACCGTAAATGCCGTCGAGAATCGTTTGAGGATGAATGTGCCAATGACTGCGAGTATGAAGTGTAGGAATGCCGACCAGTACGATGCTATTTCTAAGGCGATGCAGGTGGATGAGGCGCATTCTTGTAATTTTGATGCTGTTTGGAGAGAATAGTACGAGAGAGTTGTGAGTTTCAATTGTCATTGAGACTCCACAATACAATTCGGCTCGGCTGGCATTTTTCCCCCCTTCGTGAACACTCACCTTCTATGCACGCAATAATAACGAAAAATACCATAAAAAGGACAGTAACAGCCCACGCTCTGTGGACGCTCCCCAACGCATCGTCTTCACAGCTCTCGAATAACCGCTTCAGTATTGTATTGCCCTTGTTTCGTCTGCTTGCCTCGGTTAGGGTGTCGTCGTACGTGTACGTGTCGCCGGCGGTTTCTTCGCCGTATGTTCCGTCGCCTACCGATTCCATGATTTGTTGCTATTCCAAGGGCCAGGCAGTGGCTTAAGTATGCTTGGTGAAGTTACTGATAAACGTTTCTCAGATGTAGGAGTCGTCGCATAGCATTTCGTTGTCTCATCCTGGTCCTCCGCCGAAGATGATTCTTGTTGGCGGCCAGCAGGCGGAGGCCGATTTCCCGCCAACCCAACGGGCCAGTACTCAAGCCACGTCGGAATTAGTGGATGGAGCCCGTTCATTCTATGTATCTAGATGAGCATTTCAGAATTTTACATTTTCAGGGCTCGTAGGCGCAACATGCCTAGTTCAGACGGCGGCGGCAATGCCGTCCTATGCGCGACAGTTGCGGAGGATAAGAAATACGCAACAAATCACATCGAAGGCGGTGGCAATACCAGCCCAAGAAACGAGGATGAGCGTCTCGATTTGGCTTGGGCCAAAGCCGAGAGAGAAATCGAGGCGAGACGTACCTCGCCCCCACAATCGCCACCGAAGGATGATGGTTTGGAAGGTGATGCTAGTGCTGAAAATTATACTATGAATGGCAATGTATCGATTGAGCAATCTTCAGACCACGAGTCTCCTCTGATGGCTTCAGATGTAACAGTGCAAACGAGCAATATAACAGCTCTCTCTTCAACGACGCACAACGAAACGGCAGAACCCACCAAACCAATAATTGCAAACCATACCAACTGTAGCACCCCAAACGAGTACGAACTGATGTCCAACAAGCAAACTACTGCTCTCATACAAAAATATCGCCATTTCCTCCAAAGGCACGAGCCATCGCTCGACATACTCGAACACATTATGGAAAGATTCGTCTTTTACGGCTACCTGTTCAAACATGACCACCGTGGTATAAACACTGAACTGTACTACGCTGCCTGGAATATATTTCGTGGTTTGAACGATGTTGTTCTAGTGGGGTGGGGGGAAGGGATGGGAACGACTGTGGGGAGGAGGGAGGAATGGCTAGCTCAGGGGGAAAGATCCGAATCAATGCTTTTGCGACTGAATTCAGCTATTCCCATCATTAGAGCTATTCTTACCGCAACAACGTGCATCTATCCAGCAATGGAGGCTTGGTCTCGTCGCTCTCTTCCGCCTTTGTATGACACCCCCACATCAGATTTATCTCCACAGAAACGACGTCATGAATGGGAGGCGAGTCAATCTCGCGCTGCTCGAGTGTCATATCGCTTGGAGAGGGTTAGATTTCTGTCGAGATTGGCATTGCTGTCAACTTCGTGGTGGGCGCAGCATCGGCGAAGGTGTTCGCATGGAAAAGGAGATCATGGTGCTAAAGAGCTGCATCGTGAAAACGAGGGGGAAGGAATGTTGCTACCTTCGTTGTTGAGGAGAGGGGGAGAGCTGGATCCATACGAACAATTGATACCTCTGAAAGATGCAGAAGACGAAGCAAAAGTTGTTCAATATGTTGGGAGGAGGACCGGGCGCCGATCAATCGCTGGGGCTTCTAAGTCGCCGCCGACAGCATCCCCTTCGCGATCTTGTGGTCCTTCCTCCTGTACATACAAAGCAACCACCCTTGTCAAATGGCTGTCCGAACTAGCGTCTTCCGAACATAAAATTTTCTACGTGTACGCAGTGGGTGAACTGCTTCACATACTGCGACCATTGTACTGGAGCAGGGCCGAGAGCATGGAATGGCGAAGGAGGTCATCGTCTCCCAAAATACCTCGCTCGCCCTCCTCATTTGCAATTTGGAAAGCCTGGTGGATATCGTTATTGATGGACTTGATATCTGATAAGCTGTTACAAGTCACCCATGGTGGGGATACTGCTCCAGTGGCTCGGCACGCCCATCAGCATTCAACCTCGCCCTCTCCTTCTGCCGAACAAGCCAAGTTGCAAGAAATGGAATACAGACGAAGCCGTCATGGATTGTATCTACTTCGGTCTCCCATGTATGATGCCGTGACTCGTCCGGTGGTAGTGCTAATTGGGAAGATAGTGTCAATGATTCCGTCCTTCGGGTTGGGCCGATGGGCATCAGAATATATATTGGATTTGATGAGTTATTGGAACCAAAATCGTTTCATGCTGGAATCATAGGATGTTTCCGTGCATTTCCGTGTATGAGGTGGTGGCTCAGGAGGTGCCCCAATAACATGAATAAATTTGCATAATAAATCAAAGGCAATGATCAATGCCTCTCATGCTGTCGGCTGTCACCTTAGATGATAAGCCGTGAGGGACCAAACCTTCAGGGACGCAAAATTGCGGCGGGAGGCGAGAAACACGCCAATCTACATAGCTCTATTGGCATGGCGATTAAAATTACAATACTGACCAAAATAAGTTATCAACATTGTTTCTAGACTAATTTTTCATGCAGAATCCATTCCTGAAACTC
>NODE-865-length-10477-cov-6.29658_pt1 | contig 10477 bp, 10 predicted proteins | sample MGYA00139097_ERZ477577 | MGnify/ENA metagenome assembly ERZ477577 | reverse complement strand
GAGGTGAAGATCACCGCCAGGTTAATCGAGTGTGGTTATAAATACCAGCTCACTGCGGGTCGAGAGGTCAGCAGCAAATGTATAACCGCCCGCATCGAACTCGGTAAGCTGCTCAATGTCCTTGATGCGCTCTTTTATCAGATAGTCCACAAACATCCCTCTTGCACGCTTTGCATAAATTGCAATACTTTTCAAAACAGTGTTTTTCTTTTGTTTGAAAGTTATCGTAAGCATTGGGCCGATGAGCAGGTTCTGCTTTACTGCCCTTGAATATTCTTTTGAGGCACAGTTCACGATTACCCGGTCCTGCATTTCTTCTAAATCACCATTGAGGGATTCGGTGATAGTGGAACCCCAGAAGTCATAAAGATTTTTACCCCTGTCCGATCGCAGCTTGGTACCCATTTCAAGACGGTAGGGTTGCATCAGATCAAGTGGCCGCAGGATACCATAGAGACCTGAGAGAATCCGCAGGTGAGCATGGGCAAAAAGTAAATCATCAGGGCTGTATGATTCTTTGTTCATTGCTGAAAAGGCATCCCCCTGGAAGGTGGCCAGCGCTATTCCAGCAGATTCAGCGGTATGGGGTATGGTGAAATCATGAATCCGTTTATAGGTGAGATCTGCCAGTTTCTCACTGATGTTCATGAGTTTTGCAAGTTCAGCGCGGTCAAATTGTCTCAGCAGGCTGATGAGGGTAGCCGTGTTTTCCATAAGAGGGGGATGAGAGTGCTGGCTGCCTGGGGAGCGGACAAGGTGCTGGGTTTTTGATGGTGAAACAATGATTATCATGTCGAGTCTGTTTTATATTATTTGGAAAGGTGAAATGCCATGGTACGGATGTCAAAATCATTCTGAGATAAATAATTGTACAATGTTTGCTTCTCGGCGTCACTTTATTACCGGGCGAACTCTTTGATATTTTAATGTTTCTGTGAGATAATGACAGTTAACTAATCTGTTTCAGTGATAATATTGTTGATAGCACTTTGCAGGGAGAGCAGAAATGGTGTCTGAGAAAAGCAGTGATAATACCAAACAAGGTCATACTCGTGTCGCCGATGTCGACATGCTGACTGAGCAGATCAAGAAAATGGCCCGCGCCGGTTCCTTTCGTGAAGCGGAGATGCTGCGGGAGCAGCTGATGAAAACAAACCCGATGGCTATCGATGGTATCGTCTCTTCGGCTCAGGTAATTGAAGCAGAGAAAACCAAACGGCTGGACCCTGACCACCTTGCCACCTGGAGTGATCTCTATGATGAGCTGAGCGGTGAGGAAATCAATAGCTTTTTTTACAACCTGAAGCGGGTGAAGGTTGAGTCTGGAAAACTTTTGTTTGCCCAGGGACAGCCGAACAACCGGCTGTTTTTTCTGGAAAGCGGCCGGGTGACGCTCTTCTATCGAAAGGGTGAAAAGAATTATCCGGTCATCCAGCTCTCCGAAGGGGATATCCTCGGAGAAGATTCATTTTTTGGTATCGCGCTGTGCCCATTTTCTGCAGCCACCCAGACCGATGTGAAGTTGTGGTACCTGAACCGGAAGATTGCAGATGACTGGCACGAAAATCAGGCAGGTCTCTACGGGAAGATTGAAGAATTCTGCCAAAATCATGGTATCGGTGAAGAAACTGCAGAGCAGAGGAGCGGCGGTCGTCGTGATCACCGGCGATATCCGATGAGGGGGCGTGTTACGGCCTACCTGCTGGATAAGCAGCGAACGAGAACCGCGACTTATTTTAAAGGAGAGTTGTCTGATATGTCACGCTCCGGCGTCTGTTTTTCGATTCACTGTTCAAAGCAGCAGACTGCCCGCGCACTTCTCTGTAAAGATACCGATATTTCAATTGTATTCGATGACCAGGATGATAAAACAATCGAGCTCAGTGGCACGATCGTCAAACTGTCTTATCATCTACACAGCGATTACAGTGTACACCTGAAATTTTCGGAGATTCTCAACATTGATCTCTTTAGAACATTTCCGTGTGACTGGTCCGCTGAAGAAAAATTTTAATCGCGCAGATTTCAGCTGAAATTCACGGGGTGTCTCCTGGGGTGATGATTACCACTGAAAGTTACCCGCTCCTCATTGTTGTCTGGACAGCCTGGTGCGGGCTTCATAGCGTTCTGATCTGTGTTCCGGTGACGAATTATTTTGAAAGACTGGTCGGCACCGAACAGTTTTTTTCCGTCAACCTTGATAACAGCCGTTATCATCTCAGTGTATTTTCTTGTGGGTACCATGCTTGAGGAACATAAACTGGTCAAACATTTTGGTGACGCTTACAGAAATTATCAGCGGGACGTATCGATGCTGTTTCCTCTGAAATGGCTCAACCGGCGCTTTATAATTAACAATAAACGAGGTGAATAACATGGCAATAGAAGTAACCGCTTTGGTCAGGCAAATATCGGCTTCCACGTCTGAAGGGAGTGCTCGAAGTCATCGTGTGAGATGTGATCGTCCCAAAGCAAAAGGCGGAAGCGATGGTGGCCCGATGGGAGGAGAGCTTTTTCTTATCGGTTTGGGCGGCTGTTTTATGAGTAATCTCCTGGCCGCAATAGCCTCACGTGAGGCTGGGATAACTGATGTGGAGGTTGCGCTGAGTGCTCAACTTGATGGCACACCGCCGCGTTTCACAGAAATAGAGCTGCAGGTCAGTGGTGTATACCAGGATAAAGAAGAGCTGGAAAAACTTGTTATTATGGCGGAACGGGGCTGTATCGTTGCCAACACCATCAAGGAAGCCGTGGTACTGAAAACAAGGGTAAAATAAACCGTCCTGTTAACAGTCAGCCCGTGCCCCTGTCTGCAAAACCACTGCTGATGTCTTTCAATGCGTTCTCCTTTGAGTAAGGGTGATTGTTCTCACGGGGGAGCGGGGGTGCCGCTCTGAGCCACGATGCCAAATAGAACAAATCCACCCTGGCGTTTAATCTCATGTACGGCTATTGAATGGCTCAACAGGCGACCGTAATAGTAGTTTGTGGTAATCCCGACAGAGATATCCTTCTCATCAAAAAGTGCTGGCAGCTGCTGGATGTTTCTGTCACTATGATAGATGGTGCGGCGGTTGGATGCAAACATCACACTTGGGCGATCACTGACGTTGTACAGGACAATACGTTCGTCGGCTTGAGTGAGCTCCGCAGCTTCCAGGGCCAGGCTGGCAAGAGGCAGATTCATGAGCCGGTCGTAAAGTGGCATGATCGTGAAAAATATGGTGGCACTGACAATAAATGATGACAGAAGCAGCGCCTGAAAAATCTGTTCGATGTGTCTCTTATGGATCGATCGGATGATCATGAAAGCACTGAAGATGAAAAGTATCGCCGCAACCCACACCCCATATCCAAGCTGAACAGGTTCTGCCAGGATTGGTGCTTTTCGACTATTTTCTCCGAGCAGATCGGGCAGGTATGAGAAAATAAATGGTGCTGCAGCGAGAACAATACCGAGCAGGCCAATAATGGCTGCAGATACCCATCCCGCTGTCAGCCAGATTATTGGGTACTTAATGCTTTCCCTGTTGAATAAGACGGCGGTAATCAATGCAAGACCAGGAAGGACAGGTAATATATAGTTCGGCAGCTTGGTCGCCGCGAATGAAAAGAAGATAAAGACGATTATTGAAAAAATAACAAAAAGGCGTACAAATCTCGAAGCAGGTTCCTGGCTGGAGACTACGGGAGCATGGATTACCGCCACTGGCAGATAACTGAACCAGGGGAGGAACCCAATTAACAGGACGATGAAGTAATAGTAAAAAGGGCCGGAGTGTCCCTCCATCGCGCTTGAGAATCTGCCGATATGGTGTTTTAAAAATAAATCCTTCATAAATCCGAACCCTTCAGGATGAAGAAAGCCAAGCAGTAAATACCAGGAAAATCCAACCATAACGAGAATCAAGGTACCCGGCAGCAGCCAGTTTTTCTTGAATAACAAGCCAATTCGATTGATCGATATCAGGTATATGACAGCCGTAATTACTGGGAAAAATGCCCCGACTGCTCCTTTGCTGAGCATCGCACCGCCGGCGGCAAGACAGCCGAACCAGAAGAGAAAATGACCATTTTGTCCCTTTATCGATCGTTCAACGCCATACCAGGAACTGACCAGACAAATCGTCAGAAACATGGTGAGCAGCATATCAGTCATTGCCACCCGGGAAAGATAGACAAAGAGAAACGAGCTGCCGAGAATGAGTGAGCTATTAAACGCAGTCCGGCTGCCAAGTGGGATCCTGGCGCTGAAAAACAGGATCAATACGGTGGCCAGCGCGCTAAGTCCATTGATTGCTCTGGCTCCCAGGGCGTTAATACCGAACAGTTTATATCCGAGCATCTGGGACCAGTAGAGCATTGGTGGTTTTTCAAAAAAATCTTCGCCGTTAAGTGTTGGAATTACTGGTTCAGAAGCGAGGTACATTTCGCGGGAGACCTCCGCGTACACACCTTCGTCATAGTCGATTACTGTGGTGCTTCCCAGATTAAAGAACAACAGCAGGGAAAATACTATCACCAGAATAAGAGGGTAGATGATCTCGATAATTTTTGACATGAGAGTACCTGCTTTCTGTTATTGCCTGCCGTTGGTCTGGCGGTAATTTCGGTAAATCTGGATGAGTTCATACGGGACTTTCGGGAGATAGCTCAATGGAATTTTTGATGCACCAATGTCAGACCAGCTTTCAAGCGGCAGCTCAAGTATTCTTTTGCTTGCCTCCTGTTTACCAAACCTCTCAACAACTCTGGCAATCAGTTCAACATCAAAAAGCCAGGTCGAGATAAACGGTTCTTTGAAGATCAGTCCTGCCAGTGTACGTTCAATGAGCTTGGCTCCACACTGGGTATCATAGATTGGTAAACCCAAAATCATACTGATGATGGTGGCGATGACGCGCCCGGGGTAGTGACGATACCAGTGTCTGTTTATCTTGGCCCCCATCCTTTGGACACGGGCTCCACAGATAATTTTTCTTTCAGGATTATGCCGAAAGCATTCCATGAACTGCGGGATGGCAGAAAGTGGGGTGGCCAGATCTGCATCCCAATAGCCGATGTATTGACAAGGTCTCCTGAGTGCATGCAAAACTCCTTGACGGACAGCTTCTGCTTTTCCTTGATTTTCATGAAGGTGTAGAGAAAACATACGCCCGGGAGCCTCATCCTCAAGTGTGCTGATCACCCCTGCGGTGTTATCGGTGGAGCCGTCGTTAACAAAGAGCAGTTCAACTTCCTGGAACGCTTCAATAAATGATAAAAATGGAGCGATTTCAAGTCGGTCCGCTTCGTTAAAACAGGGGATGATGATTATCATCAACAACAGTCCTCTATAATGATAGGCTCTGGGAGATAAAAGGGTGTTTCTTCAAGTTGCTGGATTTGACAATATATAAATCCGTGGGTAATGGCAAGCAGTTGACGCGCAAGTGAGTTGATTTCAATCGATAATGGTGAAATATGCTGGATGCACACATTTTTGTATTCCCCAATTGAGGATTCATGCGGTTATTCATGCAGCAGAGCAGTCCTTATGAGAGATCTATTATCGTTTTGAGGTGAATCAAGTAAACAGTGGTGCCGTTATTTTCACTTTGCGTTGCTGCCGGAAACGGAATACGTTATCGGTTCGAGATCTTTTTCAGTGATGTTAGAGTAAGATCAATAAGTGCAGAAAAACGTTAACGATAGTGGTAAGCACGCGTGTATCCCCTGAGTATGGCGATCATAATATTCTCTGCTGGTGCCCTGGCGCTGTTCTATATTGCACCGCATGACCTGGAATGGCTGCACTATTTTGCAGATCACCAGGTTGACTGGTTCAACAAGTTGATGTCTGAATCGCTGTTTGAGCTGGAAAAGCCGGGTGCCGGTGACATCGTTGTTATTTTTTTCACCGTGTCTCTTCTGCTCTATTGTGCGGCCAGCCTGGTTGATACAATCCGTCCTGTCGGGGGAATGATCAATGGTATTCGTCAGTGGTTGCTGAAACGGGCCAGGTTTTCAGAGTATTTGAGACGTCATCGACTGCAGCTTGAATTTCTTGTTGTCTCTTCTTTCTGTTGCTCTACCCTGATGGTGAAGACACTTAAATGGGTAATGGCTCGTCCGCGTCCCACGAAAATTCTCAGAGGGACCAGAGATTTTTATCAATGGTATGATGTCGGCCCATATTTTCTTGATGAAGGAGGCTACCGTGCCAGTTTCCCAAGCGGCCACACAGCGTCAGCAATCACGTTGATCGGGCTTGCGTACGTGCTGATCTATACCAGTTCAAGTGATCGATGGAGGACCCGTGGTAAGATCATTATGGCAGCCACACTCTGTTTTACCATTGCAATGGCAGCAGCACGAACAATGACCGCTGCCCACTGGCCTACTGATGTAATATTTTCAATTTTCGGTGGTTGGCTGATAATTCATCTTCTGTTTTTCTACGGATATCAATTTTCGCCCGTTAACGACAGATATCTGCTCAAAACATTGGGGTCTGGCAGTGCACCGCCATTTAGAGGTCTTAGAATCTGCTGGTACCTTTCCTGGATATGTTTATCCGGTGTTGCGATGATACTGGGGCTCAGGCATTATTTCCATGACCGATGGCCGTGGCTTATCCTGGTCTGCATCCCGGCACTCCCCTTGTTTTTATATTGTTTTAGAAAAGTTTATCAGGAGAAGGGTGCTGCTGGCTAATTCTTGAAACTGTGAATGGGAGCGGGCATTCGTCCACCCCATCCGATAAATCGTTTCGATTTTCCGACATTTCTGATCTCCATAATCGGGCTTGCCCCGAATAACCCGCCAAAGCTCACTTTATCTCCGACGTCTTTGCCGGGCACCGGTATAATCCGTGCAGCTGTTGTCTTGTTGTTGACCATGCCAAGCGCCATTTCATCAGCAATAATCGCTGATATGGTATCGGCGTCCACTGAGCCCGGTATCGGGATCATGTCGAGACCAACCGAGCAGACGCAGGTCATCGCTTCAAGTTTTTCGAGGCAGAGCGCGCCGGATCCAACCGCCTCTGCGAGGAGCGCATCCTCCATAACCGGTATGAACGCACCGCTCAACCCTCCAACAGTTTTCGAGGCAAATATTCCGCCTTTCTTTACTGCGTCGTTAAGCATGGCCAGGATAGCTGTTGATCCGGGCGCACCGATAGCATCGACTCCGAGAATATGGAGGATTTCCCCGACACTGTCGCCAATTGTCGGGGTTGGTGCCAGGGAGAGGTCAACGACACCGAAATCAACACCGAGTATTTCAGATACCTGGCGGCCAACCAGTTCACCGCACCGGGTTACCCGAAAGGTTGTCTGCTTGATTTCTTCGGCAATCTCGTCAAGTCTCAGACGATCATTACGTGATGATATCAGTCGCTCCAGGGAGCGGGCAATGACACCAGGGCCAGACACTCCTACATTAAGAACCGTATCTGCTTCTTCAACACCATGTATTGCCCCTGCCATAAAGGGGTTATCTCCAGGCTGATTGCAAAAGACGACAAATTTTGCGGCCCCAAAGCCGTTCTGTTCCCTGGTCGCTTCAGCGATGTCCTTTACCGATTGACCAAGCATGGTCAGGGCATCCATGTTTATACCTTTCTGCGACGAGCCTACATTGATAGATGCACAAATTTTATCAGTCACTGAGAGCGCTGTTGGCAGGGACCTGATGTATTGTCGGTCCGTTTCGGTCATTCCCTTTTCAACCTGTGCCGAAAAACCGCCCAGAATATCGACACCGACATTTGCTGCAGCTCGATCAAGGGCACGGGCCAGTTCAACGAATCCATCCTGGTTAAAACCGGCCCCGACAAAAGCAATCGGTGTAATCGAAATCCTCTTGTTTACCACCGGAATACCGAGTTTACGTGAGACAAAATGACATGTTTCAACAAAATTGCCGGCTTTTTCCGAAATTCGGTCTTCAATGTGACGACAGGTTGCGGCCACCGATTTTTCACGACAGTCGAGAAGATTGATGCCCATTGTAACGGTACGAACATCAAGATTCTCTTTCTGGATCATCTCAACGGTGGCTAATATCTGGTCGGAACGTAACATTATAGAGGCTCCTCATTCCATGTTCTACTGCTGGAGTGATCTTGGCTGTTAGAAGTTAATCTCATTGGTGACCTTAAAAAGTTGATGATGCTGCATAACAACATGCAGGCCGCTTTGCTTCCCGTATTCCTGCAGCTTTTTGCGAACCTCAATAATTGAGTTCACCCTGCTCAGGTCAAGCTGGAGTATCATGGTATAGCGATTATCCGTTCTGGTGGTGGCCAAATCAAGTATATTGATATCATGATGGTAACAAAAGGAGCTGATACCATGAACCAGGCCGCTCTTATTTTCCCCCTGGGCCGTTACGATATATGTCTTTTCCGGAAGTCCTGAATGACGTGTGTCCAGCGGGGTGTCCATTTCTTTGACAATCACATCAAGTTTTGTGGGACTCTGGATTCTGGCTATTCTGGCGAGGATGTCCTCTGATGTTATATGGGCGTCAAAGGTGGCTATCAGGATCATGGTCAGGTAGCCAAAAAGAACTGACTGGTTGAGGTCTGCCAGGTCTCCGTTTAGTTCGTATATTGCCCCGGTGATATCGGCTATTATCCCCGGTCGATCCTGCGACATAACCGATATAATGATCTGTTTCTGCATCAAACGCTCCGTGTTCTGAAATCATAAGTTTAGAGAGCAGCGAGTTTTTTGTGAGGGAATTTGCATATACTCTATTAATGGCAAGAACTCACGGATTTTATATTCGCTGAACCGAGGAGGAAATTGACGCCACCAATAGCGGTAAATATGGCTCTCGGTGAGCAGTTTACTATAAAGATGATGGAACGTAAGAGGATAAAATTATCGCCTACGCCCCCTCTTTCAAGCCCGGTTTCAGGATCATTTTCTATCAATGCTCAGTATTAGACTGATCATGATGCACTATCATACTGGCAGTTTTCTCTTATTGACCTCGTGGCAAACTTCATCAAGCTCAAATGAGAGAATCTGTCTGTCCCGCATTATAATGGTTCCATCGATGATGACCGTGTCAACATCACTGCCGGATGCTGCGTAAACCAGAAGGTCCTGGCTGTAGAACGGGCACAGGTGTGCAGCATGGGTGTTGACAATGATCAGGTCTGCACAGGCCCCCGGCACGATGGTGCCACAGCCGGGGATACCAGCAGCGCTGGAACCTGAAGAGGTGGCGCAGGCAAGCACGTCCCGTGCTGCCATGGAGGTTGGGGAGCCGGTGATTGTTTTCTGAATTTTTGCCAGAATGTCCATTTCCCGAAACAGATCAAGACTGTTATTTGATGCACAGCCGTCAGTGCCAATGCCGACAGATATGTTGCGATCGAGCATGTGCTGCACCGGTGCAATGCCTGAGGCAAGTTTGAGATTGCTTTGCGGGCAGGTGACCACCTTGGCTCCGCTCTCAGCAAGGATATCGAGGTCGTCATTGTCGAGCCAGATCGTATGGACACAGGTTGTATTATGGTCAAGAACATCAAGGTTAAAGAGATGTTTCACCGGTGTTGAGCCCTGTGGATCTATTATTTTTTCATGCTCAGATCTGCTCTCTGCTAAGTGTATGAATAAGCGAAGGTTATGCTCGTTGGCCTGATACTTCGCCTTCTGAAGTGTCTGCGGTGAGCAGGTATATGGTGCATGGGCAAAAACAGCTGGGGTAATTCGTGGTGACTGGTTGAGCCAATTATCAATGAAAATTTTGACACACTCAATATTTTTACCGGGGTCAGGTACGCTTGGCGTTGGGAAATCAATGACACCATGGGCGACAACGCCACGCATTCCTGAATCGTGCAGCGCCCGTGCGGCCTGGTCTGAGAATAAATAGCAGTCAGCAACAGTGGTCGTGCCAGACAAAATCATTTCCGCTGCCGCAAGCTTCGTGCACCAGTATACTGTGTCAGGGTCGACATGTTCAGCTTCTGCAGGGAAGATATATTCAAACAACCAGGAGTCGAGGTGGAGATCATCGGCCATCCCGCGAAAGAGTGTCATGCCGCAATGGTTGTGGCCATTGATTAATCCCGGCATCACCAGATTTCCGCCTGCGTCCAGCAATTGGCTTTGGGGATAGGCATGGTCTGTAGCCATGGTTCCGATGTCACTGATTCGACCGTTTTTGATGAAAACATATTGGTCGGACAGCAGATCCGAATATGGTTCGGACATGAGCATACAGTTGGTAATAAGAAGTTCTTCTCCCATAATGGCATGTGACTCAAAAAGGGTGGACGTTTCAGGCAGAGGCTGGTTATTATGAGCAACTCCATATTTTTGCATTATAATTTGCCTAGAACAAATAACTATATGCTGAATGGGCCCAAATATAAAGGTGAAAAGCGTCGGGGGACCGAACCCTGAGGCGGAACGGGTGTTAAGAGAACGATGGGAAAAAATAGATTTATTGAAGATCTTGTTGAGGGAGAGTC
>NODE-864-length-10480-cov-4.87309_pt1 | contig 10480 bp, 7 predicted proteins | sample MGYA00139097_ERZ477577 | MGnify/ENA metagenome assembly ERZ477577 | reverse complement strand
TGAAAGATTAGAATCCATCCGCTCGATGAATAATGGAAATCAATATACCCTCCTCAAGAGCAATCCAAGCAACCTTTTTAGTGCTATTGAAAAATATGATTATACAAGTCTACAGAGAATAGAAACCATAGTTAGCACTGAAGATAATTCTGATATTCCTTATTTTACTACTTATCTCTTTAGTGAGGAAGAATCTGCCATTATTTTAGGTACACAGGTTGAAAAAATATATCGAAGATCTACAAAGGGAATCTATTATACATATGATTTGGCTAACAAGCAGTTAAAACAGATTTCTGATCAGAAAATTCAGGAACCCAGTTTTTCTCCCGATGGGACCAAAATTGCCTATGTTTATCAGAATAATTTATATGTTTTTGACCGTATTACTTTAAATACTAAACAGTTAACCTTTGATGGGCTAGAGAATAACATAATTAACGGCATAGCCGATTGGGTTTATGAAGAAGAGTTTTATTTAGTCAGGGCATTTGAATGGAATAGTGATGGAACGAAGTTGGCATTTTTGAAATTTGATGAGTCTGAGGTCCCGGTTTTTTCTATGGATAGATATGGAGAAGATTTGTATCCTTCTCAAACTGTTTTTAAATATCCAAAAGCAGGGGAAACAAACGCTAAAGTATCGCTGCAAATCTATGATTTGGTAACGGAAAATATGGACTTAGTATCTTTGGATAGTCCTTATTATATTCCTAGACTAGAATGGCGAAATAATCCCGATGATCTCAGTATACACACCATCAATAGGCATCAAAATCATTTAAAATTATGGTCCTATAATGTCGTAGCAAAGAAACTTTCTTTATTACATGAGGAAACCGACAAGGCCTATCTTAAAATTAAGGATGACCTTACTTTTCTTCCCGATGATCGATTTATATGGTCTAGTGAGAAGGATGGATATAATCATTTGTATTTGTATTCCAAAGAAGGTGAGTTGTTGAATCAGATTACCTCAGGAGCCTGGGAAGTAACCAAATATTACGGTTATAATCCTGAGACAAGTGTTCTTTTCTTCCAGTCTACCGAAAACGGATCCATCAACAGAGATGTTTATTCTATCACCTTAAAAGGAAAAAAAAAGAAACGCCTTTCAAGCAAAACGGGGACTAATTCGGCTGATTTTAGTTCTAATTTTTCCTTTTTTATCAATACATATTCTTCTGCCAAAACCCCACCAATAGCTACGCTAAATAGTGTTGATAATGGAGTAGAGATCAATGTTATTTTAGATAATGCGCTTTTGAAGTCTAAGTTGCTATCCTACGAAATTAGCCCTAAAGAATTTTCTACTCTTTCCGTAAATGGCAATGATCTCAATATGTGGATGATAAAGCCTAAAGACTTTGACCCTAAAAAGAAATACCCTCTATTGATGGTTCAATACAGCGGTCCCGGCTCTCAAAGGGTCGCTAATAAATGGAACAACGGTAATGATTATTGGTTTCAGATGTTGGCGTCTAATGATTATATAGTCGCCTGTATCGATGGGCGAGGAACGGGCTTTAAAGGAAGGGATTTCAAAAAAGTAACCTATAAGGAATTAGGCAAGTATGAAGTAGAAGACCAAATAAAAGCAGCAGAAGAATTAAGCAAATTGGCGTATATTGATGAGCAAAGGACGGGTATTTGGGGGTGGAGTTATGGTGGATTTATGTCCACTAATTGCCTGTTAAAGGGTAACGAAACCTTTGAAATGGCCATTGCAGTGGCGCCAGTGACTAGTTGGCGATTTTATGATACAGTTTATACCGAGCGCTTTATGCAAACCCCTCAAGAGAATCCATCAGGCTACGATGAAAATTCACCTTTAAATTATCCTGAGTTATTAAAGGGTAAATATCTATTGGTACATGGTTCCGGAGATGATAATGTACATGTTCAGAATAGCATGAGGATGGTGGAGGCCCTGGTGCAAGCTAATAAAGCTTTCGATTGGGCAATTTATCCTGACAAGGACCACGGTATTTACGGTGGTAATACCAGATTACATCTCTATACCAAGATGACAAACTTTATAATGACAAACCTATAACTAAACCCAATATATTATGGCAGAACTAGCTAATAAACCAGCACATCAAAAAGAACTTTTTGGTCATCCGGTAGGTCTATATATTCTATTTTTAACTGAAATGTGGGAACGCTTTTCCTACTATGGAATGCGAGGGATATTAGTATTGTATTTAACGGCCAAAACAAGAGGTGATAATCCTGGTCTGGGCTGGTTGGATGGGGAGGCACTTTCCCTTTATGGTTGGTATACAATGCTGGTATATGTAGCTTCTATTCCCGGAGGTATAATAGCAGATAAAATTATAGGACAGAAAAAGTCTGTAATGATTGGGGGCTTTCTATTGGTTGCAGGCCATGGGATTCTCTCAATAGAAGTAATGTGGGCATTTTATCTTGGTTTAGGACTAATTATAGCCGGAGTTGGTATGTTAAAGCCCAACATCTCTACCCTGGTAGGAGGTTTGTATAAAGAAGGGGATGAACGCCGAGATAAAGGGTTTTCCATATTCTATATCGGGATTAATACAGGGGCGGCACTCGCAGCATTAATTGTTGCAGTTGTAGCAGATAGCTATGGTTGGCATGCTGGTTTTGGTTTGGCAGCTGTTGGAATGGTGTTGGGACAAGTTGTTTATTTATCCGGACAGAAATTTCTGGTTAGCGTTGGTAATAAACCTGAAAAGAAAAAAGAATCTGGTGATGACGTATCGATGAAGGAAATATTTGTCAAGCAATTTACCTCCAGAACGCCTTTATTGGTTACCCTCTCATTGGCCATAGTGTCTTCCTTTGTAGCGTGGAATTTTATTGAGAATCAAATGATCGCCTATATAGTGTTTTTTATCTTTCTTTCTCTAGTTGTTGGTATGATGATTACTATATATGAAGATCTGGAATCAAAAGTGGAAAAAGATCGCTATCTGGTTTTATTACTTTCATTTATTATTGTAATTGTGTTCTGGGGGGCATTTGAACAAGCAGGTGGACTTATGAACTTATATGCTGAAAACAGGACAGACAGGTTTCTTTTTGGATATGAAATTCCTGCGGCAGCTTTTCAATTCTTCAACCCATTTTATATCATTGTATTTGCCGTTCCCGTTGCTAATTTCTGGATGTGGTGGAAGCATAGAGGAAAGGAGGCTTCCTCCTTATTTAAAATGGCTAATGGCGTCATAATTATGGGGCTTGGATTTGTATTTATGGTATTCGCCTCAATGCAGTATGAGACGCTTGGAAAATCTGCTTTGTACTGGCTGGCTCTGGCTTATCTTTTCCATACTATTGGGGAATTATGCGCTTCTCCTGTAGCACTCTCCTTTATAACTAAACTTGCTCCGGTGCGGTATGGTGCCTTAATGATGGGAGTTTACTTTGCTGCTACCGGTTTAGGAAATAAAGTAGCAGGACTAATTGGCGAATCGGCTTCGGAGGCCGGGGAATTAAATATTTTCGCCGGAATTACAATTTTCTGCGTCATTTTTGGCCTCTTGGTTATCGCTCTCCTTAAACCTTTAAAGCGATTAACGCATAAAGCTGAAGATTTGCGCCCTAAGATTACAAAAGATGAAACAGAAGGCTTTGAATTGGCTGATGAATAGGAAAGAATTGACTTTTAACATACATTTCACCATTTGAAACAAACCAAAGCTTATGAATACAGATATAGAGAATCTATTTAAGGATAAAGTATTAGGACACCCTGCCGGTTTAATGGTCTTATTTTTTACGGAGATGTGGGAACGCTTTTCTTTTTATGGGATGCGTATTTTGCTTATTCTCTTTTTAACAGCCCCTCTGATTAGCGATAATCCGGGATGGGAATGGCCTCGTGAAAATGCATTGGCTTTAATAGGAACCTATGCCTCACTATTATACCTGACCCCCATTATTGGAGGGTATATAGCCGATAAAATTACTGGTTATAGAATTGCCGTTGTAATAGGATGTATTATAATGACTCTTGGACATGCTGCTATGGCTATTGAAACTACTTTCTCCTTCTATTTTGGGCTTTCGTTATTGGTCATTGGAACTGGCTTTTTTAAACCAAATATTACTTCTATTATTTCCGAAATGTACAAGGGAAAAGAGTCAAAAAAGGATGGCGCTTATACCATCTATTACATGGGGGTTAATGCCGGAGCCTTTTTTGGAATGATGCTCTGTGGTTATCTGGCGGAAAATTATGGGTGGTCCTATGGTTTTGGTTTGGCGGGCGTATTCATGTTTCTTGGGATGCTACAGTTTTTACTGGCAAAAAATATATTTGGTGAAATTGGAGGGAAACCTTCCCGAGAAGTTGTGGATGAGCAATCACTAAATGATAAAGAGAACAAATTAGAAAATGCTGAAACAGAAAAGCTAAACCCTTTTACCATCTTTGATTATATTCTTATAGGGCTCTCTTCTCTGGGAGGGCTAATATATCTTTTTAATGATCCTATTGAAAAGATAAGCGGCACGGAGTATATTAACTTTAAAATCATGGGACTCAGCGGGTCTAATGGAATAGTATTGTTGGCTTTAATTCTCTTCTTAATACTTATTGTTAGCAGAATAGCCCGTTATATGCCGATTGTTCGTGATAGAATTATAGCTGTCGCTATTTTTGGATTGTTTACAGTTTTCTTTTTTGCCGCTTTTGAACAAGCCTTAGGTTCTATGACTCTCTTTGCCAGGGATTATACTAACCGGCAATTAATTGGTACAGCTGCAACCGTTTTTAAGGTAGTAGATACTTTGCTGACAACAGTTCCCCTAATGATTCTTACTTGGGTTCTATATCTTTTGTTTAAAAAAACTTACACCAAAATTGGATGGTCTAATATAGTATTGGCTTTGGCTTTTGTTGGGATCTGGGCTTTGGTTATTCTGCGATTAACCGATAAACTTTCTCAGGAAGGAAATCAAATTGATGCCTCTTGGTTTGGAATCTTAAATTCTTTTTTTATAATCACCTTGGCTCCTTTTTTTTCCAAATGGTGGGAAAGTAAATACAATCCGACGGCTGCTATGAAATATGGAATTGGCCTTATTTTGTTAGGCTTGGGTTTTGCGGTACTGGCCTACGGTTCCTCAGGAATAGAACCGGGTGCGCGAACCGCTTCGGTAAGTATCGTCTTTCTAATCATTACTTACCTTTTACATACTATGGGTGAACTGTGTTTGTCTCCCCTGGGGCTGTCTTATTTAAGCAAATTGGTTCCTGCCAGAATGATTGGATTTATGTTCGGTATCTGGTATCTGGCTATTGCGATTGGACAGAAGGCTGCAGGAACCACCGGAGGCATGATTGATAAGATCTCTGAGGAGTATTCCTTGGGAACTTTTTTTCTAATATTTGCCCTTATCCCCATAGGAGTAGGGTTAATCTCTATTTTATTAAACCCGGTTTTAAAACGCTTGATGCACGGGGTGCGATAACTCGTCTAGTAATAGAACCATAGCACCTTTTTCTGCAGTACTATAAAAAGGGATTTTCTTTTTAAGACAGCTTTTTCGCCAAAGGGAAATTAAATTATTATAGTTACTACCATCAGCGATTACCCATTTAGGTTTTATGCTGTCTAAATATCGATTTAGATTAATTCTTGGAGAATTTGTCAAGAGTAAATAATCGGTTTCAAACTTTAAAGTAAGAGGCACTTTGGCGTTGTCAATAAGAAGCAATCTTCTACCTCCCACTTTATAAACATTATTTAAGGGTCGATACCTTACAACCTCACTCCGCTCTGCCGTTTTTATTCGATCAACAAGGTTACTATTTAAAACAGAATCTCGACAATAAATAATTAGGTTTTTCTTATCCTTATGTAAGAGCGATGATTTTCCCGCGATATGCAGGATAAATAGTTTTTCCCTACTGAAATGGTCTCTTAGAGAATAACTATTCCATAATTGAAGACAAATAAACAGGCAACCCGATACCATCACATATTTAAATCTTTTTTTTCCCGGATTTATAGAAAGCAGTATGATAATAGCATAAGTTAGAACCAGTCCTACTTCATCAAAGTATATATTCTTTATAACAAAGGACTCTAGATTTCCTATACTCATAATAATTTCATTCATAGCTCGAATAAGACCTTCATAAATATGAAAAAGAGTATTAGGTAACAATTCTAAAACGGCAAGGATGAGAATTAGAAATCCCATACCCAAGATTAAACCTAAGAAAGGAACCAATAGTAAATTGCTTATAAAAAAGAGTAGGGGAAATTCATGGAAGTAAAATAGACTTAAAGGAAACACGCCTAGTTGTGCGGCTATCGAGAGGGCTAGGAGCTGCCAGGTTTTTTTAAAGATTACAAAAGAGGGCTTCCATAGCGAATTTATTTTAGGAAAAATCCAGAAAATAGACAATACTGCCGCATAACTAAATTGAAAGCCTATCTGGAACAGTAAAAAAGGATCATAGAGTAAAAGCAAAAATAACATAGATAATCCAACTATGTTAAAGGAAACAACTGCCCTATTGATATAAAGAGCATAGGCAACAAAGGAAAACATGGATACTGCTCGGATGACAGAGGGGGATAAACCGCATAAAAGTGCATAGAACCATAATAGTAGAATAGATATAATGGTTATCATCAATTTGCCCTTAGGAATTCTTTTTAATGGGGATAATACCATATTTAACAGAAGTAGGACCACTCCTATATGCAGTCCTGAAACAGCTAATAAGTGGACAGCACCTGCATTTTTATATACTCCGAATGTTTCAGGATTTATTTGGGTTCTATCTCCTAAAAGCAATGCTTTGATGATACCCAATTCTCGCTTTTTAAAGGGGTAATTTTCCAAGCTTTTGTTAAGTCTATCTCTAAGCCTGTTGATGGTGCCTTTTATAGAGCTTGTTTTTCTTTTTTTTAAATAATAGTTGTGCTTCAGGACTATTTGATGATATACCCCTTGCAGCTTCATATAGTTTTTGTAATTAAATTGATGGGGATTTTTTGGTCCTTCAATTATTTCCAAATTTCCAATGGCAAAAATAAGGTCGTCTACTTCCAAGTTCTCAGATTGGGAAGCAAGAGGTAGTGACAAAAGAATTTTTCCGTTCGCAGGTTTATTTGCGAATTGAAAGACTTCAGCAATGAAGCGCCGATTATATTTATTTTTTTTGAGTATTTCTATTACTCTTATACCTATTTCAGCTGCTTTCTTGTTAAAATTATGACTATAATGGAGGGGCTGCGATTTGGGCAATGCAAGATTGGCAGTGTGAATACCCATGAAGAATGCTGTTAAAGTAAAAAGAAGACCAAAAAAGCTATTTCTACCTATTTTATAGTGTAATAATTCTATACCCAGAAGAAAAATTCCTAATAAATAAGCTGAAATAGAAAGGGATAAGGGGATGTTATTGTGGTAAGAACAAATGATCCCAATAGCCAGAAAAAAAGTAAGTTTAATGGGAATAGAATCAAATAAATTCATTTTAATAGATGGCTCTTAAAAAGCCAATCTAAAAAGTGCAGCTGCAATATAAAAGCATGTTAGAAATTGAAACTTGGGGCAATAATTATTTAAGTAATAACCTAAAGTACTCTGGCAGCCTTTACAAAAGAGTAATTCCAAAAACCTTCGTTTAGCGACGATACAATAACCCCACGTGAGGTGGTTGCATGTATAAATCTTATATCAGGACCATTCACATCTACCACCATACCAACATGATTAATGCGTTTCCCTTTTTTAGATGTTTTAAAGAATAACAAATCGCCTTTGTCAACGTTTTTCAGGTTTATTTTTTTAGCTTCTTCGGCCATTTCAATTGAGACCCTGGGTAAATCAATATCATGCTTACCAAAAGAGACATAAAGCAAACCAGAGCAGTCCATTCCCTTTTTTGTTGTCCCACCAAATTTATAGCGAACACCCGAATATCCCATGGCGGTTTCTATGATATCCTCAGCCGGATCATTTTCTTCAATTTTTGGGATGGGCTTTGGTGCCTCGTATTTCTCCGGAAGACTATCTAAGCTTGTCGCCGGAACAGAAACCGTTCGGTCACTTCCATATGTTGTTTTCTTTTTTACAACACCGCAACTTCCTAGAATAAGCAGTAAAAGAAAAGTCAAATACTTTGATCGCATGAAATAGAGATAAGATACTTTGGGAATCTAAATTAAGCATTTTCTATTATAAATGCAGCAGCCTTATTACTAGCACCCTCACCACCAAGTCTTTTTTCTAGTTCAACATAAGCTTCTATTTGCTGTTCTCTTTCCTTGCCAAACAGAATTTTATCCAATTCGTTTTTCAAATTTTTTACCGTAAGTTCATTTTGAATTAATTCCTTAACCACCTCTCGATCCATAATTAAATTAACCAGAGAAATATACTTCAGGGTAATAATCCTTTTGGCAATTTGATACGAAATCCAATTTCCTTTATAGCAAACTACCTGAGGCACTTTAAACAAAGCTGTTTCTAAAGTAGCGGTTCCTGAAGTAACCAATGCTGCATGGGCGCAGCTCAATAAATCGTAAGTTTTGTTTCGGACGATTTTAACCGGATAGTTTTCCACATATTCCTGATAAAACGTTGCATCTAAACTGGGAGCAGCAGCGATTACAAACTGAAATTTTTCATAATCGGCGATAAGCTTTAGCATTACTCCAAGTACCATTTGCACTTCCTGTTTGCGACTTCCGGGCAGCAAAGCGATTATAGGTTTGTCGTCATCTAATTTGTTCTCAATGAGAAATTCTTGGGGATCCGGAATCTTCCTTTGAGCGATGGCATCAATTAATGGATGTCCAACGAAATCGACCTTATATTGATGTTTATTCTCATAGAAGGCTTTTTCAAAGGGAAGGATAACATACATCTTATCTATATCTCTTTTAATACTTTTTATACGGCCTTCCCTCGAGGCCCAAATTTGTGGTGAGATATAGTAGTTTGTTTTATAGTGTTGTTTTTTGGCCCATTTTGCAATTCGTAGATTAAAACCGGAAAAGTCGATAAATACAATCACATCCGGCGAATAATTGCTTATGTCATCTTTGCAAAACGCAATGTTTTTTTTGATAGTTGAGAGGTTGTTAAGTACTTCAACAAAGCCCATAAAGGCCATTTCTTTATAGTGTTTCACCAAAGTGCCTCCGGCCATTTCCATCATATCTCCGCCCCAACATCTTATTTGTGCCTGCGGATCTTTTTTTAAGAGAGCCTTTATTAAGTTAGAGCCATGCAAATCGCCAGAGGCCTCTCCTGCTATGATATAATATTTCATCCTAGAAAACCTTATAATATAGAATAATCAAAGCTGTTATAAGCGTGGCTATTAAGACTCCTTTAGCCCTTTGATCTCTCCTTAATTTAAGAAATCCAAAAAAGGCTACTAGGTTTAATAGCGCCCCCAAAGCCAATAAACTGCCAATATGCTGTTGTTCTATGGCTATTTCGATTGTTTCGGTGATGCCAAACTCTGAAAATAAAAGTATATATAGTAGTGTTCCAAGTATATTGGCTATTAGTCCAACAACAAACCCTATTAGTATTTCTTTTTTTCTATTCATTTAAATTCCAACTGTTTAAATCCTGGATTACGTGATGAGCTGTTAAATCAAATTGTGTAGGAACTACTGATATGTAGCCATTACTTAAAGCCCATTCGTCTGTATCTTCTCCCTTGTCTAATAACTCGAACTCACCGGTTAACCAATAATACTCTTTTCCCATGGGATTAACGCGTTTGTCAAACATTTCCTTCCAATTGGCACGCGCTTGTCGACAAATTTTAATTCCTTTCAGTTCTGCCTTTGTTTTTTTGGGAATATTTACATTTAAGACTACCCCTTTTGGCATCCCTTTTAATAAAGCCTCTTTTACTATTTGTTTAATAGCCCTTTCTGCTGTTTTAAAATTAGCTTTCCACGAATAGTCGCATAAAGAAAAACCAATAGCCGGAATACCCTCAATCCCTGCCTCAATGGCAGCACTCATGGTCCCAGAATATATTACATTAATGGAAGAATTAGATCCATGATTAATGCCACTTACACAAATATCAGGTTTTCTTTGCAGTAAGACCTGTAGGGCAAGTTTTACACAATCAGCCGGAGTGCCACTGCAACTATACTCTTTTATGTCCGGGTTATCAGGATCTATGACTACTTCCTTAGAAGATAAAGTGCTATCTATAGTGATAGCATGTCCCATACCTGATTGCGGACTGTCAGGGGCTACAACGACCACTTCTCCCAAATCTTTCATGTAACTGATAAGAGCACGTAAACCAGGAGCAGTAATTCCATCGTCATTGGTTACTAGAATAAGGGGTTTTCTCATGCTTTATACTTTCTAAAACAAAAATACGTTTTTAATATGTTTAATAGGTTCTAGTAGCTGTCATGTTTATAGTTTTAAAGCACCTTTTCCAGAGGTTTTTATGGATCTAGAATTTGCTTTAAAAGCCTATTAA
>NODE-863-length-10493-cov-6.93897_pt1 | contig 10493 bp, 11 predicted proteins | sample MGYA00139097_ERZ477577 | MGnify/ENA metagenome assembly ERZ477577 | reverse complement strand
TCAATGAAATATATATTTATCATTTTTGGCTTTTTCCTTTCTGTATCTTGTGCTTGTACGCAGAATGGCGCTGGAGCTAAACAGAAAGAAACATTTACAGTTTATGGGAACTGTGGAATGTGTAAGAAAACTATTGAAACTTCTTTGGAAGATGTTTCAGGCATAGCTTGGGCTGATTGGGAGATCGAAAGCAAAGAAATAACCGTTAAGTTCAATCCGGATGAAATCAGTTTAGATGATATTCAAAAACGCATAGCAGCTGTTGGATACGACAGCGATACTCATCGAGCAAAAGATGAGGTCTACAATAATCTTCATGGATGTTGTCAATATGAACGCCCTTAAACCTTAATAAAAAAATAATTATGAAAGCAATTTACTTAACTCTTGCCATATGCGGGTTACTTTCTTTTCAATCCTTTGGACAGACATTTACATGGGACACGAATGACACAATAGAGACCAATTTAGCTTTGAATACAACAGTTCAGCTTCCGATGTTTCAATCGGCAATTGGAACTGATACTGTTACTTTAGCCATTGAGATAATTTACAACGATATTCCTGCTACTTGGGACGGGATGGTGTGTATATATGGTGCCTGCTTAGGAACTATTCCTGCAGTCGGAACGCAAGCAACGATGAGCCCACTTTGGTCCCCTAATCAGGGAATGGTACGATTAACTGTTAACCCAATGAATGGAACAGAAACCGCCAAGCTTCAGATTTATGTTTACGATGTAAACTTTCCAAATGATGGAGATACCGCAACTTGGTTGTTGAATACTACTTTGTCAGTTGAGGAAGTGGAGTGGAATGATTTATCTATTTATCCGAATCCCGTTAATGACATGTTGACGATTAGCACTGATAATCAAATAGAGCTAATTGAAGTACATTCCATTGATGGAGGTTTAGTTGCTCGCTTTGACAACATAATGAACGGCAGTTTAAATTTGTCTCATTTAGAACAGGGAGCTTATCTCATTAAGTTAACTCAACCTGACGGTAAGTTTGCCGTGCGCAAAATTCGAAAACTTTGAGGAAGTTTCTTTTAGCCTTTGTAGGTTGTGCGATTTGGTCGACTTGTTCTTTTTCTGCAACTGTTAATGAACGTCTCGTTATTTTGCGGGATTCTCTATTGCTTGCAGATGGCAGTAAAGTACCTTATATCACATTTAATGCGGTAGAAACATACAATTCTACTAATTCAAGAATTGAATTGAATATTGGGGATCAGCTTGACTTGTGGGTTGTAAATTTTGATACAGCTGTTCATGAATTTGCAATTAAGGGTTTGACTAACGTTTTTACAATTCCTGCAGGTGACTCTATTTTTACATCCAATGTGTTCTCAACGCCTGGTGCATTTATCTTTTATGACCCGCTCAATTTTCCTGACAATGCCTATTTAGGATTGTCTAGCATGATTGCGGTAAAAGATCATCAACATCCTAGTTTTTTCTGGAACATAAAGGAGCACAAAGATTCATGGAACATAAGCATTACTACAGGTGGATCAGTTAACTGGAACAACTATTACCCTAACTATTTTACCATTAATGGAAATAGTGCACCGAATATCAATGCTGATGCAGATGCTCGTGTTGTAGGTTCTGTTGGAGATACCCTTATGATCTATGTAACTAATACGGGACAGAGTATTCACCCGCTTCATTTTCATGGATATCATGTGGATGTTATGTATTCTAGTAAGTTTCCTTCTCATGTAGGGCGTAGTAAGGATTCAGAAGGCGTTTATTCGTTTGAAGGCTCTGTCTTTCGATTGATTCCTAACCAACCGGGTGAGTACCCTGTTCATGACCATAATTTGGTTGCCACAACAGGTGGTAATGTTTACCCTATGGGGATGTTTTTAACTATGCTAATAACTCCTTAGACTATGAGAAAGTGCGCTTTACTATTCGCTATTGTTTTTCTGAATTGGTTTGCTTTCGGGCAGATGGATACAACAATTTCTCTAGTTTCAAAAATAGATGCATTTCCACAATTTGAATTGGCTGATGGGAATCAAATATACATGATGGGTTATACTCAATTAATTGGAGCTCCAATTGATATTCCAGCTCCTACCTTGAATTTAACAGAGGGGGATTCGGTTCAGCTAAATATGTGGAATTTATCTCAAGGGCCTCCACACACAATTCACTTGCACGGATTAGATGTAGACCAAGCAAACGATGGGGTTCCTTCGCTCTCTTTTTCTGTACCGCATGATGATACGGGAAGTTATTACTTCAAAGCACCGCATCCCGGAACCTACATTTATCATTGTCACGAAACCTCTGTTCTTCATGTACAGGCAGGGATGTATGGAATGGTAATTGTCCGTCCTCAAAGTGCTGACACCTTGACGTGGGAAGGTGGTTACTCTTTTCACTCTGAGAATACATGGATGATGTCTGAAATTGACACTAATTGGCACGTGGATTCAATCATCAATCATCCGCATGATAGTACGGCCACAACCCACGAAATTTTGGATTATAATCCACAGCATTTTTTGGTGAATGGACGATCCGAACAACTACTGGACGGCTCTTCTTCTGAGTTAAATATGAGTATCGGTGAAAAAGTATATCTGAGATTGGCTAATATTGGAAACTTTGGCAATACGCTAATCTTTCCAGTTGAGTTAAATGCAAATATAGTGGCATCTGATGGACGGCCATTGCCTTCTTCATATTCTTCTGATACGATTGTACTACTTCCTGGCGAACGCTATGGTGTGTTGTTAGAATCTTCGATGTTGCTCAATGATTCGATTCAGGTGGAGTACTTTTCGCTGAATACGGGTGCAGTGTGGGATGTTCAATACGTCAATGTGAATGTGGAAGGTTTCTTAGGTACTATGAAGCTGGACGAAGATGCAATAAAGGTTTATCCAAATCCAACAAATGGAAATCTTGTCGTTAAGTTGCCTTCGTCTCAAGGAACTACTAAAAAGGTAAGCTTGATTAATATGCTTGGACAAGTTATAATCTCGCAAGAATATACTGAAGAAGAATACAACTTTGATTTAACCATCCTTCAATCTGGAACATATTTTCTAAAGGTTATAAATGAAGGAAACAATTACTTAGAAAAAATAATTAAACGCTAAAAACAGAAAAAATGAAAACAACTTTATTTACAATTTTTGCGCTCATAGGAGCATCTTCCTTTGCACAAAAGGATGTTAATTTGAATTTAATTCACAACTACAACGGAACTCCATTCGCATACGGACAAACGTATACAACTTCTGGTGGAACTGCTGTTTCTTTTAGTCGTGTTCAATACTACTTGAGTGGTTTTGAAATTACACATGATGGCGGACAAACTTTGAGCATGCCTGATGCGTATGTTCTAGCTAGCGGAAACATTACATCCTATAATTTGGGTAATAAGAACGTAACGACGATTGAAGGATTGAGTTTTGACTTTGGAGTGGATGCAGTGGCTAATGGAATGGGGACAAGCAGTTGGGCTGCCGGACACCCTCTAGCGGCACAATCACCATCAATGGATTGGGCTTGGCCAACAGGTTACTTCTTCTTTGTTATAGACGGAATGATTGATGATACAGGCGATGGTACTCCAAATAAAGTGTTTGAACTTAGGGGACTTGGTGATGCACTTTTGAGAAACGTTAATGACTTTACAGGAATGAGTATTACAGGCCCTTCTATTGAATTGGCAATTGATGCGAATATTGCGGATTGGATTATGAATATTGATTTAGTAGCAGCTGGTGTGGACCATAGCGGTGGACCCAATAATGTTAAGGTGTCAGATAACACAAATGACGAGACTGTCTTCACAATTAGTGCAGCTTTGGATGTTGAAGATTTGAATGCAAAAGAGAGTAAAATCTACGCAAATTATGAGGCAGCTTATGCCCCAACGATTTTTTATGATCTTGCTACTCAATCTAATGTTGATATTAAAGTCTATAACCTCAATGGGCAGTTGCAACTGGAAAGTTCAAGCGAGAATGCTGAAGGAAATTTCTTCATCAATAAAGAATTAGCTACAGGTAGTTATGTAATTGTTTTCACCAATGAAGAAATTGAGGAGAGCTTTCGATTTATAGTAAACAAATAGCCTGTGAACAACAGTCTTTTTTTAGGCGGTTTTGGAATTATTTCCTCGCTATTGCTGTTAAACAAGACTCAGGGGGATTTTGGTGATCTGTCAATGTCCCCTGTTTTTTTTGAGGATACCCATTATATTGATTATGATGCACAAGTAGAATTAGGGCGTTACTTGTTTTATGAAAAGGCGTTGTCACGTGATTCTTCAATTTCTTGTGCCACTTGTCACAAGCAAGAGTTGGCGTTTACGGATGGGTTACCAAAAAGTATAGGAATCCGAGGTCAGGTAGTTTCTAGAAATTCTCCAACGCTCACTAATGTACTCAACAGGCCATATTTTTTGCTTGATGGAGTAAATCCTTCATTGGAAGCGCAGACAGTTGTTCCTATCCAAGAGCACAAGGAGTTTGATTTCAATGTACACCTCATTGTTAATCGTCTGAAAAAGAATGAAACTTATGTTGATTTGGCGAGGGAAGGGTTTAATTCTGAAATAACAGCTTTCGTATACTCCAGGTCAATTGCAGAATTTGAACGAACACTTGTTAGCGACAATTCTTTATATGATAAATACCTCAGAGGAGACAGTCTTGCACTAACCCCTTCTCAAATTCGAGGTAAATCCTTGTTTTTCGATCGTCTGTATTGTGCAAAATGTCATAATGGTGGAGACTTTACAAATGATGCCTTGTTAAACAATGGATTGTATTCTAAGTATGCAGATTCGGGAAGAATGAGATTAACGGAGCGTGAGATTGACCGCGCTGTTTTCAAAGTTCCAACACTTCGAAATATTGAAGTTACCGCCCCCTACATGCACGATGGGAGTTTGTCCTCCCTAGATGACGTAATTGAGCATTATGCTAAAGGCGGCTTCAATCATAAGGCGAAGGGTAAAGAAATCATTCCCTTTAAAATAAGCGATAGTGAAAAAGTTGACTTAATCAATTTTCTAAAGTCCCTTACGGATAGAGATTTTTTGGAGAATCCAGAATATCGTCCTTAGCTAAAGTTATTTAATTGGTAATGGTAATCCCTTTTTATGAGGTTTGATAGAATTAGCCTTATTGTTTGCTGTTTAGTACGGGCATATCCTCCAAAAAGTTTGAATTCGAGACCTTCAGGATCACAACTATTAGTATCATCTTATCGGGATGGTGCTTTTTTGGTTCTGAACCTAAATATTGCTACAACATTCAAACCATCTCCCCTTAAAGAAGCACCTCAAAAAGTGCGGGAATACGCGCGATAATACCCCCTTTGATCGCACTTCTGCATATGCGAACAGAAATGATTTATATGCGTTCTATTTTGGTTTGAAATTTGTAAATTGGTGCATCAAATCTGATAAAATGAAAAATTTAGTAATACTATTTGCGATGACAATTCTTACTTCGGTGATGTCATTTGCTCAATTGAAAGAAGGACACATTTCCTACGACATCGAAGTTTCAAGTGATGATGAAGATATGGCAATGGCCGTAATGATGTTTAACGGAAGCTCGATGGATTTGTACTTCTCAGACGATAAAGCACGCACTGAAATGGACATGGGAGCGATGATGTCTATGTCTACATTGATTGATAACGCAACTGGTGAAGTTCTTATTTTGATGGGAGGAATGCTGGGGGATAAAGCCGTTCTCACAACTTCTGAAGAAATGAAGGTGAACGAAGAAGAAGAAGACACAGGGTATAAAGTAAAATTAACGAAAGAGAAGAAAACTATCGCTGGATACAAGTGTAAAAAAGCGATTGTCACTGACTCTGAAGGGAACGAAATGGAATACTGGTATACCGAAGACATCAAGACAATTAGCACCGATAAGAAGTCTGCTATTTCACAACTTCCAGGTTTGGCGCTCGAGTATTCTACCAACCAACAAGGAATGCAAATGTTGTTTACGGTAACGAAAGTTGAAACATCGTTGGATAAAGAAACTATTTCGACTAAGTTTTCAATGGAGATTCCAGAAGGATACGAAGAAATGACCTACGAAGAGTTTGGTTCAATGGGAGGAATGTAATCAACACTAAATAATTTCAAAGGCGGATCGTAAGATTCGCCTTTTTTTATATCATACTTTATCTTCATCAGTCAGCTGACCGATCGGCTTGCCTTTAGTTTTTAAACTAATTGGTCAAGGTCACAACCAAACTTTCATTAGAAATGATGGAGGTTTTGTTTTATGTGGTAAGTGACGTTTTTTCTTGATGCAAGCAGATGAAATGGGATGAGATATGAGATAAAAAACATGACCAAAGTCATATAATTTTTGTAAAACAGGTTACTCCTATTGAAAATAGTACAATTAACTTTGTTCTCATTCAATAATCTTATTAATAGTAAAGAAATGAAGAGAATATTTACACTTTTTTTTATGTGGTGTGCTGTCAGCACAACAGTACAAGCACAAATTAGCACCTTTCCTCACACGGAGGGTTTTGAATCGCCGTTCACAACTGGACCAAGTGTGAACTTCCTGCCTAATTGGTGGGCTAACTTTATGACTCCTGATACGATGTGGCAAGATGATACTCGTCCGTATGCAGGAACTTATAATTTGACAATGATTCCGGACGTACATGAGTTCTTAACAATTGTTGAAGCAGATCTTGATTTAACAGGGACTTCTAACATGGCAATGGAAATGTGGGCAGCCTCTGACACGAATGGCTTTCCAAGTTTAAAACAAGTTCGTCTGTTTGTTACTGCATCTTTAGATGGTGGGCTTACGTGGTATCCTGAAATTGAAATGGCCCCAAATGGCACGTTTACAAATGCTACGACGCCTTATAATCTTTATACCTATGCCTTCCATTCAGACTTCGATAATCAAGCAAATGTAAAGTGCAGAATTTTTGCCAAATCGGGAATGTTTCATGGTAAGCCAGCGAGAATGTTGATTGATGAAGTAACTTTTTATGAAAGTCCAACAGATGTATTTAAGCCAATTGCATTAGAACCATCAGCAATTGATGAGTATAGTGCTCGCGTTGTCTTCTCCGAGCCAGTTGGTCCTTCTGCCGAAGTGGCTACGAATTATACCTTAGATTACGGCGTTAGTGTTTCTTCAGCAACTCGAAGTGCTAATAATGACACCGTTTTTTTGACCTTTACTCCTCCCTTAACATACGGTTTATTGTATACTGTAAGTATTGAAAATGTTGCAGACTTAGCAGGAAACGTAATGGATCCCGTTGAATACGAGGAATTGATTTATAACCCAGCAGACAGAGGGATTGCGATTTCAGAAATATTTTACGATCAGCCACCAGCAGGAGGCGGTGATAGTTTAGAGTATGTAGAGTTATATAATACTACGTGTGAACCTATCCAAATTGGAGGAATGAGAATTAAAGACGGAATTTCGACAGGATTACTTCCATTTCACGTAATTCAACCAGGTGAATATTTTGTTTCAGCAAAAGATAGTGCCGCTTTCCATAATGTTTTTGGGTTTGCTCCAGATCATTATTGGCAAGGAGGTAGTCTAAGTAACTCCGGAGAATATCTCGAATTTTTACAAACTAATCATCATGCTCCGCTTAAAATGGACTCTGTTGTTTATTCATCTTCTGCGCCTTGGCCAGTAGGTGGAGCTGGACTCGGAAGCTCAATTGAGATGTGTAATAACCACCTTGATAATTCAATTGGATCAAATTGGTCAGCAGCAAATGTTCTTGAAGTAACGCTTCCAGATTCGACTGAGATTTACGCCACACCAGGAGCGCCATGTGATGCTTCTCTAAATCCTACAGTATATCTAGGTGCAGACACAACTGAACTTGCTTGTAGTTTCGTTCTTGACGCTGGAAATCCTGGATCAGTATATCTTTGGTCTACTGGAGAAACAACTCAAACGATCACGGTGACAGCTTCAGATATGTATACTGTGATTGTGAACAATGGGACTGGTGCCGCATACGACACAATTAACGTTGTAATGACGAATGGTGTTCAAACAGATTGGAATCCAGTTGTTGGGCCTGTTTGTATCGATGCAACCATCTCTTTTGATGACAACACTCCTGATGCCGTAAGTTGGGCCTGGGACTTTGGTGACGGTGCAACTTCAACAATGCAAGATCCGACACACAATTATACTAGTACAGGAATGATGACAGTAACATTATTTATTACAAACTCTTTAGGATGTACGGCTGAGGTTACTTCAGAATTGGAGGTTAAAGATTGTACTGCTGGAATTGAGGAAAATGGTCAATTTGCTGATGTGAGCATTTATCCAAATCCATCCAATGGAAACTTCAACCTTGATATTTCATTAGATGCACAATCTGACATTACTGTTCATGTTCTAAACATTGAAGGTAGATTGATGTTTGAAGAGAGTATTTCAAACGCATCTGAATACTCACACAAGTTTGATGCAGTTGACTTTACAAAAGGAATGTACTTTGTTAGGGTTGCTTCTAACGAAAATGCGATTATTAAAAAAGTAATCGTCGACTAGTTATCAACCTTTAGAATTCAACAAAAATCGGTGGTTACGAAAGTAGCCACCGATTTTTTAATTCAACATGGAACTGTTTTTTGGGCTACTTCACCAGCTTGTCAGGATCACAATTACAAGCACCATCTCATAACTATGGTGCTTTTTTGGTTCTGGACCTAAATATCACTTCAACAGAAGTCAAACCATCTCCCCTTCCTGGCCATAAGGACCATCAAAATCGAATGGTTTTCTTTGTCTGAATAAGTAACTCCATTTCAAGTTTAAATTTTAACAAGCTTTGACCCAAAGGATGTACTCTTGAATCAATTTGCTGATGGTCTTTCTGTTCAAATAGTTTTTCAAATGTTGCGCAACAAATCATGATGGATTAAAATTTGATAGACGTAATACTTTTAATCGCTATAGTTTGACCTCCTTTTAGAACCAAAAATTCTTCTCCAGCCGTTAAAATTGGACTAATCACTCTAAATTTCCCTCTGTTTTTTGATTGAAATGTAATATCAACCTTTCCCGAGCCATCTTTCTTCATAAGAATCGCTCCTTTTAATTGGTTATCTCTTCCTATTTGAGAAGCCCTATCTAAGACTTCATTCTCTGAGAAAGAAATTTTCTTTAATTCTGATTTACTTATCTTAATAATGTTATCCATGTTGCTTATTTTATTCGTTTACCTAAATAATTATAATACCGCTTTTCCAGCACTTCATTAATTGGCTCTAAAGGGTCATATTCTGGAGCATTCTCAACTTCCTTTGTTGGCAATAATACTTTTATTTGTCTATCAGCATAACTGACCTCTTCAATCCAAGTAGAAGCTATAATTACTTTTTTGCTCCATGGTTGCCATTTACTAGTATCAACTATAATAGAGATAATTTCCCAACCATCGCTATCAAATAATAAATCATCTACGCAGCCCAAATTCCCGTCAGACGTCAATATATCATAGCCTAAAATTTCACAGAAACTCCTAAGGTTAGTATCCATTCGTTTTTCTTCTATTAATTTGGGACGAGCATTAAATTGTTTTTCAGGTTTCTTGACATGATGCATTTTATCAAACCCTTTTTTTGGTTCATTATAGGTTCTTGCCCAATAATTTGCAATACGGTAATGTTTATTCAACTCTTCCTCATACACTCTTGAAATAGGCAATGCACTTTCTAATGGAGGACAGGTAGTTAAGCCTTTTTTTGATAAGTTGACCTTAAAGTTTTGAGTCGCCCATTCGGCTTTTTCTAAAAACGTTTGAGGCACGAGCACACGTCTTTCTGGTAAAAAAAATCCCAAGTCAGCATCAACATACCTAATTACCCAATAGTCATCATCAAACAAAAAATCTTTAATCTTTCCGGTTATCTGGTCATAGGTTTCGATACCATAACCCAGTATTTCTTTTAAACTTAGTTTCATTGAATATAAATTTTAACAAAAGTGATGTCAGTCAAAATGAATTAACTGACCTTAAAAATGAAAATTATGATGAGTGAACAGTTTATAGTAAAACTGATAAAATGAAGCAGCTTAGAGCATTATTATTTTGAAGGATATAACTCTATTATTGCTATTGTTCATGTTACTTAACATACAGATTAATAAGTGAAATACCAAATAAATATTGAGTTTATCTAATGAGATTAAATTCAATCCGGTTAATCTGACCGAATAAAGAAAGCCTTCCTAGAGATTGTCATTCATTTGGTAATGGAGTTCACATTCAATCAGAGAGTATTTCAAACGCATCTGAATACTCGCACAAGTTTAATGCAGTTGACTTTAGAAAAGGAATATGCTTTGTTAGGGTGCTTCTAGCGAAAACGTGATTATTAATAAAGTAGTCGTCGACTAGTTATCAACCTTTAGAATTCTTTTTCTTTTTCGCTTAATTTAGTCGGTAACTTTACATTGTAAGTAATAT
>NODE-862-length-10508-cov-6.4989_pt1 | contig 10508 bp, 8 predicted proteins | sample MGYA00139097_ERZ477577 | MGnify/ENA metagenome assembly ERZ477577 | reverse complement strand
GTAGCGATTGGATTTGAGGATAATAAACTAAAGGTACTTGTGCTGAAATGGAAGGCTGGAGACGATCTATGGGCGCTGCCCGGAGGGTTAGTTTTTAAAAACGAGGATTTAAACAATGCGGCTATCAGGGTTCTAAATGAAAGGACCGGTATCAATCTTCCTTTTTTGGAACAATTTCAGACTTTTGGAGAGGTTAACAGGCGCGATGCCAAGACACTTAATCAAAACCTCAAATCAGTTGGAATTCAAGGTGAAATACTGGATTGGTTCAGTCAGCGTTTTGTCTCAACTGGCTACGTTTCATTAGTGGATATCCAAAAATGCAAGCTTCAACCTGATTTTTCCAGTGAAGCCATCAAATGGGCAGCTCTTGATGAGATTCCAGACCTTATTTTTGATCACAATAACATCGTTAAAAAGGCTTTGGAATATATTAGAAATCAAATCCGTTATTTGCCTATCGGCATTACTTTGTTACCTGAAAAATTCACAATGAAGCAGCTGCAGTATCTATACCAGGACATTCTTCAGAAAGAATTAGATCGCGGTAATTTCCAAAGAAAAATGCTTAAGCTGGGTATTTTTATTCGGCATGAAAAACAATTAGAAGGAAAGGCCAACAAAGCGCCTTACCTCTATTCTATTGACAAAGAAATGTATGAGAAATTACTTGAGAAAGGCTATGGATTTGCCTTCTGACAATAATTCCTTCGGTTTTGCTCCTTGCTACAGGATAGTTAGTTTACTGTAAAAGTATCCGTCAGCAACATCGCCTCATCTGATGAAGCGCCTATATAAAGTTCATATTCCATTGCTTCTATCTTCCATGTCTTGGCTTCCGGATCATACCAGGCAAGATCCTGACTCCTGACTTCGAAATCCACGATTTTCATTTCCCCCGGCTCAAGACCTATCTTATCAAAACCACGCAATAATTTAACGGGACGATCTATTTTTGAATTCCTAAATCCAATATAAAGCTGAACAACCGCTTCTCCAAAAACATCACCTGCATTACTAATATTTACACTTGCTTTCAGTGCGCCGGTTTTATCTATCTGAGGGGTTGATACGTTCAAACTATCATAGACAAATGAAGTATAGCTAAGACCATATCCGAAAGGATAGGCAACTTCAATATTCTTTTTGTCAAACAAGGTATACCCGTGATAATAGCCATAATTTATTTTAAGCGTATAAGGATTGAAATAGGGATAGTCTGAATCGTTTCTTGCGATTGAAAATGGCAATTTTCCACTGGGATTAACTTTTCCGTATAAAATACGAGCAAGGGCAGTTCCTCCTTCCATTCCATTATACCAGGCGAACAAAATGGCAGGTACTTTATCCTCCCATGAATTCATATTAATGGCGCTACCGCCGATATAAACCACGACTACATTTTTATTTGTTTTGGAAACCGCCTGAATTAGTGCTTCGTCCATAGCTATTAAACTCAGACTTTCTCGGTCACCCCCCGTGCCTCTTTTTCCAATTAATCTTCCGGCTTCAGCCGATTTTTCCATGTCATGATTATAATTAACATACTCTCCCTCATCTTTAAAAGTATATCCAACTACCACAATCACCTGATCTGCTGCTCCAGCTTTTTCTGCCGCCAGGTTAACATCAGATCCATCATACAATTCCACTTGATTCTGTGAAGATTGATTGAATGCCTTAATGCCCTCAAAAGGCGTCACAATGTGTAAGGAAGTTGAATTGCTGCTGGCATGATCTCCTGTATTTTCAGCATTTGCCAGTCTGCCCAGGACTAAAACTTTTTTCCCGTCATTTTCCTTGAAGGGAAGGAGTCCATTATTTTTGATCAGGACCATACTTTTCTCAGCGGCTTCCTTTGCTAATGCTACGTGGCTCTCACTGGCGATCAAATCTTTCGTGTACTTTTCCTGATCGCCAGAGAAAGCGTATTTTAAACGGGTCTTCAGCGAACGGACAACTATTTTATCAATATCCGCTTCAGTGATCTCCCCCTTTTGAATACCTTCGTTTAAAGCGTCATAGGAATAAGCTTGCTGAACCGGCATTTCCACGTCTAAACCTGCTTTTACGCTCGCGACTCCATCATAAGTTCCCTCGAACCAATCAGAAGTAATAAAGCCTTGAAAACCCCATTCTTCCCTGAGTATATCATTGAGTAAATATTTGCTATTGGCCGCATATTCACCCAACACTTTGTTATAGGCACTCATGATTGAGGCAGGCTTACCAACCTGTATGGTTTTCTTGAAATGAGGTAAGTATACTTCCCTTAAAGTTCTTTCATCCAGCTGCACATCAACAACAAATCTTGAATTATCAAGACTGTTTAAAGCGAAATGCTTTGGGCAGGCCATCACATTCTGGCTTTCTATCCCCTTGACAGCTGCCACACCAAACTCGCCCAACAAATAGGGATCTTCTCCATAGGTTTCCTGTGCTCTTCCCCAGGCCGGGTGACGTAACAGGTTTATGCAAGGGGTCGCGGCATAATTGGCTTTGTTTGCACGCATTTCTGTTGCAATTACTTCATTGACTCTTTCCTCAAGATCCACGTCCCAACTTGCAGCTCTGGCCATACCAACAGGAAAAGTGGTTACACCAAAGACATCCTGATCCATTACACGAGCTCCTCTGGGTCCATCCGACAATACCCATGGTGGGATGTGAAGTCTTTTATTTCCGCCTACATAAATATGAGGAAATCTGTCCTTCAATAAAAAATTGATTCCCAATTTTCCTATTTGCCACATTTTCTCACCATACATTTGGTCTATCTTCTCCTCAAGGGTCATTTGCCCAACCAGATCAACCGCAATTCTTTCAAAATCCGCTTCTGTTTTCGGGTCACCAAAATAGGCCTTATCTCCCTGCAGGTCATACATCTTATAATGCACGCTTTTGTAATAAACACCTCCTGCCAACAAAACAAGCAACAACAATATCACACCTAAAACCTTTAAAATCTTGATTAAAACAGTCTTCATCATTTTTATTGTGTTATTATGACACAATATTACGCGTTTATTGTGAAATAGCAATGCAAAACCTGTAGAAATATGTAATGAAAGGGTTAAAAAAGAATGGCTTACAAGAATTTTTCCATGATATAATCATCCATTACGTAGCCATTTCCAATATCCTGAACTACTTCCCCTATATGCTGAAAGCCGGCATTTTCATAAGCCTTGATCGAATTCGCATTATTTCGGTTGACCGTAAGGCCAATTTTTTGACAAAAATTCTTTTTTGCCTCAGTCTCGATAAACTGAAAAGCCTTTTTTCCGATACCATGCCCCCGAAACCCCTTTAAGATATAAATCTTACTCAGAAATAATTCTTGATCTCTCTTTATAAAGGAAAGATATCCAACAGGAATGTCGGCCTCTAGAATTAAAAAATACTGATAAGCATTTTTAATTTGTTCCGACATACTTGAAACCGACTGAAACTTATCCAGCATATAGATCACCTGTTCAACCCCGATAATGGGCGTATAATGTTCATGCCAGATGATGTTGGCCATCTGTTCAATTTGAAGTAATTCCCGATTTGATTCAGCAGCTTTAAAGTGTATCATAAGCTCATTTAAAAGGGCTCCAAGATAATAAAACCCTCATAAATGTTTATATCATCACTTCACTGATTTGAAGCATGGGTTCAATGTTTGTATAATTAGGTACATCGCCCATAATTTTCTCGGCATTGGGTCCAAAAGAATTTTGAAATGATTCCATGGTTTCGAAATACAAATTTCCCATAGCCATAAAGGCGGGCGGTGCTCCTGGTGCTCCTCCCCCTAAACCATTTTCGACCGAGGCCCCGATCACCGAATTTCCCAGCAAACCTGCGACCATTGGCACATGTTTATTACAATAATAATCCATGTCAAATGTTTTACCTTCTCCATAGGGATACAATACACTCACTTTAATACTACCTTTTTTCATTTTTAAGCGTTTTAGTTTCGTAAATTCTAAGGTACAACTAATTAGTGAATATCCGGTTTTAACAAACAAACTAGGAACAGTTAAAACAATTATTTAGCCGTCCACCCTCCATCTATTAGCATAATATCCCCTGTGATCAGGGATGCAGCTTCTGAAGCCAGAAAAATTACAGCCCCTGCTACTTCCATGGGCTTTCCAACCCTTCCTAATGGAATTCTATCTACTACGCTTTTTCTAAAAGCTGGGTTTTTCAACCAAGGTTCTGTACCGGGAGTCTCAATAAAAGTGGGGGCTACAGCATTCACATTTATGTTATACTTGGCCCATTCAGAGGCGAGGTTCTTGGTTAAATGATTTATTCCAGCCTTGGTCATACAATAAACAGATTCATTATCAAGGGCAACAAAACCAGCTTGTGAGCTCATATTAATGATTCTGCCAGAACCCTGTTTAATCATCTTTTTCCCAACCGCCTGAGCCGTAAAAAAACTGCCTTTCAAATTTAAGTTCAGGGTCAGGTCAAAATCTGCTTCTGTCACTTCTTCTGCAGGATTACTGGGTGCGACGCCAACATTGTTCAACAAAATATCAATTTTCCCAAACTTTTCAGCAAGTAATTCAACAGCGTCCTTGATTTGCTGAAGGTTTGAAACATCCATCTGTAATCTAATAACCTTTCTTCCTAAAGCTTTAATTTCTTTCTCAACATCTTCTGCACTTTCAACATCTCTTAATCCAAGGCCAATATCGGCTCCGGCATGAGCAAGAGCCAAAGCACAAGCTCTTCCAAGCCCACGTGCCGCTCCCGTAATCAGGGCTACTTTACCTGTAAGATCAAAACTGGGGAATTGTTGTTCGGTTGTTTTCATAAAATAATTTCAAAAAGATGAACTCAAATTTACCATTCTTAATTAAATAAATCTCTGAAATTGACACTTTAGTACAAGAAAAGGGGGTAGGATTCGGATGCTGAATTTTTCTAAAAAGAGTAAAACAAATTAATTTGCGCTCTCGCTCTTTTTAGTAATTTTGCAGCTCAAAAAAAAAGACGATGATCTCAGTTGATAATTTAGCAGTAGAATTTAGTGGCACAACCCTGTTTAGTGACGTATCCTTTGTGATTAATCCGACTGATAAAATTGCATTAATGGGTAAAAATGGTGCCGGAAAATCTACCCTTATGAAAATTGTGGCGGGCGTAAAAAAGGCAACCCGCGGTCACGTAAGGGCCCCGAAAGAAGCGGTGATTGCCTATCTTCCACAACATTTGCTCACTGAGGATAACTGTACGGTTTTTGAGGAAGCAGCAAAGGCCTTTCAGCAGGTTTTTTCAATGCAAAAGGAAATGGAATCACTCAACAAGGAACTTGAGACCAGAACTGATTATGAGAGCGAAGCCTATATGTCTATCATTGAAAAGGTTTCGGACCTGGGAGAGAAATTCTACGCTTTGGAAGATGTCAATTACGATGCAGAAGTTGAAAAAGCCTTAAAAGGCCTGGGATTTAAACAAGACGATTTTAACCGACAAACCAAAGCGTTTAGCGGTGGATGGCGCATGAGAATTGAGCTGGCTAAAATCTTATTGCAAAAACCTGATTTGATCCTGCTGGACGAGCCGACAAATCATATCGATATTGAATCTGTAATCTGGTTGGAAGATTTTTTGGTCAATAAAGCAAACGCCGTTATGGTTATTTCCCATGACAGGGCCTTTATAGACAATATCACCAATCGAACCATAGAAGTTACTATGGGCCGTATTTACGATTATAAAGCTAATTATTCGCATTATCTGCAATTGCGTGAAGATCGCAGGGCACATCAGATTAAAGCCCACCAGGAGCAGCAAAAATTCATCGCTGACAACATGGCTTTTATCGAGCGCTTTAAAGGGACCTATTCCAAAACCAATCAGGTTTCTTCAAGAGAGCGCATGCTTGAAAAATTACAAATCATTGAGATCGATGAAGTTGACAATTCTTCATTAAAACTTCGATTCCCTCCCGCTCCCCGATCAGGTGATTACCCTGTTACTGCAAAAGAGGTGTCAAAATCTTATGATGAAAAGATAGTGTTCAAGGGCGCAAATATGTCTATTTCAAGGGGTGAAAAAGTGTCCTTTGTTGGACGTAACGGAGAAGGAAAATCTACCATGATCAAAGCGATAATGGGGGAAATTGGAGTGGATGGTACATGCCAACTCGGTCATAATGTCAAGGTCGGCTATTTTGCCCAAAACCAGGCATCCCTGCTTGATGAGAATTTGACCGTCTTTCAAACGGTTGATGAGGTGGCCAAAGGTGAAATACGCACTCAAATAAAGAACATTCTGGGCAGGTTTATGTTCAGAGGTGATGACATCGACAAAAAAGTCAGCATATTATCCGGTGGAGAAAAAACAAGGCTGGCCATGGTAAAATTGCTCCTGGAACCAGTGAATCTGCTGATTCTTGATGAGCCCACTAATCATTTGGATCTAAAATCCAAAGATGTTCTAAAAGAAGCTTTGTCGACCTTTGACGGGACACTGATTCTGGTTTCTCATGACAGGGATTTCCTCCAGGGATTATCTCAAAAAGTATTTGAATTTAAGGACCAACGGGTGATAGAGCATTTCGAAACCATCGATGACTTTCTGGAACGGAACAGAATTAAGAGCATTGCGGATATTAATTTAACCCAATGATTTGAGTTTTAAAAAAACAATAAGCCCTTTAATCCTTTGACAGCGCAGACTATTGTTTCCTGGTACATTGAATAGCGTAGACCATAGGGATCTTATTATCGAGATGGGCTATTCTGTATTTTTTAGCCTGGGTTTCTATGGTATGATTAAAACAGTTATATGGTGAATAATCAAACTCATCCAGTGAATCAATGATAAGGTCATTTTTAATCAGACTGTTTACGACTTCACTCATGCTGTGGTTCCATGTCACATTTTCCTGACGGATATTTGCCTTTCGATCTGCATAGGTTCCTTCCTCAGTTTCTATAATTGCATCCGCCTTAAAGTAATTATATGCTATTTTCTCAAAATCATCATCAAACATCCACACGACAGGGTGAAATTCCACGAAAACAAATTTTCCTCCTGGTTTTAAAAATCTGGATACAATTTTCGCCCATTTATCCAGATCAGGTAACCAGCCAATGGTTCCGTAACTGGTAAATACAATATCAAACTGTTTATTCAGATGATTAGGCAAATCATAGATGTCACAACAAATAAATGTTGTCTGGCTTTTGGTTTTAGCCGATAGTTCTTTAGCTCTTTCAATCGCCTTATCGGATAAATCCACCCCGGTGACTTCAGCCCCAAGCCTGCTCAGCGAAATGGAATCTTGTCCAAAATGACATTGAAGATGCAAAATACTTTTACCACTTATATCTCCTAATAATTTAAGTTCAGTTTCCTGTAATGAAGTATTCCCTTTCAGAAATCCATCAAGGTCATAAAAATCAGATTTTATATGATGTTCGGTTTTATTGTTCCAGGATTGTCTATTAATCTCTATATAATTTTCTTCTGATTTCATCTTTACAATCGCTAATTTAAACCGTCCATCCATTCGGCCAGTCGATCCGTCCAATTCTCCAAATAACCCATTCCTACCGCTAAACCATAACCATGACCTCCTTCGGGATAAATATGCATCTCAGCATAAATCCCTTCTTCCGTCAAAGCCTTATAAAACAAAATACTATTCATCACCGGAACAGATTTGTCATCCGTGGTATGTACCAGGAAGGTTGGAGGCGTATTCTTATCTACCTGCTTCTCATTTGAGAATAAGTCCACTAAGGTCTGGTCAGGGTTATGACCCAGTAAATTGTTTTTGGATCCCTGATGCGCATAAGTCGGTCCCATTGTAATTACAGGGTACATTAAAACCATAAAATCAGGTCTCGCACTCAAGCTATCTATATCGTCAGTAAAAAAATCTTGATTTTCATTATAATGAGTTCCTAATGTCGAGGCAAGATGACCACCCGCAGAGAATCCCATGATGCCAATCTGATCCTTGTTTACGCCCCATTTTTCGGCATTTTGGCGTACAAGTCTCATGGCCCTTTGGGCATCCTGCAAAGGCGCTTTATAACTTGTGACTACTGATTTGGAGTTTGGCAGTCTCGATTTCAAGACAAAGGCTGTTATACCCTTTGTGTTTAGCCACTTAGCGATATCGGTTCCTTCCGAATCATAGGACAATCCGCCATATCCTCCTCCGGGACAAATGATGACAGCTCTTCCTGTCCTAAATTTTTTTGAGGGTAAAAAAACCTCAAGAGTGGGTTCCTGCACATAGGTGATCCATAAAATTTCTCTGTTCTCCTGTATTTCCACTTCATCCGTTTCTTGCCGATTTGGAATTTCTAGCGGCCAAAGTTTAACCGTATTTTCCTGGCTGATCATTATATTTAAAGACATTAAACACAACAGACTGCTTAACACTAATTTTATCATATGGGTTCGCGAGGTCGATGGAAACAGAACGGTTTACACTCCGATTCCATCAAGCCGATTTTTAATTAAACATAGAATTTTGCTCAAATGTACCAATATCTATTAAAAAACCGCCTTGCTGCGATTATATTCATGCGCAAGGCAGTTTAATTCTTCATCAATCAATGATGCTATTATTGTAAATCCAAACCATTGAGATCAATCCCTAACGCATTTGCAACCCCTTTACCGTACTCAGGATCAGCTTTGTAGCAATTTACAATGTGTCGTTCTTGTATGAACCTCTCAACTCCTTCAATTTCAGCCGCCGTATTTTCAAATAATACTTCTTGCTCTTCAGCTGACAAAATTCTGAAAAGATCACCCGGTTGCGTATAATAATCTTCATCCTCCCTGTGGTCATAATGATAAGCCGCCCCTTCCAAATCTAAGGGTGGTTCAACAAATTCTTTGCTTTCAGCCCACTGTCCATAACTGTTCGGTTCATAATGCAAAGTGGCTCCTTCATTCCCATCCACCCGCATTGCTCCGTCCCGATGAAAATTATGGAATGGGCATTTTGGTTTATTGACGGGTATTTGATAATGATTGACCCCTAGTCTATACCGCTGCGCATCTCCATAGGAGAATAAACGTCCCTGCAGCATTTTATCAGGTGAAAACCCCATACCAGGCACCACATTGGCCGGATTGAATGCTGCTTGTTCAACATCCGCAAAATAGTTTTCGGGATTTTTGTTCAATTCTATCATACCAACATCCATCAATGGGTAATCTGCATGTGGCCAGACCTTGGTCAAATCAAACGGATCAAATCGATAATTTTTTGCGTCTGCCTCGGGCATCACCTGAATTTTCATTTTCCATTTAGGGAAATTTCCTTTTTCAATCGCATCGAATAAATCTCTTTGATGGCTTTCTCTATCCTTCCCAATGATTTCAGCCGCTTCCTGATTAGACAGATTTTGAATTCCCTGTTCTGACTTAAAATGGAATTTAACCCAAAACCTCTCATTCGCTTCATTGAAGAGGCTAAAGGTGTGACTTCCAAACCCATGCATATGCCTGTATGTTTTTGGTATGCCCCGATCACTCATCACTATGGTAACCTGATGGAGTGCTTCCGGCAGAAGTGTCCAGAAATCCCAATTGTGATTTGCGCTTCTAAGATTTGTTTTTGGATCTCTCTTTACTGCTTTGTTCAGATCCGTAAATTTGTACGGGTCTTTAAGGAAAAATACGGGTGTGTTATTTCCGGCCAGATCCCAGTTTCCTTCCTCAGTATAAAACTTAATGGCAAAACCTCTGATGTCTCTTTCGGCATCCGCGGCTCCTCGTTCTCCTGCAACGGTAGAAAAACGGATAAACAGATCCGTTTTTTTACCCAATTCAGAAAACAGTTTCGCCTTGGTGTATTTGGTAATATCATGGGTGACGGTAAAGGTTCCAAAAGCTCCTGAGCCCTTGGCATGCATTCTTCTTTCTGGGATAACTTCCCTGTCAAAATGTGCCAGTTTTTCAAGGAACCAAAAGTCTTCAAGCAACATGGGCCCTCGCTTACCTGCGGTTTTAACATTCTGATTTTCAGCTATGGGCCTGCCAGAAACGGAAGTTAGTTTTTTCTTTTCACTTTTCATGGGGTTAAATTATTTAGGAGTGCGGGATTGCACAAAAATTAGCTATTAAGATACTAACTTCCCAAATAATTCACAATGATCCTGATCATGAAATTGCTTACTTTTTTGCGCTAAACTTATAGCCAATTTTAAACATCAGATTTACAGTGATTTCATCGTAATCATCCTCAAATCCGCTATCTTGACTAAAAACATATCTATACCCAATGCCTGCTCCAGTTTCAAAATTGAAATGCTTTCCCAGGTTTCTTCGAATACCCCATGAAGGAACAAAGGATATATCACTTACAAAATCAACATCTTCACTTGAAATAAGAAACCAATCAGGGTGGTACGAGATCCGGAGCGATAAAAAATTAAAGCCGTTGCCATCAAGTCTTTTCCCTTTAGCTTCCCTTTTCTTGATATTATAATACCACCTTGGCTCAACGGTAATGACCGGGCCATTAA
>NODE-861-length-10540-cov-5.19771_pt1 | contig 10540 bp, 9 predicted proteins | sample MGYA00139097_ERZ477577 | MGnify/ENA metagenome assembly ERZ477577 | reverse complement strand
ATTAAACCGGTGTTGGAAGATTTTAAACCCAATCACTATATGTATGGTTTTATGAAGCTCCATTTGAAAAGATTAAGGGAAGAATCGGCCAAAGGCGCGTGGCCCAAGGTAAGTGAAGGGGAGGTATTAAAACCCGGAGATACAGCGGCCAGAGTTTCTGAATTTAGAAAATACCTCATCGCCGTAGGAGATCTTAGTAAAAGTCAGGTAGAAAATGAAAACGTATTTGATAAAGATCTCGAAGAAGGGGTTAAAAAATTTCAAAGCAGACATAGACTGAACAGTGATGGTGTTATTGGAAAAGGTACCATTGAACAGATGCAGGTTCCTATTGAGGAACGCATTGATATGTTATTACTCAATCTCGAAAGAACGCGATGGATCTTTCATCAGCCTGATGAAGATTTTTTGTTGGTCAATATCGCGGGATTTCATGTAAAGAGGTTTACTGATCGCAAGGAAGTGTTTAATTCAAGGGCTATTGTGGGGAAATACCACAAAGAAACTCCTATTTTTAAGGGCGTTATGGAATATATTGTGATGAACCCTACCTGGACCTTACCGTATTCTATTGCTACTCACGAAACTTTGCCCAGATTGAAGAAGGATCCCGGATACTTAGCAGCTAAGCACATGGAGGTGATGGATAGAAATGGGAAAATACTGAATCCGGCAACTATTGATTGGGCCCAGTATTCATCGGGAAATTTTCCATTTATCATAAGACAGAAGGCAGGTCCGTGGAATGCGCTGGGTGAAGTAAAATTTATTTTCCCTAATAAATACGCTGTATATCTTCACGATACACCTTCACGAGGTTTATTCAATCAGCAGGATAGGGCATTTAGCCATGGATGCATCAGAACAGAAGACAAATGGGGACTATTGATGAGTCTTATGGATGATTCGAAAGTTTGGAATATGGATAAGATCAATGAAATTTTGAAATCTGGAGAAACCACAACAATTAACTTACCTAAACCTATTAATATTTACCTGGTATACCTCACAGCAGCGGTGGATGAGCACAATAATCTATTGTTTATGAAAGATATTTATAAAAGAGATAAAGCTGTGTTCAATGCATTGAATGAACCTTTTGAATTCAAAAAGGCGGATTAAAATTCTGAGGCGCTCGGAGGTGAGGTGATGAGTTGCGAGGTGATGAGTAGTGAACCCCTCGGAAGTGAGGGGGTGAGAAGTGAGGCCTTCAGCTGCGAACCCCTCGTAAGTTGCAAGTTCCCTTGTAAATTTTATTTATGATAACTTGGAAATTCTGTGAATAAGGTTTTTCCGTCTTTGATGTTCTTCCAATGCTTTGTGTTGAATTCAATGGCGATGACACCACAAGTTGGAACATGTTCTATCGTCCTGTTTCCGAACTTATTGACAAAATCATTGATACCATGGTCATGACTGAATATAATGGCTGAATCAAATCCGTTATCAAGGGCCTTTACCGTTTTAATCAGATAACCATCGCTAAAGCTATACAGTGACTTACTGATCTTTAAATTCGCTAAAGGGTAATTAAAAGAATAACTAAAGATCATAGCCGTATGTAGTGCTCGATTCGCACAACTGGATACAAATACAGAAGGAGTCTCAATCTTTTTTTGCAATACTTTGGAAATCAAATAGGCATCATTGATGCCCCTTTTTTTCAAAGGACGGTCTATGTCGTTTATGCCTTCGTATTTCCAGGAGGATTTGGCATGGCGAACAATGAAGAGTGTTTTCATTTTTTAAAGGTCACAATAATGATCAAATATAACGAAATTAGAGAACGAATTTTTTTGATTTATATTTTTTTTAAATGTCTCATTTCAAAAAGCCTGGTTTTAGGGTTGAAGCCTTGAAATTTTCCAATTGTAGTCTTGCTGCAAAGCATAAAGAATCCGGTCGTGCATTCTATTTGGCCTTCCCTGCCAGAATTCTAAAGAGATGGGTTTAACGATAAAACCTCCCCAATGTTCAGGTCTTGGAATTTCTTTATTCGCATATTTTTCTTCTAATTGTTTTAATTTCGAATCCATAGCTTCTCTGGACTCGATCTCCTGGCTCTGATCTGAGGCCCAAGCCCCAAGTTTACTTCCGTCAGGCCTTGATTCAAAATACCCATCAGAGAGATTGGGCGCAATTTTTTCAGCCACACCTTTTATGATGATCTGCCTTTCCAGTCCATGCCAGAAGAGATTCAGGCATACATTTGGATTCGTCTGTATGGCTTTGCCCTTTTCACTGTTATAATTGGTGTAAAAGATAAAACCTTCCCAAGTGAATTTTTTCAATAAAACTACACGCGTTTTAGGGAAACCATCCAGGCCAATGGTCGAAACACTCATTGCGTTGGCTTCGTCCAAGCCATCAGATTGATCCGCTTCTAGGAACCATTGTTGAAATAGCTCCATCGGATTTTCTGGGATATCCTCCCTGATCAATGGATTTCTTTCGTAACTTTTTCTATAATGGCTAAGGTCTTTTTCCATGTTTCAAAAATACATTAATTTTTACTTTGATGATTTCTATGACGGATAAGGAACAATCCGATATAGGTAAATAATCCATTCAGGATCAAAATTTCATAACCAAAATTATAGCCATCAAACAATATTGCGGAATAAGAATTGATCAAATAACTGATGAATACTGATAAGACAGCGACCAACCACACCCATTTTTCCTTGATTTTGTATTTTGTAAGCAGACCAAAGGAAAAAAGCCCCAGAAGGGGACCATAGGTGTAAGATGACACCAATAGCAAACTACTGATTATATTGTCTTGAAGCAGATATTTGTAAGCGATAATGATGAGTACCAGCAATCCTGAAAACAGAAAATGGACCCTTTTACGTAATTTCTTTTTTTCACCTTTTTCTTTTGCATCGATATTCAAAAAATCAATACTAAAAGAGGTCGTTAAAGATGTTAATGCACTATCAGCGCTTGAATAAGCTGCAGCAATCAATCCAAGAATAAATACAATGCCAAATCCGCTGCCTAGCCCCTCATTAAGAGCAATTTTTGGAAAAAGTAAATCTGTTTTGACCTTGCCATCGATCATCGGAATGTCGACTTGATACTGTTGAGCATAGGTAAAAAGCAAGGCTCCGAGAAAGAGAAAGATCAAATTGACCGGTATCAATATCAAACCAAGTGAGATGACATTTTTCTGAGCATCTTTAAGATTTTTACAGGTAAGATTTTTTTGCATGTTGTCCTGGTCGAGCCCTGTCATTGCGATGGCAATAAACATCCCACCGAGTAAGCCTTTTAACCAATGTTTGCGGTCATTGATGTCTTCATAAAAAATCGTTTTACTGTATGTTGCAAAGTCATCAGAACTTACAAATTCCTTTAGATCATAGGGTAGATGTTGCAGAAGAATCACCACAGCAAAAAGTACTGCCGCCAACATAAAAAATGTTTGCAATATATCTGTCCAGACAATTGTTTTGATCCCCCCTCTGTACGTATATAACCAAATAAATAAAACTGACAACACAACGGTGAATTCAAAAGGAATTTGCCAGGCATCCAGAATAAAGTATTGTAATACGGAAGTGACAAGAAACAACCTGAAAGAGGCGATTAGGATCCGAGACAGCAAAAAGAAAAACGCACCGGTTTTATGACTTTTTGGACCGAATCTTTGCAACAGATATTCATAAATGGAGGTCAGGTTCATTTTATAATACAAGGGCAGCAAGACAAGAGCAATGACCACATATCCAAGAAAGTAACCGATCACGATTTGCAAGTAACTGAATTGTGTACTGCTTACCCAGCCGGGTACTGAAATAAAAGTAACACCTGAAAGCGAGGCCCCGATCATGCCAAAAGCCACCACATACCACGGAGAATTCCTATTGGCTTTGAAAAAGACCTGATTGCTGTCATCCTTCGCGGTGACATAGGTGATGGTAATCAGTAAGGCAAAATAGATCAGTACAATGCCTAAGAGTAAAAAGGGTGACATGGCTCAAATTTGTGATGTAAAAGTAACAGATTTTTACCTGAGATCAGCTCAAAAATATTTAATAAGATTGATGTCTTTTTGAATTTGTACAGGGCCCGTAAAAAATTAAAAACATTACATTTGCATCATGGATTTTTCTTCAAAATTATTGGAAAGTGCAGTCAATGAAATGGCGCAATTACCTGGAATAGGTAAACGAACGGCTCTAAGACTGGTACTGCACTTATTAAAGCAACCCAAGGAACAAACACACTACCTTGCTGAGGCCTTGAAAAGTTTTAGGGATGAGATCAAGTTATGTAAAAACTGCCATAATATTTCTGATGTTGAATTGTGTGACATCTGTACGAATAGTCGAAGAGATCCTGAACTGATCTGCGTAGTCGAGGATATAAGAGATGTAATGGCGATTGAAAATACGGCTCAATTCAAAGGCTTATACCATGTTTTAGGAGGAAAAATATCGCCCATTGAGGGGATTGGACCACATAATCTTACCATAGCCAATCTGGTTCAAAAAGTTGAACAAGGAGGCATCAAGGAGATTATTTTAGCTTTGAGTTCTACTATGGAAGGCGATACCACAAATTTTTATATTTACAGGCAGCTGCAAAAGTTTGAAGTGAATTTGACGACAATAGCCAGGGGGATTTCTGTGGGAGATGAAATTGAATACGCAGATGAGGTAACACTGGGCCGAAGTATCATCAATCGAGTACCCTTCGAACAAGGGCTGAAAGGTTAAAAAAATACGCTCAACTAAAGTTTGCTATTGTTCGTTTTACGTTACATCTTATTTTTACAGGCCTTCCAATTCTCTGAAATAATCATATTGCAGATCCTCGTGAAGTAAGCTAGTTTTCTTTTTACATTCTTCAATAAGACGGTAATAAATCGTTTCAACTTTTCTGTTCCTGTGAATAGATGGCTGAAAGGATTTCAGTTTTTGGCAAAAATAGATCAGTAGTTCCAATTCGGTTTCCTTACTTTGAGAATACCTGATGTATTTTTTTGTGTGATTGAGAATAGAACGGATACTTTTTTTGACAAAATAAGGACTTTTACGATTGACAAGTTCAAATTTTTCATCGATCTCTTCCTTGACACTTTCGATATATGTTTGTTCGTCAGCTGCTTCAAAAAGTAAGTAGGTAAGCAGTTCCTTGTTTTCTTTTTTAAATCGTGATAGCCTTAAACACAGGTCCAGAATCTCTTTGGGAGATCTTTCCTGTAGTTCTGCTTTGAGTTCCCTGACAGTAGCTGATTTCATAAGTTTGAATTATGCCTCACAAATATAGAGCTATGTCTTGACTAAATAATAAATTGTCATATTTTTACCAAAAATCTACTCCGATTGATCAGCATCTCAGTTATCATTGTCAATTATAACGCAAGGTATTTCTTAAAAAACTGCCTGGACAGTGTGTTGAGCTCGGATATTATTGAGCAAGTTGAAATTATCGTCGTAGATAATAATTCTTCAGATGGCAGCAGTGAGATGCTGCAAAAGGAATTCCCTCAGGTTAAATGTTTGCAAAATGCTGAAAACCTTGGTTTTTCAAAAGCCAATAACAAAGGTGTTGCTCTGGCTAAGGGTGACTACGTGCTGATTTTAAATCCGGACACTATGATCAGCGAAACTACCTTGTCTGACATGGTGAATTTTAGCGAAAGTCAAACTGATTTTGGCGCTGCGGGTGTACAATTCATTGATGGATCGGGTAAATTTCTACCCGAAAGTAAGCGAAACTTTCCAAACCTAAAGGTGGCAGGAGCTAAACTACTAGGCTTTTCGAAGTATTATTATGCCAACCATATACAAAAGGAAGCCATTGCAGAAATCGATATACTGACAGGTGCTTTTATGCTTATTAAAAGAAGGGTATATCAAGAAGTAGGCGGGTTTGATGAAGACTTCTTTATGTATGGAGAAGATATTGATTTGAGTTATCGCATCACCAAAGCAGGTTACAAAAATCACTATGTTGGAAGCTGTAAAGTTTTGCACTTTAAAGGAGAAAGTACCATAAAAGACAGGTTCTATTTAACTAATTTCTATGGGGCCCTCAGTATTTTTTACAAGAAGCATTTTCCAAATAATAAAGCACTATATATTTCTATTGATGCTTTGATCAACACCATCATCTCCATAAAATCGATTTCAGCTCCACGTAGTTCAAAGCCTCAGGCAAAATTTGCTACTTGGGCCTATATTGGGGGTGACGAACAATTTTTTAAGCGGTTGAAGCTAAAGTTGCCTTCTTCTAAAGGCTTAAATTTAAGGGTTATTGAAGATGAAATTAAAGATGTTGAAATGATTTTTTATGACAGTAAGTTTTGTGCTTATCAGGACATTATTGCATCAATTTCCAACCCGTTGATGGAAAAGGTTAAGAAAAGAATTATCTATCGTGACCATTCCTTTTATTTGGGTAGTGATACATCCGATGAAAGGGGAGAAGTAGTTGATCTTTGATCTTTTATTTTTCTATTTTGATGCGGGCATCCACTGCAAAAATATCCTGTTCAGTTAGAATTAAAGGATTAATATCCAATTCAGTAATTTCAGGGACAAGTAGCATCAGGGTTGACACTTTTTCTATGGCAGTATAAAAAGCTTCTAAATGACATGAGGATTCACCTCTCATCCCTTGAAGAATAGGTTTGATTCTAAGCTTGCTCACCTGGTGAATGGCTTGTACCCTGTCAATGGGTGCCAAGACACTTTGGAGGTCCTTAAGGGCTTCTATATATATCCCTCCGGCTCCAAACATGATCAAAGGAGGAAAAGCAGTTTCTCTTTTGCCGCCTATAAAAACTTCTTTTCCTTTGATCATCTCCTGAATCATAACCCCGGTAGCACCGTCAATTTGCATCAGATTTCTATAGTTATGCACTAATTCCTCATCATTTAAAACGTTTACAATGACACCTTCTTTGTCAGTTTTGTGAAGTGGTCCAATAATTTTTTGCACCAACGGGTAATGCAGATTTTTGACCACTTTCAATAATTCGGATGCTGTTTTTGCAAGTGCCTGTCGGGCCATTTTGATACCTGCGGCCTCCATCAATTCATAGGACTGTTTTGGCCCCAGAAAACCAGATGGAAATTCCTTGATCAAGGATCTTATTTTTACATCATTGTTAGTTGGGTTTGGATAGGGGGCGATTTCAGGTGGCGGAGTGCCCATAATTTTAGCGATACTTTTTGCAAAAATATGTTCATCATAGAATGCCATGTTACCCTTTTGCATGAATTGATTGATCTCTTCTTTTGCATTGACCACTGAAGGAAAAATGGGAAATATTGGTTTGTTGCAAGTTTGGAGCATGTTATGGATAACCTGATAGGCCTCATCGACACTTCCCAAGCCGGGACTTCCAAAAATGACAATCATGGCGTCGATCTCTGTAAACTCATTTTCACAATAAGCTATAACCTCTTCCAATTGTGACGCTGTGCCAGTGGCGAGGATATCGATCGGATTCGCAGTGGCAGCTCCGGGGAACAATATCCTCTTAATCGAATCTTGCTGTTCTTTGTCAAGATCAGGCACCAATAAGCCATTTTGGGTCAGTGTATCTGTCACGATAACTCCAGGGCCTCCGGCATGCGTGATCACGGCAAAATTCTTTAGTTGTAAGGTAGTTATTTGTAATATGGCGGCTAAGGTAATTAGTTCATACCGGCTTTGACATCTTATGATCCCGGCCTTGTTGAAAAGAGCCTGTACAAAGAGGTCTGAGTTGGCCATTGCGCCTGTATGTGATGCAGCAGCGGCGTTTCCTTTTGCTGTGATACCAGATTTTAATGCGACTAGAGCACAGCCTTTCTGCCTTAATGAAAGCGCGTGTTTAAGTAGTTTTGCAGGGTTCTTAATGCCTTCCAGATACAGCATTTTAACTTTGCTGCTTTTTCCGGCTATAAATGATTCATCCAAATGTTCCAATACATCTTCCACGCCGATCTGTGCACTGTTTCCGACCGTAAATAGATTTGAAAAGCGCAAGCCTATCTGCTGTGCTGCTTCTAAAGTAAATACAGCTGTTGCGCCGGAAGCTGAAATAAAATCCACTCCTTTTTTATCGATAGGTGGAAGGGGTCTGGTAAAGATTCCGGCATAATGCTGGTTGATCATTCCAATATTATTCGGACCCAAGAGACTGCCTCCTGCAGCACTTATCTGTTCAGTGATTTCTTTTTCCATGGCAGCACCATTATCGTCAAGTTCCGAAAAACCGGCAGCATAAATAATGAAACCCTTGGTTCCCTTTTGTGTAGCTAAAACTTTAACAACTTCAAGTATATCTTGCGCCGGGATGGCTATGATGGCCAGATCAGTTTGTGGTAGCAGTGTGATATCCCTGTATGATGGAATACCTTGAACCCTATCTTTTTTTGGGTTGACCACAAATAACTGCCCATTAAATCCCTGATCGATAAGGTTTTTGAGAACACTGCCCCCAATATGGTCAATATGATCAGAACCTCCAATTATTGCGATACTTGAAGGATTGAGTAGTTTTTCGTGCAGCATGAGTTGCATTATTGGTACAAGTAAAATAAGTAAAAAAAAATGACGCATTAACTGATATTTATCAAGTCTTTTACGTTTAAAATGTAGTTACTTTGAATAGCGTAAACCAAGTTCAGACGGTATGTATGCATTCTCGCGGGCAGTGAATTCAATGCACTCAGAAGACATTAAACTATTAATGAAACAGTCTTCAGGGAAAGGTATGATTTCTTTTGCCGGAGGAATGCCAAATAACGAACTATTTCCAGTTAAAGAAATAGACGAGATTTATAACAATTTAAGCGATGACATAAAGAAACTTTGTTTTCAATACGGCCCAACGACAGGGTATCCACCTTTGGTCAGGTCTCTTCAAAAAATAATGCTAAGGAAAGGGTTGCCTGTAATCACCGATAAAATTTTGATCACTACAGGTTCATTGCAGGCCATAAGTATTATCACGCAGGAATTCGTGAATGAGGGAGACGTCATCTTAACTGAGAATCCCTGTTTTGTTGGTGCCCTTTCTGTGTTTGAAACTTATGGGGCAAAGATCATAGGTATACCCATAGACCAGGATGGGATCGACATTGAGGCTTTGAAAAATACGATTGCTACCTTAAAAAAACGCCCTAAATTTCTGTATATCACTCCCAATTTTCATAATCCGGCCGGAATCATTTATACTGAGAAACGAAGAAGGGCTCTTCTCAATGTTTTATCTGGAACGGATATCATTTTAATAGAAGATGATGCTTATGGGGATCTTTATTTTGATCCGGAAGACCAAGCTCTGACAAAACCTCTCAAATCATGTAAAGATTTTGATGTCGACATCATTTATACAGGATCTTTCTCAAAGATACTTGGTCCAGGATTCCGTTTAGGTTATATGCTTGCTTCCCCTGAAATATTTGATAAGGCCGAGTCCATTAAACAAGCACTCGATGCCTGTACTTCGAATTTTATGCAGATTCTTGCCAATGAATTCATCGTTGGTGGCTATCTGGAACCTTATCTCAGTTTTTTAAGAAAGGAATACAGCGAAAGGAAAAAGATGCTTCAGGAAAGTTTGAAAAGACATATGCCAAAAGGTATTCAATGGGTTGAACCAAAAGGAGGATTCTATATGTGGCTTTCATTGCCAAAGCAAGTCAAGGCAACCGCTGTGTTTAAGGATTGTTTAAAAAAAGGTGTTGTCTTTGTTACAGGCAGAACCTTTGATCCTGACAATATCAATGATGACCATCTACGACTGTCCTTTTCAAATATGCCTAAAGATACCATAGAGAAAGGTGTTGTTCTTCTTTCTCAAGTGATCAAAAATCATATCCAGCAGACTGAAACTTTAGAATTTAGTAGACAAATTCGATAAAATCCTTTGCCTTTTTCTGCCCTTGCTTAAAGGCCTCAATATTCTTAAGTATTACTTTTTCACTTTTGTCTCTAAAAAAATACCTGATGGCCTGAAGAAATTTATCTTCTGGTATGGGCAGTTGGTCCGCGGCGGCACCAAGTAAGATCATATTGCAGATCTTGGTATTTCCCAAATCTTTTGCACAACTTTTAGCATTGATGATGATATGGTTCCAATGCGTTTTTATCTGTTTGTACAATTCGTGCTTGTCAGGATAGTTGATGATATTTTCAAAGGTGCTCGAATCGGTAATTATCCAGCCATTTTTTTTAAGAAAGGGAATATACCTTAACAGCTCCATGGGTTCTGCTGATAAGATCAGGTCAGTTTCGCCTTCAGGGATCAAGTCAGAATAAATCTGTTTATCTGAGATTCTGACATGGCATTGTACAGCTCCTCCTCGCTGACTCATTCCATGAACTTCAGATTGTTTTACAAAGAGATTTTGATAAAGCGCTGCAGTATCAATAATGGAAGCCAGGGTAAGGATACCTTGTCCACCAACTCCGGATAAGATGATATTAGACTTCATAATGTAGATTTAGTTAAGAGAGGCTATTTTTTGTTTGATTTGTTCTTTACTGTCCCTGCTTAGTCTTACACAGGGACTTTCCGATATGATAACGG
>NODE-860-length-10542-cov-5.21961_pt1 | contig 10542 bp, 5 predicted proteins | sample MGYA00139097_ERZ477577 | MGnify/ENA metagenome assembly ERZ477577 | reverse complement strand
GCCCTATGATGGCTGGATGGAATAAAGCTCCAAGTCATCATCGGCTTGATTGCTACGACACAAAAACAGACCAAAGTGAGCTCATGAGATTACATCACTCGTAGCGGCAATAAATGTAGCCTTCTTAATCTCCTCCAGCGATAACTAATAGATTAAGATGTAGCACTTAATTTTAATGCCGAATCCCATAAATAAGCATAATAGCTGGACAAAGGCTCTCTCTAACAAACATTACCATGAATATTCCATGTAGCAATTATATGATTATTTGGTACAAGGGGCTTTCCAGACACTTTAGTCTGGTTGAATAGCAAATCAGAATGAACTTCACCCGCATCACTAAAGATTCAATCAGACTAATAAGCATTTGTATTTAAGTACTAATTTATAGCGTTTAAATGTTCTTTTGATGCAAAAAGACTTATGCGTTCAGCCCTCTAATTTTATATACACAGTTTTATTCCATCTAAATTAGTTTGTTATCGACTAAATACACTATGACTATATAGTTACTGACTGAGTATCTTGCTCTTCTAGTATTGTCAGCACCTCATTAGTCAGGGATAATTATTTTATTGCAAACAAGCCATAGTATTCCTAAGACATGTATTAACCACTTGTATGCATATGGTTTGTTCAACTATAGAAGCTGGGGTCATATCAAAACAGTGAATATTCGTAGTAAGTTAACTCTAGTCGTTATTGCAAGTATTTTGTTCTCTGCTATTCCTGCAACTTTTGTAGTTAAGAGTTATGTTCAAAAAAATATCCTCGAAAAAGAAATAAATGACATCATTAGCATTACAGATCACCAAACGGATGTCATTTCCAAACGTTTTTGGCAAGCAGAACCCAAACTAAAGGGCCTTGCTCGTTTACTTCAAGAGGCCATAAAAAAACCGACCTCAGCAGAAGAACTCAATGACTTCTATACCACTATGGAGCTAAACCAAGATGGTGTATGGCGTAATCGGCGCTCTAATTATGAGGGGCTCACTGAATCGGGCATTTTTTTACCACCTAATAGTCGTGAGACAGATCAACAGAAAGTCGAACATTTACGCATTAAACGAGTGATGGATACCTTTGGTTCAGCGGCTAGCAAACGTAATGAAAATATTTGGTTTTTATCCCTAGATCGCAGTGAAGTTATTTTTGACAAGACATTTCCAAACTTTGTGTATGAACAACAGGCTGATAACGATTACACAAAAACACCGTGGGTCACATATACATCACCAGAATATAACCCTAAGCGAGAATTAATTTTTACTCCTCCCTTATTTGATCCCGTACCTAGAGTATGGATGGTCAGTGCACTCTACCCTCTTGATATCGACCAAAAATGGATTGGTACAATTGGCGAAGACATGCAACTCACGAATGTGCTCGCCTTTATGTTTCAACAGCAACAGTATTATCCTGATACGCAACACTTCCTGACAGATAAAAATGGTCAATTTATTTTAGCTGGAGAATGGCAGAATGAACTCGAATCAAGCCAGTCAGGACAACTTGATTTAAAGGATGAATCTCAATTAAATCAACTACTCACCACTGAGCTTTCAGTTGAAGCTAACTTGATATCACAGCGAGTTCAAGTTAGAGGTAGAGACTATATTGCCGTAGGAATGATGATTGAGCCAGTCAACTGGAATTACTTTCGATTAGTGCCGATTGACAATATTGTTCAACCCATTCGCGAATTTCTAGTTGCACTAGGAGCAATCGTCTTTTTAGTTGCTGTCGTATGCGGTGTATTAATCCGGCTATCTGTCGATAAATTATTGGTTAATAGACTACGACAACTAGCAGAATATATGCATCACTATGAATCAGACCGTACTACATCCGCACCATTGCAACTCGAAGGTTCTGATGAAATTGGTAAAGCAGCTACAGAATTTAACACCATGATCAAACGGATTGAGCATTACATATCAGAGATTGATATGACCAAAAGTGCGTTAGCTGAAAGTGAACAGCGTTGGAAGTTTGCTTTAGAAGGTGCAGGTGATGGCATGTGGGACTGGCACATTCAAGCAGGTAAAGTCGTTTTTTCTAATCAGTGGAAGGAAATGCTTGGCTATAAAGATCATGAATTACCCAATATTCTATCGTCCTGGGAAGATAATCTGCATCCAGATGATAAGGCACGGGTAAAGCAATGCCTTGATGATTATTTCAACAATAAAAAGTCTGACTACATCATTCAATTTCGCATGCGCTGCAAAGATGGTAGCTGGAAATGGATATTGGCAAGAGGAATGATTGTTGAGCGCGACCAAACATTAAATCCTATTAGAATGCTAGGTACTCACACAGATATTACCCATATAAAATCGATAGAATTAGAACTTCGATCACAAAGCGATCAACTTAAAGAAATGCTTGAAGTAAGTCCAATTGGTGTTCGTATCGCTGCTAACGACGGTCATAATATTCAGTTTGTGAATAAAAAGTATGCTGAATTGGTGAACTCAGACAAATCAGCTCTCTTAGGCAGTGATCCCAGTAAATATTATGCCGATAAAAAAACTTATCAATCTATTGTTCAAAAGATTAATAATGACGTCAGTGTTAGTAATCAGCTGATAGAGCTTACTCTTCCAACTAGTGATAACAAGTGGGTTCTTGCTTCCTATTTTCCACTCAACTATGAATCTGAGAAATGTGTACTTGGCTGGTTTTATGACATTACGGACAGGTTAAAAGCTGAAGAATCATTACGTTTGAACGCAAGTGTGTTTGACAACGCATGGGAAGGCATTGTCATTACAGATGCAAGTAATACAATTATCCGTATTAACCAAGCATTCACTGAAATCACTGGTTACACGTCAGAAGAAATTATTGGTCAGAAGCCTAAAATATTAAGCTCAGGACGTCAGACTAGTGATTTTTATAGAGAAATGTGGCGCGAGCTATCTGAAAGTGGGCATTGGCGTGGTGAAGTGTGGAACCGCAAAAAAAGTGGCGAACTCTATGCTGAGATACTCACACTAAGTACTGTAAAAAATAGTGATGGAGACATTACTCATTATGTCGGTGTCTTTGCTGATATAACCCGCATGAAAACGACAGAGCAGCAATTAGAACAACTCGCTCATTATGATCCACTTACAAAATTACCAAACCGTATTTTATTATCTGATCGACTAGCTCAAGATCTAGCTCAGGCTAAGCGTAATCAAACTCTATTAGTTATTTGTTTTCTTGATTTAGATGGATTTAAAGCTATCAACGATACATTAGGGCATGCGATGGGTGATAAGTTGCTTATTGAAATTGGAGCGCGTTTATCCAACGAGGTACGAAATGGAGATACAGTCGCACGAATAGGAGGCGATGAATTTATCATTCTACTGTCAAATCTAAAGAATATAGACGAACTTGACACTGCGATAACTCGAATCAATCAATCAATTTCCAAGCCTGTTATCATTGCTGAACACACTTTAAGTGTAACAGCAAGCATCGGTGCCACTGTCTATCCCAAGGACAACAGTGATGCTGATACATTAATCCGCCATGCAGACAACGCAATGTATGCAGCTAAGCAATCAGGTAAAAATAAATACCACATTTTTGACCCTTTACTCGATCGTCAGATGCATGAATTGCATGAAAATATCTCAAGAATTGAGCAAGCACTCCATCAAAATGAATTTCGTCTTTACTATCAACCTAAAGTTAATCTCATTACTGGAGAAATTTTAGGATTGGAAGCGTTAATCCGCTGGCAACATCCCGAAAGAGGACTGTTAGCTCCAGGTGAATTTCTACCTCTTATCGAAAATAAAGATATCATTGTGACGATAGGTGATTGGGTAATTGAGCAAGCGCTACAACAAGCCCATGACTGGCAAAAGCAAGAGCTAACAGTACAAATCAGTGTTAATGTTGCAGCAAAACAAGTTCAAGAAACTGATTTTATTGATAAACTTGATCATGCTCTGGCCCGCCATCCAGATGTTGCATCTGAGCTGTTGGAGTTAGAAATCTTAGAAACATCGGCATTAGAAACCTTCCAAACTGCTGAAATAGTCACTATTACTAGTCAACAATTAGGTGTAACGTTTGCTTTGGATGATTTTGGTACTGGTTATTCATCCTTATCATATTTAAGACAACTTCCAGTTAAAACGCTCAAAATTGATCAAACTTTTGTGCGTGATATATTAGATGATATTGAGGATCGCGCGATTATAGAAGCTATTGTTGAGTTGGCTAAAGTCTTTAAGCTCAATGTGATAGCGGAAGGTGTAGAAACTAAGCAACAGGCTCAATTGCTAGTTGAATTAGGCTGTGAAGTTGCTCAAGGCTATGGGATTTCAAAACCCATGCCTGCAGGTGAAGTCCTTGACTGGTGCAAGCACTACGTTCCAACTCTAGATTCATAGCAGAACTTATATAGAATGAGAAATAATATGATGCAGACAGTAGCTTAGTTGTTATTCAGCACTTTGAGAAGCTTATCAGGTCAAAGCTGCACTTAATGGCGAGCGTGCTCTTAAAATCGCTAACGCTGACTCCAAGCCTGATCTTATCTTGCTCGACATTATGATGCCAGATCTTGATAGTTATGAGGTCTGCCGACAGCTGAAAGCTAATCCTCTTCCGCTCATCGTATGGCGATGATGAATTAGGTGATATGATTAAAAACTACGAACATTGCCGATTATCTTTACTCAAATTAGATGTTAAATCGAATATTCGCTTTCAGCGTCAAGACATAAACCTACTCTCTGAAGTATTTGAAAAAGAGAGGTATGAAAAAGCTGCAACGGTTGATCCGTTAACTGGAGCACTTAATCGCCGTAAATATACTGAGCTCAGTGCGATGCTTATTGCTCAATGTCAACGTTATCACCATCCTCTTTCGATGATGATGTTAGACATAGATTTTTTCAAAGCTATAAACGATACATATGGACACGCTAAAGGCGATGTAGTGTTACAAAAGCTTGTCCAAACTTGTCAAAAAACCATCCGTGATACCGATATACTAGTCAGGTTTGGCGGAGAAGAATTCCTTATCCTAACACCTGAAACAAAACCTAATGAAGCAGTGAAACTTGCAGAACGTATTCGTAATGATATTAGTGACCTAAGAATTCCTCATGATGAAGGGACAATTTCTTTAACTGTCAGCATTGGCGTCGCCAACTGGCATAAAGACCTATCCGCTAGTGATCTCGAACACATGGCTGACAATGCCTTGTATGAAGCTAAAAATACGGGTAGGAATCGTGTAGTTCAATTTATAGCGTAGAAATGCTTAAACTGTGTTTCTTTATTATGTATATAGCTAAACATAATGGAGAAAATAGCTATAAATTTTTCATGAATCATTACTACAACGAATGTGCTTCTTCTTTAATAATGGAAATGTCACTTACGTGCCAAAATAGGCATCGGTTTAACCTCCCCACATTAAGAATATAGCTTAAAGCCCAACCACCTTAATTATTGACTATTACCCTTTAGCACATCCAGAATAACATTCGTCGTCTCCATTACTCGTACAATCGTATCGTCAATTTGCCTGATGATCGTGCCCTCAGGATTATTTGGCAATTGGTCAAGAACATCTTGAGGTAAACCTTTTGATGCTAGATATAGGTCTTTATCAAGCACTTCTCCGCGAGCAACTTTTTTCTGCCAACCTGGAGGCAGTTGTCCTCCACGTTCAATTTTCTTTTTCAATCCTGGCGGTAAGGCTTTTTGTTTTTTAGCTTTTTTGTCTTTTTTTCCATACTTGTCGCCATCGTCATCATCCATTTTTTCATACCCTTTGTTTTCTCCTCTCTGACGAAGAAAGTCATTAAGTATAGAACGTTCATCTTTTGTAAAAAGGTTGTTTCCAATAATTACAGCAGTGTCTTCAGCAACAGTTTTTTGCTCTTCTGATGGCCAGAATTTCCACCAAGAGCTTCCCTCTTCAGCAAAAGTGGGAGCAGCAACTAAAATAAAAAATATAGTGAAAAGTTGTTTCGCCATTTTTACATCTCCAAATTTATGTTTTATTGAGAGTATACCCAAACATAAGGCTTATCTATGAGTATTTTTTACCTTCATAACCACTACATGACTATTCTCTATTAGGTATATGGTTATCAGATGTTATCTAGTAATTGAGTTTTTTTATTTAAAAATGAAAATATAAATCCCTCCTGAACTATTATCATCGGTGTAATAGCTTCAAGGTGCTTAATAACACGTATAGTTCTAGAGTAAATTTGTCCAACTCATCGACATAAAAGGTGACACAACGACAAAACATATATGAGAGACAAGTGTGAACTCCCCTTAAGTAACTTTCGAGCATTTTATATAATTAGGCAAAATCCTTATAGTTTTAGGCAAGCCTATATTCATAGTCATCTTTATAGTGTTATCCAACAAATAATAGATGTATTCATTTATTGATTCACCTAGTTACTTATTCTAAAGGATATTGTCATGAAAACGATTGGTTATGCAGTACAAACATCTACTAGCCCGTTAGCACCCTATCAGTTTGAACGCCGAGCACTTCGAGATAACGATGTAACAATAGAAATTCTCTATAGTGGTGTCTGTCATTCTGACTTGCACATGGCAAGAAATGATTGGGGCGGGTCACAATACCCTCTCGTACCTGGTCATGAGATTGTTGGTAAGGTTATAGATACTGGCTCTGCCGTTACAAAATTTAAACGTGGTGATCATGTTGCTGTGGGTTGTATGGTTGACTCATGTCAGGACTGTGACCAATGCCACAATGATAATGAGCAATATTGCCGTAATGGTTTCACTCTGACTTATGGCTCACCCGATCGACATTCTGGTGAAATGACTCAAGGTGGCTACTCAAAACACCTTGTTGTTCGAGAAGAATTCTTACTTAGTATTCCTGAAAACCTTGATTTGTCTCGTGCTGCACCGTTGCTATGTGCAGGTATCACTACTTATTCTCCGCTTCGTGAATGGAATGTTGGCCCTGGTAGTCGCGTGGGTGTTGTTGGCATGGGCGGTTTAGGTCATATGGCAATCAAACTTGCCGTTGGACTAGGTGCTCATGTCACAGTCATTAGTACGTCTGTCAACAAACAAGCTGATGCAATGGACTTAGGCGCGCATGAATTTCTAGTATCGAAAGATGACCAAGCTATGGCCAAAGGAGCATCAGGCTTTGACCTGATTATTGATACTGTTCCTGTTAATCACGATCTCAACCCTTATATCCCACTACTTGATCACGATGGCACACTTGTTTTAGTAGGTCAGATAGGTCCAATTGAAGGACCTAATACTGCACCTATGATATTTGGAAGACGACGAATTGCCGGATCATTAATCGGTGGTATAGCCGAAACACAAGAAATGTTGGATTTCTGTGGCCGTATGAATATTTTGCCTGAATGCGAAATGATTCGAATGGATGAAATCAATACTGCGTTTGAACGCATGGAAAAATCAGATGTACGTTACCGCTTTGTTATTGATATGGCCTCACTTTCTATTTGATCGCAATATCTTAGAGACTTTTGTAAATATATGTTAACCGAACATTAACCTACAAGGCTTTATTCTAATGCTGCACTAGTAAGAAATAAAACAACATCCATATAACAAACACTTAATGAGAGCATTATTATGAAAATACTACCTTTAACGTTGATATCAGCCATGTCACTTTTACTTGTGGCGTGTAATGAAGATAGTACGCAAGTTAGTTCGACAGTTTCAGCTCCCCCACCTGTAGAAGTGGATGTTGCTCTGCCGTTACAGCATAAATTAACCGACTGGGATGAATTTACAGGTCGCTTTGAAGCAATCAATAATGTCGACATGCGTGCTCGTGTCACTGGTTATCTGGTTGAAAAAAAGTTTAAAGATGGTCAGTTTGTTAAAAAAGGAGACATACTTTATGTGATTGATTCACGCCCTTTCGACTATGAATTGCAACGTAGTCAAGCACAATATGAGTTGGCTAATAAAGAGCTAGGGCGTGCACAAAACCTACGTAAAACTAAAGCTATTTCACAAGAAGTTGTCGATCGCCGCTTTCAAGAATTACAAATTGCTCAAGCTTCGTTAAATGATGCCAAGTTACAAAAGTCATTTACGAAAGTAACCGCACCAATCGATGGAAAAATCAGTGATAGCTATGTCGATGTAGGTAATATGATCGAAGAGAATGATACGGTATTAACACGCATTGTTAGCACTAACCCTATTCACTTCAGGTTTGAAGGCTCTCAAGGTGACCTGCTCAAATACTTACGTCTAGATATCGCTGGTGAGCGTCCAAGCAGTGATAAAGCGCCTAACCCTATTTATATAAAACTATTAGATGAAGACAAGTTCTATCACCAAGGTCAAATGAACTTTGTTGATAACATCGTTGATACTGGTACCGGCACTATTCAAGCAACAGCGATCGTGGATAATGCGTCAGGCATTATCTATCCAGGATTATTTGGACGAGCTCGCTTATTGGGCCGTTCTGAATATCAGGCTATTTTATTGCCAGAGAATGCAATTAACACTGATCAAAGTAAAAAATTCGTTTACGTCGTTAATGATAATAATCAAATTGGCCGAGCCTATGTCACTGTTGGCACCCTACTCGATAATGACTTGATTGTGATAAGAAACGGCTTACAGGGTCATGAAAAAGTGGTTATCAACGGTATCCAGCGTATTCGTAGTGCAAATCAAGAAGTTACGCCCAATATAACAGAGCTTCAATGGAGAGCACTTGATAGCATTGTTGATCCTAGCTCGCCTCGACTCAGCCCGACAGCTCAAACAATCAATAAGGATACAAAATAATGAATTTTGCAAAGTTCTTTATTGATCGCCCCATATTTGCCACCGTTCTTTCGATTATTACGATTATTATTGGTGGCTTAGCTTATTTAGGCTTGGCTGTAGAACAGTACCCACAAGTTGCACCGCCTACCATTCAAGTCTCGGCAACTTATCCAGGTGCCACGGCTGAAACGGTTGCAGACACGGTAGCGACACCACTCGAACAAGAGATAAATGGTGTTGAGGGTATGCTCTACATGAACTCTCAAGCTACTTCCGATGGCAGTATGACCCTCACGATTACTTTTAAATTAGGTACAGACCTTGATACTGCGCAAGTATTAGTTCAAAACCGTGTTGCCATCGCTGAACCTCGTTTGCCTTCAACGGTTAGAAGTTTAGGTGTTACTACTAAGAAAAATACGCCCGACCTAATGATAGTGGTTAATCTGTATTCACCAGACGGCACCTACGACCAGACACACCTTGGTAACTATGCAGTATTAAATATTCGAGATCGATTACGTCGTATCGAAGGTGTCGGTAATGTCAGAATGTTTGGTGCCGCCGAGTATGCGATGCGTATATGGTTAAAGCCAGATTTATTGCAATCGTATGATATCGCTGCAGGTGATGTTATGGCTGCATTACGTGCTCAAAATGTTCAAGTTGCAAGTGGTACATTGAATCGTTCCCCGCAACCACAGCAAAACTACTATGAGTACACGATTCAAACGCAAGGCCGTCTTAAGTCACCTGAAGAATTTGGTGATGTCATCGTTAAAACAGGTAATGATGGTCAGATTGTTCGCTTAGGTGATGTCGCAAGAATCGAGTTGGGAGCACAAGACTATGTGACTAAGGGGTATCTAGGAGAATATCCAGCTGTTGCTGTGCCAGTGTACCAACGACCTGGTTCAAATGCGCTTAAAACATCTGAAGCAATTATTGATGAAATGAAGTTGATTGCTGAAGACTTTCCACCTGGTATAGCGTATGAAATTGGTTATAACCCAACCAAGTTTATTGAACAATCGGTAGAAGCTGTAAAGCTAACTGTATATGAAGCAGTATTCTTGGTCGTGATTGTTATTTTGGTATTTTTACAAACATGGCGTGCTGCGATTATTCCAATTGTTGCCATACCAGTATCGTTAATTGGTACGTTTGCAGTGATGTCTGCAATGGGATTTTCGTTAAACAATCTGACCTTATTTGGTCTCGTTTTAGCCATAGGTATTGTCGTTGATGACGCTATCGTTATTGTTGAAAACATGGAAAGAAACCTACGTAAGGGCATGAACGCACGAGATTCCGCCAGAAAAACAATGGATGAAGTAGGTTCAGCTCTCATTGCAATGGGCTTAGTACTCGTTGCTGTATTCCTACCTACGCTATTCTTAGAAGGCATTTCAGGGAAATTCTATCAAGCGTTTGGTTTGACGATCGCAGTTGCTACCGTCATATCTGTGGCAGTGTCATTGACCCTATCACCTGCCCTTGCAGCTATTTTGATGAAAGAGCATGAGCAGGAAGATCCAGCCCACCCTATTAAATGGTATCGTTCACCTGTTAAAGCTTTCTTCTCGGCATTTAACAAGGGCTTAGATGGTCTATCTAATCGTTATGGTTGGTTTGTTGGTAAAACCATTCGAATGAGTGCCATCATGCTTGTTGTTTACGCGGGCTTGAAAGAAGCTAAAGCAATGGTTGAAAGCGTTCCTGCTACTGTTAAAGAAG
>NODE-859-length-10544-cov-4.78072_pt1 | contig 10544 bp, 9 predicted proteins | sample MGYA00139097_ERZ477577 | MGnify/ENA metagenome assembly ERZ477577 | reverse complement strand
TTTATTAAACCAAAAAAACTTTTTTATTATGACCAGATTAGTATCCTTAAAAAACCGCGCCTTGTTCCTCTTGGGATTGTGTATGCTTCTCTCCCTGACGGCCGCTGCCCAACCCAACTATCCACGTACACCAGAAGAAGCGAAGCTTGTATATACAGACCTGGTACATTTTGTGGAGGCCTATAACGAACTCCCTAATAATACAGATACCCTTCAGGTCCTGCAGACCATGTATTTTGATCGCGGATCCGATGGCCTGAAAGAATATATAAGTCGACATAAACTTAGCCCGGAACGGATAAGGGATGCTATCCTGGCAGATCCGGAGCGCTATGCTTTACTTCCAGATTTTTTAGTCAATATTTCTAAGGTGGAAAATGTTTACTCAAAACTCATGCAGGACTATAGTAAGGTATTGCCCGAAGCGATGTATCCACCCACCTATCTCCTGGTGGGAGCCAATAAAGGTATAGGGCAGGCTTCGCTGGTGGGGCAACTGATAACCGTAACCCGTGTAGCTGATAATGTAGAAAAATTGAAAAAACTAATGACTCATGAATTATCGCATTTCCAGGAAGCCATGGCCATGGGAGGACAAAAATATGCAGCACTCTATACGGCCCCAAACAATATGCTCGGCATTTGCCTTAGGGAAGGAGGGGCAGAATTTGTCACCTCTCTGGTACTCAACGAGATCACTCAAACCGCAGCCCTGGATTATCTAAACAAAAACGAAGATAATTTAAAAGAACAGTTTACAGAAGACCTGAAAACTCAAAATACTGAGTTTTGGCTTTGGGCCTCAATCAACCAAAACAAATATCCAAACCTTCTAGGTTACGCCATGGGATATATGATCTGTAAAAATTATTACGAACAGGCGGCTGATAAACCCGCAGCACTTCAGAAAATTTTGCGAATGGACGATGCAACCTCCTTTGCACAAGCCAGTGGTTATTTAGATTAGTAAGTTGAGAAATAACCTTTATTTAGAATCTTAGGAATGCTATATCAAAGCATTTTGCCCATAGGACTAAAGATAGTTGTGTCGTTTAAAGGACAACATTGGTTGTTAAGAGCAAACATTTTAAGTTTTTAAATAAAATTCATTTTATTTGGTATTAGAAAATAAAGCGTTTCATTTTCTGAAGAACGTAACATTTAACCAAGAATATTATGAAAAACTGCTTAAACTTAAGAGCTCTGATGCTCTTCGCGCTTGTCCTTTTTACAGTCCAAAAAACCATGGCCCAAGACGTCAACTCCCAAGCAAACTATACTATTGTGATAGAAGGCTACGATTGGGGGCCGGCAGTTAATAAAGTAATCCTTCCTTTAGAAGAAATGGTTTCAGAGGTCGATCCGGATAACTATACGGTCTCCGTTAAGAGAAGTGCGGCAGGAATCCAAATGCAGGCTGAAGAAGCCTCTGGAAGCAGAGAAGTGATCTACGCCTATGTCTCTGACGAAAAAGGAGAAAGAGTAGAAGAAGGGAAGCATGTAACCTTAACTTTGTTCGTTAGCCCTGATTATGTATTGGGTTCTCCTATAAAATATATTCGGCAAAACAATCGTGGTAGTAATAAATGGATAGATTACGAAATGACCATCACCAATAGCTCAAACAATAAAGTTTGGAATAAAGAAAAGGGACGTATACGTCCCGGCATCGACACATTCAATTTAAGTGGTACTTATACATATGATGATAAATTGACCATGTCCTATGCTTCTTTTACTCCCAAAACAACTCAAGAAAAATCGCCCTTGATCATTTGGTTACACGGGGGCGGCGAAGGAGGCACAGACCCAAGTATTCCTATAATTGCAAACAAGGCGGCAAATTACGCCTCCGAAGAAATTCAATCATTCTTTGGTGGCGCCTATGTTTTAGCTCCTCAGTGTCCTAGCGCCTGGATGCACAATGCAGAGGGTGTAAGCACCCACGGCCGGGAAAATGATATCTACAATGAAGGCCTTATGGCATTGATCAATGATTATGTTATATCCAATCCTAAAATTGACGCCGATCGCATTTATGTTGGAGGTTGTTCCAATGGAGGTTATATGGCGCTAAAATTGATCCTGCTATATCCCGATTATTTTGCAGCCGGCTATATCAGTGCCTTGGCCTATCAGTCAGAATATATAACGGAAGAGCAAATCAATTCCATTAAGAATGTGCCTATTTGGTTCATTCATTCAGCAGATGACCAGACTACAATCGCTCAAAAAACGGTTTTACCAGTATATAAAAGACTAATTGATAGCGGTGCCAAGAACACGCATCTTTCCTTTTATGAAAATGTAACAGATATTACAGGCTTCTTTGGAGGAGATGATTACCGTTACAATGGCCACTGGTCATGGATTTATTCCCATGCCAATGATGCCAATTTCGATTTTAATGGTAATCCAGTGATGATAGAAGGAAGGCCCGTTTCGCTGATGGAGTGGATGTCGGCGCAAAAAAACTAGTATTTAAACGCCTTTAGGGGCTTAGCTATTGCCCTAGGTAAACTTACTATACTTCCTTCTTCTACAGGAGACAACTCCACTTTGTTTATGAATTTCCCAGCTGTTATGTTTACATATTCATCAAAATCCTGTATCTTAATTTCCATAAAACCAACCACATATGAAAAGCATTATTCTGGGCGTAGTCTGCATATCCCTGGCCTTGTTTATATCCTGCGAAAACAAGCCCGAAGCCTTTATTTACAATGACAGCGCCATTGCCAATGAATCCCAAACGGAGAACTGGCTGGCCTATGGGCGTACCCATAACGAACGCCGTTTTAGCCCCTCTGATCAAATTAACGCCGACAATGTATCTAGGCTTAAGGTCGACTGGTTTATGGACCTTCCTTATGATGTAGGCCTGGTGTCTACTCCCCTAGTGATAGACGGGGTTCTATACTTTACCGGCACAATGAATATCATTCGTGCGGTGGATGCCGTAACCGGTGCCTTACTCTGGGAATACAACCCTCAGGTAGCAAAAGAAATTGAAGGTAAAAAGACAATAGGCTGGAAACACAATCGCGGAATCTCCTTTTACGAGGGAAAGATTTTTGCCGCTACTTGGGACGGAAGACTCTTTGCACTGGATGCCAAAACCGGAGAAGAATTATGGATGGTTCGTACCTTCAGCCAGGAACGCTCCCTTTATATTACGGGAGCACCCAAGGCCTTCAAAGGAAAGGTCCTAATAGGAAATGGAGGGACAGAGCATGGCCCTACACGTGGCTGGGTTACGGCCTATGACGCAGATACCGGGGAGGAAGCTTGGAAGTTCTATATCGTACCTGGCAACCCTGCTGATGGTTTTGAAAACGAAGCCATGGAAATGGCGGCTAAAACCTGGACCGGAGAATGGTGGAAACACGGAGGTGGAGGCAATGCATGGCATGGCTTTACTTATGATGAGGAACTAGATGTCCTCTATATTGGTACCGGCAACGGATCACCCTGGAACCGGAAGATCCGCAGCCCCGAAGGCGGAGATAACCTCTTCCTGTGTTCTATTGTAGCCCTAAAACCCGATACCGGGGAATACCTGTGGCATTACCAGACAACTCCGGGTGAAAGCTGGGATTATAATTCTAATATGGACATTGTGCTAACGGACCTTACAATAGACGGAAAAGAAATTAAAGCAATGTTGCATGCTCCAAAAAATGGTTTTTTCTACGTAATTAACCGGGAAACCGGGAAACTGGTTTCTGCCAAACCTTTTGTGAAAACCACCTGGGCCAGTCATATTGATATGGAAACCGGCAGGCCGGTAGAGGTTCCGGGAGCTCGCTATGAAGACAATAGGGCCTACATCACTCCCAACCCTTATGGAGCACATAGCTGGTACTCAATGTCCTATAACCCTCAGACCGGACTGGTCTATCTCCCGGCATTGCACTACGCCACAAACTACAGTGATGAAGGGATAGATTTGGACAACTGGCAGGCACAGGAATTTATTGGAGGGCTGGGCGTGGCCCCTCTGGAAGCAGAAGACCCGGCAGACTATCCGGCTTCCCTAATTGCCTGGGACCCTGTTAAGCAAGAAGCGGCCTGGACCGTGCCTCAGGAGATGACTCCTAACGCAGGGACGCTTACCACTGCCGGAAATTTGGTTTTCCAAGGGCGGGCAGACGGGAAACTACTGGCCTACGAAGCCAGTAACGGAGAGGTGCTTTGGACATATAATCTGGGCCTCGGTATTGCGGCACCTCCTATTACTTATGAAATTGATGGCAAGCAATACCTTTCCCTGCTGGTTGGCTGGGGTGGTGGTGCTGCGGGTCTGGGGAACCTGTTTTCATCTAAAAAACACACCACACAACAACTGGGCTGGGCATACGGAACTCATATGCGAAGGCTGGTAACCTTCTCATTGGAAGGTACTTCAGAGATGCCACCTCTACCTCCTCCATATTTCCCAAAACCTCTCGAGGCCCCTGAGTTTGAGGTTGACACCGCCAAAGCTGCATTTGGAGCACAGCTTTATGGACTTTGCCGGGGTTGTCATGGCGGGGGAGTCTTGGCTGCAGGTATGGCCCCGGATTTAAGGGCCTCACAAATTGCACTAAACAAAGAAGCCTTTACCGCCGTAGTGCGAGATGGCACTAATGTGGCTGCCGGAATGCCTGCTCACCCCGATCTTACCGATGAGCAATTAGACGCCCTGCAGCATTTCATTCGTCAGAGAGCCCGTGAAACTTTGACGGAATAGGAAGTAAGGCTATAGGTGAAAAACACTAATTTAGAAGAACCAACCACTTCCTATGATTAAATTTTTTCGGCGAATCCGCCAACGATTATTGTCTCAAAATAAATTCAGTAAGTACTTGCTCTACGCCATTGGTGAAGTTCTGCTGGTAGTGATAGGAATATTAATTGCCTTACAGGTAAATGATTGGAATGAAGGAAGAAAACAGCGGCTAGTTGAACTAAAATATTTTTATAATTTAAAAAATGATCTCCAGACAGACAATGAGCGCTTAGACTATATCATTGGTATTGCCAATACTAAGGTGAAAGCAGCTAAAAAGGTTAAACGACAAGCAGATCATGACTCCATAGGCTCCCTATATGATTTCACAAGCGATATGATGACGCTGATTTTTGTTGAAGAGTTCCGGCCTAATGAAAACACCTATGAAGAAATGAAGAATTCCGGTAATTTCAGCACCATTCAGAATAATGAACTCAAGCTGAAATTGATGAATTTGAAAAAATCCTATACAGAAATAGCGGAATCTCAGGAGCATATGCGGTATGACTTTAATGTCTTTCTGGAGGATTTTGAAAAATATGTGGACTGGGGCAAATATTATGATCTTAATAAATCTAATATCCCAAAATTAGATTTTGTATATGACTCCATTTATATAGAGCGGAATACAGACATTATGAAGTTAGAAGTTCAAGAACTCTTTAAAAACAAAATCTTTCTTAACAATATCTTCCTGCTGGAAATTAATTATACTTATGAAATTGACCTGCTCCATAACACCAAATCTCAGATTAGTGAAATAATCGATATATTAAATCGGGAAGTAAATTAAGCGTATGGTACTTCTACTTTAGATCTGGTTTCGGGCGTTTAAGCAAACCATAAATTTTGAATAATACATTACGAAATATTCTTGCAATCAGTATTGCCATTTTACCAGTCAATATCCTAATGATATGGTATAGGTTAACACAAACTGAAAATTTCTCCACAGTGGATATGATCGTTTACCCTTTGCTTTTTGGCGGAGGATTAAGCATTCTAATTTTACTTCTTAATAAATACCTGATTAAGGATACTTTTAAGGAAACCTTTAATTCTGGAAAGGGAATTTGGTATTGGGACATATTAGCTGGCTTCGGATTAACGGCTATATATTTTGCCCTTTTCTTTTTAGAAAGAGCAACCCTTTATCAATGGATCCCCAATCATAATCCACCAAATACAGAATTGATTGACACAATGATGGCTCTGGCAAACAATCCGTTCTTACTTTTTATTTGGTTCGGACCTGTTTTATGGATTGGTATTGCTCTTTTTGAAGAATTATCTAGAGTGTTTTTACTAAAATGCTTGTGGAATATAAATAAGAGCAAGAATTGGCATATGACTGCAATTTTCCTGGCTTCTAGCTTAATCGGTGTCGCTCATCTATACCAAGGAACTGCCGGGATAATTTCTATAGGGCTTAAAAGCGTAGTCATGAGTTTTTACTTTTATAAATACCGCAGGCTATTACCCTTAATCATTTCTCATGCCCTTTATGACGGAATACAATTTGCTTTTTTTGTAATGCAATTTCGAAATTAGAAAATAGAAGAAGGAACTGATTTCCTGAATATTTGAAAAACCCTGCCTAAAAAACCTAGTTTCGTACAAAATAGCGAAAGCTATAGAACACCCATAAAAAGTTGTGGAATATTTAAATGTCTCCCTATGAAACATCTAATAATAAAGCTTTACCTGCTAACCACTTTTTGCTGTTTTTCACAAAATGAACAGGAAAGATTTAGAAGAGTCGCCAGCGAATTCCAATCCAGTTATAATGAATCTAACGATGAGGATATATATGGAATGTTTGATGCGGTAATGAAGACTTATCTTTCATTGGAACAAACTTCAAATCTTCTAAATACCATTCGGTCTAATTTTGGCTTGATTGAGAATATGGAGTTTTTGGGCATAAATAATTCGGCTCATATGTATAGAACCACCTATGAATTGGGCGTAAGTGATATTCTAATTGCCTTAAATAACATGAATAAAATTAGTGGCTTCTTTATCCCGAAGAACCTCTCAGAAAATATTCTAAAAAGGGAACGAAATGCAACCAAAATGATTTTTCCGTTTAAAGAGGAAGCTTTTGTGTTTTGGGGAGGAGAAACCAAAGAGGCAAACTATCATATGGCGGATATAAACCAACAATACGCATATGATATACTAATGGTTGCCGATGGCTCTTCGCACAAGGGTGATCCGACAAAAAATGAAAGTTATTTTGTTTTTGGGAAAGACATTATTGCGCCTTGTGATGCAAAGGTGGTCAAAGTAATCGATGGGATAAAGGACAATACACCAGGTGAAATTAATATGAATGACCTAACGGGAAACACAATCATCCTGGAAACAGCCAACCAAGAATATGTACTGTTTGCACATCTCAAATTAAACTCTATTCTTGTCCAGGAAGGGAATTTGGTTAAGCAAGGCCAGGTAATCGGACAGTGTGGCAATTCAGGAAATACCTCTGAAGCACATTTGCATCTTCAACTTCAAAATACAGCTGATTTATTTAATACTGTCGGCGCAAAACTATATTTTGAGGAAGTAATAGTTAATGGCGTAGTTAAAAAGGACTATATGCCGGTGAAAGAAGATTTTGTGAAAAATAAAAGAAAATTTACGGATCAAAAATAAAGCTATCACACGCTTAAGTCCTATATCATTCTGCACTAAGCTAAAAGCCCAATTTAAAAATCCCTATTTTTAATTAAAACTAAAACAGCCCAGCTTGTTTAAAAAGTCAGGGCTTTTCCAAATCGCCAACAATACCTTTATACACCATAGAAGTAAAGTATAAGAATGATGATTTTAAGACCCTTTAAAATATGAAAAAAATCCTACTCACCGGAACAACTGGTGCTATAGGTTCCGAAGTTCTTAAACAATTAGATGCCGCCAACAAACTCCATGGCGTCAGTGTTTTAGTTCGTGATTCTAAGAAAACAAGAAAGACGCTAAAACCATTTGGTGATAAAATCAAAGTGATATACGGGGATATTACGGATCGAGAGATCGTTAAAAAGGCGGTTAAAAATCAAGAGATGGTTATTCACCTTGCGGCTATAATTCCGACCGTCGAAAATGACAACGATAAATTAGTGTATAGTGTAAATGTTGGTGGCACGGAGAATATCGTCCGAAGCATGGAGACCGAATGCCCCGAGGCCCTTCTTTTATTTAGTTCGTCCATAGCTATTTACGGAGATCGGGTTAAAGATCCCGGCATCCTAATCAGTGACCCTCCGAAGGACCTTGACCATGATAATTACGCAAGGACAAAAGTCGATGCTGAAAATATTATTAAGTCCAGCAAATTAAACTGGAGCATCTTTAGACTTACCGTTATTATGGGAATCGGAAACCACAAGATGTCAAGAATTATGTTTGAGGTCCCCCTGGAAACCACCTTCGAAATTTGCACCCTTCGAGATACCGCAAGAGCCTTTGTAAATTCAATAGAGCAGCAGGAAGAATTGACCGGCAGAATTTTTAATCTTGGGGGAGGAAAATCGTGTCGAATTACCTATTTCGATTTCTTATCAAGAGCATTCAATGCCTTCGGCTTGGGAAAACTTAACTTCCCAAATCATGCATTCGCTAAGCAAAACTTTCATTGTGGGATTTTTATGGACGGAGACGAACTGGAACATATACTTCACTTTAGAACAGATGATATCGAATCTTATTTCCAACGATTTAATGATTCAGTACCGGGAGTTCAGAGATTCTTTACACGCCCTTTTGGCATAATTATTAAGTGGTTCTTACTCAAGCTATCTGAGCCATATCGAGCTTATAAAAAAGAAGATCAGGAAAAAATGAATTTTTATTTCGGTAATATTGAACCATGAATTTAGAAAATTTCAACCTACTTAATTATATCTGGATTGGCATTGCGCTGATAACATTCCTGGCGCTTGTTATTTTTGATATTCGCGCTCCTTATGGTCGACATACCAGCGAAAAATGGGGAATGATGGTTTCCAATCGCTGGGGATGGTTCTGGATGGAACTCCCGGCTTTTCTCCTTTTTCCTATTCTTGTATTCATAGGCCCACGGGAAAAAGATTGGTTAACATGGCTGCTGGTTGGACTTTGGACATTACACTACTTTAACCGAACATTTGTTTTCCCTTTCCGATTAAAAACTCGTGGGAAGAAAATGCCGCTGACAATTGTTTTTAGTGCAATATTCTTTAACGGAATAAATGGCTTTTTAAACGGTTATTACCTTGGCTATCTGGCCCCCGAAGATCAAACAGGAATCACTCTAAATATTGTTATTGGTCTCCTTCTCTTCTTCGGAGGGATGTATGTCAATAATAGAACGGATTCACGATTAATCTCCCTTAGAAAAGAAAAACAAGGTTACTCCATTCCACAAGGATGGTTGTTTAAATGGATCTCCTGCCCAAATCACTTTGGTGAAATTATTGAGTGGATTGGATTCGCAATGGTTGCATGGAATTTGCCTGCCCTGACCTTTGCTGTGTGGACCTTCTGTAATCTAGTTCCGAGAGCCCTGAACCATCATGCCTGGTACCATGAAAATTTTAAGGAATATCCAACTAAACGGAAAGCTGTGATTCCAGGGCTTTGGTAGTAAAAGCCCCTTTTTATAAAGACCTTCAAAAGCAATAAGGCTTTTTATTTTCCTTGAAATCTTCCTCATCTCCTCTTTCACTCTATTCTGCTCCACTTTTCTATAATGCCCCTGGGTTATGGGTTATCGTATAGCATGAATACCATAATATTTCTTTACTTTAGGAAGATCAACCAACCACAGCTGAACATGATTAAATTCTTCAGGAGATTAAGACAAGAACTAATAGTTCATAACAATTTTTCTAAATACCTACTCTATGCCATTGGCGAGATTGTTTTGGTTGTAATCGGAATATTGATTGCCTTGCAGATTAATAATTGGAATGAAGAACAGAAGTTAAAAACAATAGAACTAAAGTTGTTGGAGGAGTTATATACTACCATTGAGGGTGACCTGGAACTCAATGCCGAAAATATTCGGAACAATGAAAGTGCTATTTACTCAGCGCAAATGCTTATGGATAATTTTGAAAAAGAAGGACCTTACCACGATTCGCTGAATTTCCATTTTGCGAATGCCCTGAATAGATACATCGTCCTTACCAGGAATAATGCATATGAAAACATTAAGGATTATGGCCTGGATTTTATTTCCAATGATTCCACTAGCTTGGAAATATCCTGGATGTATGAAACCACCCTTAACTGGCTCAACACATTAGATGACCGGTTTGCCCTTTATGATTATACCTATTTGAGGCCAAAACTGGGGTTACTTTTTAAAAATATTTCTATACATACCCGGGCAATCATCGAAGATAGTATGACTCCGATAAACTATGAAACACTCAAATCAAATCAGGAATTTAAGGGAATACTAATAAACTCCATCAATAACAATGTAGAATACCTCCGTTTCCAAAGATATTCTGATCCGGCATGAAAAATTGTTTACAGGGGGGGCGCACAAAGCACCATACCTCTATAGTTTTAAATCCAATACCGTTGAAATCCCCATGGAAAGTGCATAAGTAAGGGCGGTTCTTATCTATTAAAATCAGTCATAGTGGATTAAAGAAAATTGGATTTGAATAACCCCATCCACTTACCCAAAATATAGGGGTGGTTTAACGATTCAAAAATGTCTTTATGAGGAATTAAAAGAATTATTTCAAGATCAATTCAAGTTTATTGCAAAAAC
>NODE-858-length-10549-cov-2.91004_pt1 | contig 10549 bp, 10 predicted proteins | sample MGYA00139097_ERZ477577 | MGnify/ENA metagenome assembly ERZ477577 | reverse complement strand
AGGTGTTTTGTAATAAGATGTATTCTCTGAAGCACAGCTAAATCAACAATTGGTGAGTTTTTAGATTTAGTTTACATGCCGATCTGATCATTCAATTGAAAATAATTATTCTTACTTTTTAATTATAGCTCAGGATTAATGTGTGGCGATCTGAAGTAGAATAACTTCTTAATCAAGTAGGTGCTTATATAAGTATTTCAAAACATAAAGCTTAAAGTTAAATGGATAGCATACTTTCATCTATCAACTATAACGATCCTATCTGGATTGCAGTAGCCCTTGTCTTTGGTTTTTTAAGCAGGCTAGTGGGGCTGCCACCACTGGTAGGTTTTCTCGTTGCTGGTTTCACACTAAATTATTTTGGTGCTGAAGGTGGAGCGTTTTTGAATGAAATGGCTGACCTTGGTGTTACATTGCTGTTGTTTTCGATTGGCCTAAAATTACGAGTTAAAGAATTGTTACGCTCTGAAGTGTGGGGCGTCACTATTATTCATATGCTACTGGTCAGTATTCTTATAGCGAGTAGTCTCTTATTGCTAAAAACAATGAAGCTTCCATTGTTTGTCGATCTTGACCTCGTAAGTATGCTGATACTTGGCTTTGCATTGTCTTTTTCGAGCACTGTATTTGTTGTCAAGGTGCTTGAGGGCCGTGGTGACATGCTTGCACAATATGGGCGACTGGCAATTGGTGTGCTTATTGTTCAGGACATCGCGGCTGTCGTCTTTCTTGGCATTTCTGAAGCAAAGGTTCCATCATTGTGGGCTGCATTGCTCATTATTCTGCTGATTGCCGGGAGGCCTCTGCTGACTGCCATGCTAGAGAAAATAGGGCATGGTGAATTACTGGTTCTTTATGGCCTCGCACTGGCACTGGGTGGAGCAGCTCTTTTTGATGCAGTGGATATGAAGGGTGATCTGGGTGCACTTGCTTTTGGTGTCCTGCTGGCAAATCATCCTAAATCAAAAGAATTAGCTAGAATTCTATTCAGTCTGAAAGAACTGTTCCTGGTCGGGTTTTTTCTTAGTATCGGTATGGCTGGATTACCTGATTTCGATATCATGGTGGCAGTAGCTATATTGTTATTTGGTCTATTGATCAAAAGCGGTCTTTTCTTTCTGTTGTTTTCACTATTCAGAGTGCGCGCGCGCACTGCGACGACAGCATCGATAGTACTGGGGAATTATAGTGAATTTGGTCTTATAGTTTCGGTAGTCGCGGTTTCTCAGAACTTGCTTCCACAGAACTGGCTGGTAGTTATGGCAGTATTAGTCGCAAGTTCATTCATACTTTCATCGCTGAACAATCGGACTGCCAATGGTATTTACACGCGATACAGAAGCAATTTGAGAAGTTTCCAAAGCGACAAACGAATTCCTGGTGATGAAGACATAAATTTGCCGCAAACGAAAGTGTTAGTCTGTGGTATGGGCAGAGTTGGCACTGGTGCATTTGATTATCTTGTCGAACAGGGAGAAGAAAATGTCCTCGGACTGGACTTTGACGAGCAGGTTGTAGAAAAACAATGTGCCAATGGCCGGATGACATACCTGGCGAATACCAGCAGCCCTGATTTCTGGTCGAGACTGGGTACTCAGAGTTGTAAATTTGAATGGATATTACTGTGTGCACCAAACTTGCAGACAAATGTCATCACAGCAAAACTGGCTAGAAAATGGGGCTACAGTCACCTGATATGTGCGACAACAAAGTTTTCTGACGAAGAATCCATATTAACGGCTGCAGGCGTTGATGCCGTGTTTAATATATATGCAGAGGCAGGCGTTGGACTTGCACAGAATATCCAGCAAATGTGCAATGTCAGGGATAACTAATCTTACATACCTGCTTATTTACTTTCTGCCTGCTCTTTGCTGCTTTTCGATGGGTGCTTATCTGGCTGTTTTGCCGATTTTTTAGCGCTGCTTTTCCTTTTCTGTCCAGTTGATGAAGGTTTGCTTTTAGCACTTTTTTTCTTCGCAGCGGATTTCTGTTTTGAATTCCCTGAATCTGTACTTTTTAATTCTGAAATATTAATTTTCTTGCCGCAAACCCTGGCATTTTTCAGTATACGGAAAGTTTCAGCTGGCATTCCAGCAGGTAGATCAACGGTTGAAAAATCATCGAAGATATCGATGGCGCCGATGTAACAGCTTTCGATTTCAGCTTCATTGGCGATAGCACCAACAAGGTTGCCGGGTTTAACATCATCGTCATGCCCAACTTCAACACGGTAACGGCACATTTCCACATCAGGAAAATCTTTTAATGCCCTGGGCCGGGTCGAAAGCGGTCTTGTCCTGTCATCCGATCTGCCTTTTCGTTCTACTCGTGCTTCTCGGCCGGTTGATTGCCGCTCCGGACGCTGCCTGTCTGGCTTCCTTTCTGATCTTTTGTCGGATCTTTTTTCAGGCTGCATTTTCTGTTCTGATACTAGCAGTGGAACGTTACCCTGGGCAATTTGCGCCAGGGCTGCAGCTATGTTCAACGGATCAGTGCCGGTCTCATTGTGGTATTCAGTGATCAGTTTATTGAATATTTTCAGGTCCTGGTTCGTCAGAGCGTCACTGATTTTCTGTTTGAAAGCGTTAATGCGTAGTTCGTTCACTGCATCAGCAGTTGGGAATTTCATTGGCTCGATGGCCTGCCGCGTCACCCTTTCGATGCTCTTCAACATGCGTTTTTCACGTGGTGCGACAAACAGGATGGCTTCACCACTGCGACCTGCACGCCCGGTACGCCCAATACGATGGACATAGGATTCCGGGTCGTATGGAATATCATAGTTAATGACATGACTGATACGATCTACATCAAGCCCACGGGCAGCAACGTCAGTGGCAATCAATATATCAATCTTGCCATTTTTCAACTGTTTGATCATTTGCTCACGTGTTTTTTGTGCGATGTCGCCATTGATTGCCGATGCAGAAAAACCGCGTGCTGACAATTTTTCTGCCAGCTCCAATGTGGCCGTTTTTGTGCGTACAAAAATTAGCATGGCCTCGAAGGGTTCTACTTCGAGGATGCGGGTGAGGGCGTCAAGTTTGTGATGGCCGGCAACCTGCCAGTAACGTTGACGGATAGTCGGCGCCGTTGTGGTTTTAGTCTTAACCTTAATTATTTTCGGTTTACGTAAAAACTTCTCGGCGACTCTGCGAATAACATCAGGCATTGTGGCTGAGAACAATGCAATTTGACGTTCTTCAGGGATTTTAGTCATCACCCACTCAACGTCATCGATAAAACCCATGCGCAGCATTTCATCTGCTTCATCAAGCACAAGAGCTTTTAAGCCGGCGAGCTTCAGGGTACCGCGCTTTATATGATCCATGACCCTTCCAGGTGTACCAACGACGACATGTACACCGCGTTGAAGTGGTCTTAACTGAAGGTTGTAGGCCTGTCCACCGTAAATCGGCAGGACATGAAATCCTTTCATGAAATGAGCATAAGACTGAATCGCTTCGGCAACTTGTATGGCGAGTTCCCTGGTGGGTGCCAGCACCAGCATTTGGGGATGATTTTTCTTGACGTCGATCAAATCCAGTAAGGGCAAAGCAAAAGCCGCTGTTTTCCCTGTACCTGTTTGTGCCTGGCCAATAATATCGTGCCCATCGAGTAAATAAGGGATACATTGTTCCTGGATTGGCGACGGGGTTTCATAGCCGATATGATTGATGGCCTTTACCAGAGCGCTAGAGAGCCCAAGGCTATTGAAATCGGACGGTTGTTCAGATTCGGACATATCAGGCCTATGCGAAAAAATGTTGCGGAGGGAATAAAACATTAAATTATACAATATATTAGCGAGTTATAATATAGAAATTGAAAATACAGATTATTTTGTTCAGTGTTGAACTTAAACCCACCAATTAAGTACTGGTTATAAGGAGAATTCAAGATTGAGAATCAGGGCATTACTCTTACTTGTATTGGTTATTGTTAGCAACTTGTCGATGGCGGCAGATATTCGCGTTGCCGCAGCAAGCAATTTTTCTCAGGCAATGACGGTACTGGCGAGGAGCTTCGAGGAAAGTACGGGGCATCAAGTTAAGCTGGTTTTTGGCTCAACTGGCAAGCACTACGCCCAGGTCCGTAATGGAGCTCCCTTTGATGTCTTTTTTTCTGCTGATATCGAACGCCCCAGGCTGCTGGAAGAAGAGGGCATAGCGATAGCTGGTAGTCGATTTACTTATGCGATAGGTAAACTTGTCCTGTGGAGTCCAATGGCGGATTATGTTGATTCACAGGGTAATGTGCTGGAAAAAGGGAAATTCAACTACCTGGCAATAGCAAACCCTGCACTTGCTCCCTATGGCAGAGCAGCAAAAGAAGTTTTGCACTCCCGGGGCCTATGGAGAGAAATGAATGGAAAAGCGGTACGCGGAGAAAATATCGGGCAGGCGTTTCAGTTCGTCAATAGTGGAAATGCCGAAATGGGTTTTGTTGCGCTATCCCAGGTGACGAAGATTAATCTGCCAATTGAAGGTTCATACTGGAAAGTTCCACAGGGTCTTTACACTCCTATCGAACAACAGGCAGTATTATTAAAAGAGAATGAAGTTGGAAGACGTTTTCTATCGTATATCAAAAGTACAGCGGCAATGAAGATAATCAATGATTACGGCTACGAGACACTGTAATGTTTAATGAAGCTGATCTCACCGCATTAGCCATCACGCTCAAACTGGCTGCGGTGACGACAATGATCCTGCTGATACTGGGGACCCCGTTGGCATGGTGGCTGGCGCGCAGCCGCTCGCGCTTAAAATTCATACTGGAAGCAATAGTGGCACTGCCTCTGGTGTTGCCACCTACCGTACTGGGTTTCTATCTGCTGGTGACACTGGGTCCACGTGGTCCGGTGGGGGGGCTGATGGAGTCATTAGGTGGCAGACCACTGGCATTTACCTTTACAGGCCTGGTGATTGGCTCTGTGATTTATTCATTGCCTTTTGTGGTGCAGCCTTTGCAGAATGCCTTTGAAGCCATTGGACGTCGGCCATTAGAAGTGGCAGCCACCCTGCGTGCTTCATCAATAGATCGTTTTTTTACTGTAGCCGTTCCTCTTGCCAGGCCCGGTTTCCTTACCGCAGCGGTTCTTGGATTTGCCCACACCCTGGGTGAGTTTGGTGTTGTGCTGATGATTGGCGGAAATATACCTGGTGAGACACAGGTTGTATCGATCGCCATCTATGATCATGTCGAGGGAATGGAGTATGTACATGCCCACTGGTTATCGGCCGGTCTGCTGCTGCTTTCATTTCTTATGTTGCTGACTGTCTATGGATTGAATCGTCGTTTCAGGATAGTACAGGCATGAGTAACGCAGAAATATGAGCATCGAAGCGAGGTTTAAACTCAGCAAGTCTGATTTTTCTCTAAATGTTGATCTCATCGTTCCCAGCGATGGAATCACCTCCTTGCTGGGCCCTTCAGGGTGCGGCAAGACCACATTGCTGCGTGCGTTTGCAGGGTTGGAAAAATGTGATGACGGCTATTTGAAAATCGCTGACAGCGTCTGGCAGGACAAACAACATTTCCTGCTGCCACATCAGCGTCCTGTTGGATATGTCTTTCAGGAGTCCAGTCTGTTCTCACACATTAGTGTACGAGGAAATATTGAATACGGTTTTAATCGACTGGCAAAGACTGAACAGAAAATTTCGCTTGATAAAGCTATAGAGTTATCAGGTGTCAGTCATCTGCTGGATCGTAAAGCCGATACTTTATCCGGCGGTGAACGTCAGAGAGTGGCCATCGCGAGGGCGCTGGCTGTGAGCCCGAGAATTCTGCTGATGGACGAACCTTTGGCTGCGCTGGATTCGGCCCGCAAGCAGGAAATTCTTCCTTACCTTGAGTCGATGCATGATGAACTTGATATACCGGTGATCTATGTCAGCCATTCTACTGATGAAGTCGCACGCCTGGCGGACTACCTGGTGTTACTTGATAATGGAAAAGTGGTTGCTACCGGCCTCACGGGAGAGATGCTGACCCGGCTCGACCTGCCGCTTGCCCGTGGTGAAAATGCGGAAGCACTGATCGAAGCCGTTGTAGCAGAGCATGATGATGAATTTTCTCTGACCTACCTGGACTTCGCAGGTGGGCGTTTTACCGTGACCCGGAAAGATTTGCCTGTCGGCTGCTCAGTCCGGCTTCGCGTTGCTGCCAGGGATGTTAGCCTGACTCTTGAACATCAGTCGGGCACCAGTATTCTTAATATCTTTCCGGCAATTGTTGATGAAATTACAGCCGTTGGCGAGGCCCAGGTGACGGTAAGACTATTAGCGAGCGGCGTAGCCCTGTTATCGCGGCTAACAAGAAAATCGGCAAGCCTGCTTGGACTGGAAGCTGGGAAGCAGGTTTATGCGCAGGCTAAAAGTGTCGCTTTGCTGTCCTGAAGAAGGATTCACTGTATTTCAAAATAACAAATTCCTGCTGCGAATTATTTAATATTGGTCGCAAGTGCAAACATTCAATCGACTACAGTTTCTGTCTGTGATCGTTGATTCACCTTGCAGGTCATTAGAATCCAGTCGCCGTTATGTGTACTCCCTGGATATGGGGTGATTGGCAGAGAAGCGATTGCTTGAAAGCCCAGGTATTCGTATAGCTTTTTCGCAGCAACATTATCCGATGCAACAATCAGGCTCATCAGTTGACAGGATTTCACAATTGCCAGTTGTTGAGTATCGGCCAATAATTCACGAGCGACACCTTTTTCCCGGTGATCCTCGTAAGTTGCAATTGCATTGATATACCAGCTCCCGGCAGCCCCGGATTCAAGCTCTATTAGTGGCTGGACAATGTCAGGACATTCAGACAGGACCTCGATCAGGTACGGATCCGGTTGTTTGTAGGCAATGAGCATTCCCAGGAATGTATTGTGTTCTACGCAAATTCTGGCGTTGGTATAACTGAAGCCACTGTCTTCTCCTGCCGCACGCCTGGTGCCAACATCTAACCACGATTCATCCGCTTCAATCATTCGTCGCCAGATATATTCCGGTATACCCTCACCAGCGATATTAATTAACTGCGCCAGGTCCCTCGCGTTTTCTTTTTCTGCAGGTTTTATTTCCATCTTTACCCTGGATAAACTCGAATGTCACAGTGTTTAATTAAATTTCTGGTATGTATTCGGCTACTGCATCGAGCCTGTCAAGATTTACCAGGCTGAAACTGGGCATAATAGAATCTGCCTAAAACGACGATGAAAATGCCACCCAGTACCAGGGTGGCTGAAACTATCAAGCGGAGTGTAACTGCCTCCGATACAAATACCACACCGCCAAATGCAGCGATGACAGGTACTAACAGTTGCACCACGGCCGCTTGCGTGGTCGAAAGTCCAGCAAGTGCGCGATACCATATTGCATAGCCAATACCGGATGCGATGGCACCTGATAACACCGCGTAGAGTATGCCTGTTGGTGAATAATGCACCTGCTTAATAGCCAGTACTGCCAGTATAGTAACAAAGGGAATCGTTCTTAAAAAATTATACGCCGTATCCATAAGAGGGTTGGCAGAGTTCCTGCCTTTTAGGGTATATATTCCCCACGACACACCCGCTACCGTCATCAGCATGAATCCATTTATTGAAGGGGTTGTGACACCGGGAAGTATCAGATACACAAAACCGACAAAAGACAGGCTAACGCCAACCCATTCAGCTGTGTGCAAGCGCTGTCCTGAGATTATTGATAGCAGTATCATTGTAATCTGCACCGAGCCGAACAGGATTAACGCCCCGGTTCCTGTATCCAGCGTAATATAGGCAAAAGAGAATGTTAGCGCATAAAGAAAAAGCATAAGACTGGAAGCCCAGCTGCCTTTTGCCTGTGTGGCAGTTTTATTATTATTCACTCGCAGGATTGCCAATAACACCACTGCACCGGACAACAGGCGTATTACAGTGAAACTGGAGGCATCAATGGCTTGCTCTCGCAGAGCCAGCCGGCACAGTACTGAATTAGCCGCAAAGGCAATGAGAGCCAGTCCGGTAAAGACAATCGTCGAGACAACTGGATTGCGACTATTAGCCATCAATTATGATGCCAGGAAGCCACAACAGCTGACTAGTTTCATCTCCACTATACAGTTGAAGACTGCGAGGTAGGAGCCCTAGCCTTGCTCATTCAATGATCAGCAGGCTGACCAGGGGAACAATATTGAAGAAGATAAAAAATATTTTGAACAGTCCCAGGAACGAGTAGATGATTACATTGTATGTTTCTCGTGGGATAGGGAAAAATCTGAACTGGATTCGATATACCATGTCCGGGGTAAACAGCAGGAACATTGCCCAGAATAAATAAAGGCTGCCATTGATGATGGTGCACCAGATGAAAAAGTTTGTCAGTGTTGCTATATCCAATATTGTCTCCTTACTTTTTCATAATGAAATTAAGGTTGCAAGCGAACAAGCTTGCCATTATTTTGATCTGTCAGTAGATAGATAAAACCGTCAGTATCCACTTCTATATCACGTATGCGACCCAACTCGTTCTTTAATAGGCGTTCCTCATTAACAACGCGGGGACCATCCAGTTCAAGCCTTACCAGTAGTCGAAATTTTAGAGAGCCGACGAACAGGTTTCCCTGCCAGGCAGGAAATTTTTCGCCATCATAAAAAGCCATTCCGGATGGCGCAATCGAAGGTACCCAGTAGTAGAGTGGCTGCTGCATACCTTGTTTATGAGTGCCTGCCCCGATATCATCACCGCTGCCATATTCCTTGCCGAAGGTGATGACAGGCCAGCCGTAATTTTGTCCTGCCTGAATAATATTAAGTTCATCACCCCCCTGAGGTCCGTGTTCATGTATCCAGATCTCACCTGTCTCAGGGTGGAGTGCAGCACCCTGGACATTTCGATGACCGTAGCTATAGATTTCTGCCTGTTTGCCCGCCTGGTTAACAAAAGGATTGTCAGCAGGCACAGAGCCATCATCATGCAGGCGGATAATAGAGCCTGCATGATCATCCAGGTCCTGTGCGCGAAAGCGCTCACCGCGGTCGCCAAGGGTGATGTAGAGGTAGTTCTTTCGGTCGAACAGCAGCCGTGAGCCAAAATGTCTGCCGCTAGTGCTTTTGGGTTGAAGACGGAACAGGGTTTGCCATTCGCTTATACGATTATTGAGCAATCTGCCTCTGCCAACCTCGGTACCGGTTTTGCTGCCGGATTCGGACACATAGCTTAAGTATATCCACCCGTTGGTTTGATAGTCCGGATGTAGCACAACGTCCAGCAGCCCTCCCTGACCTTGTGCGGTGATAGATGGAAGTCCAGTGATAGATTCAGCCTGTAACACACCCTGCTTGATGATGCGCAGGCGGCCCGGCCTTTCAGTAACCAGTATATTTCCATTTGGCAGGAAGGCCATGCCCCAGGGGTGTTCGAGGCCTTCAGCGATGGTAGCGATATTGAAACCTTTATCAGAAGACGAGGGTATGTTTTCTGATTCAGCATGCACCGGCCGGGCGGAGAGGAATGTAAGGGTAATAAGGACTTGCAGGAGTCCTGTTTTATAAAACATCAGGAAAAATTTGTTCAATTGCAGACCTCCGGTTGAAGAGAAATGTACTGATCAATTGACTCACTTCCTGTCAGGATGGCGCCTTATCTTCTGCCTTGGTTTTGTCATTGGACTTATCGTCATGGCCATCCGGCAATACCATCAACTCTTCCAGCCCTAGTCCAGTGAGACCATGAATGGTCCTCCATAAATAATACAACACACCGAACATCATGATCATGGATGGAATAGCAATCATTGGATAACTGACCAGTGTCAGCCTGCCCAGTTCTTCATTAAACGCTTCACTGCCAGTGGGGCTGGTGACAATCCATTTAGCCATTATGTAATTCATCACTGAGGAGAAGAAAAAGGTGCTGGCTAACATATAGGTTGCATTAAGTAGCCTCTTATCAAAAGTTTCCACCAGACCTTTTTTCTCCAGGGCAGTATGGATTCGATCCACCTGCATAATTTTCGGGTTATAAAGAAGAGTGCGGATCAAAGGGTAGCGGGTGCGTGTCGAAATGAGCACGGCGATGCCTATTACACCGGGTACCGCAGCTTCCTTAATCGCCAGCCATTTCAAATCCAGTTCAAGCAGTCCAATGCCACCAGTTAGTAATACGCTGACGATGCCAAGAATGGCAATAAAATTAAATTTCCTGTATCTGATTAGTTCAAACAGTCCCCATGCAATAGGGAAGGCGAGTGCAACAATGAGGCCGCGCGTGGCACCCAGGTCCTGCGCACCGCTGAATTTCATCAGAATGACTGAAGGAATTACTATACTGACAAGTAAATCGATCAATGGTCGAGGTTTGTGCTGAGGTATGCCTGCAGTGTTTTTATCCATAGTTTCCGTGTATGTGTAGTGTCCTGAAGCGACGACTTTACTGTCTGCTAATCCATCAGGAAAGGACCGGATTGTACCATCTCATCCTTGTGGCTACACGACAGGATTGTCCTTATTCATTTAACATGGTGTTTATTTATTTAACCAGCCACCGGTAGCCTGGATCGG
>NODE-857-length-10556-cov-5.31902_pt1 | contig 10556 bp, 9 predicted proteins | sample MGYA00139097_ERZ477577 | MGnify/ENA metagenome assembly ERZ477577 | reverse complement strand
CAATCGAGCAAATGATCGAGTCGGAAAAACTGAAAATCGGCGATGGCTGGATTGCAGCGATTGCGATCCTGCCGGAGTTTTATGAGCGGCGGCATTTCAAACCGGCCTGGACCGCTAAGGATAAAATCGATGATTTAATGCGTGCTATTGACGACATTGAAATGGACGGACTCATTCCAAATGACTACCATCGCCGACAACTTCGAGAGCTATTCAAAGAAATCGAGGTCCAATCTCCACCTGCGCCTCAGCTTCTGGCCGCTAGAGACCTACTTCTGACGGATGCCCTTGTCCTGCTTGGATATCACCTGAATTACGGTAAGGTGGATCCGGTAAAATTGGATCCAAATTGGAATATGTCGGCCCGGATGAATCGTAGAGATCCCGCAACCCTGATTCAAGAGGCGATTGATTCCGGATCTTTTTATGAATTCATCTCCAATCTCAAACCCCGCGATGAATTCTATAATCAACTAAAAGCGGTTCTGGCACAATACCAGCGCATAAAAAATGATGGCGGCTGGCAGCCGATCCCGGCCGGACCCACCCTGAAAAAAGGCATGGAGGATGATCGTGTTATACAGGTGCGCAATCGTTTACTTGTGACCGGCGATCTTGCCGGCACAGCTTCGATGACATCTACGATCTTCGACGATGATCTTGAACAGGCCGTTCGGCATTTCCAGCAGAAATATGGGCTCGAACCGGACGGCGTTGCCGGCAAAAACACGCTGGAGGCGATGAATGTCCCCATAGAGATGCGTATTGACCAGATCCGTGTCAATCTCGAACGCATCAGATGGGTGCTGCACGAAGATCTCGATACCTTTATTTTCGTAAACATTCCAGCCTTTAAAGTGTATTATGTTCGAAACGAAAAGCTGGCGTGGACCCGTCGGGCCCAGGTGGGAAAACTCTTTCGTCAAACACCGGTCTTCAAAGCCGATATGACCTATCTGGAGTTTAATCCCACCTGGACGGTTCCGCCGACAATTTTAGCAAAAGACATTCTGCCTGCCGTGAAAAAAGACCCGGGCTACCTTGCGAAACGCAATATCCGTGTCATTGACAGTAAAGGCAAAATCGTCAATCCAAAATCCATCAACTGGTCAACATACACAGGTAAAAATTTTCCCTATCAACTTCGGCAAGATCCCGGGCCGAGCAATGCGCTCGGACAGGTGAAATTTATGTTCCCCAACAAACATCTGGTTTACCTGCACGACACCCCCAGTAAGAATCTTTTTGATCGCGAATCCCGCGCCTTCAGTTCCGGCTGTGTCCGCATAGAAAATCCGTTTGAATTTGCGCAGTTGCTGTTGGGCAAAGAATGGAATGCAAGTCGGATTGATGGCGTCATCAATTCAAAGAAAACGACAGCAGTCAAACTGGCAAATCCAGTACCGGTGATTCTATTTTATTTAACGGCCCTTCCCGAATTCGATGGCGGATTTCATTTTCGAAACGACGTCTACAGCCGGGACGAAGCCGTTCTGGAAGACTTGAATGCAACGTTTAAACCAGCCGGCCGATTGGTTGAGCAACCGGCGCAATAAACCGAATCTGCTTCCGCATCCACAATACCGCTGGCATCAATCTGAAAAACCAAAGTCCTATGTTAAAGCAGCTCTTTAATTTTAGCGATGTGTGCCGGTCCGGTCCCGCAACAGCCACCGACTACGGTGGCGCCGGCCTGCAGCCAGTGGAAAACATAGGCGGCGTAGCTGGCGGGATCAAGATCTGATCGCAGATCAAGGAAACCATCGGTTTGTTTGTCTCCGCCCAGTTGCCAGTCTTCAGGTATGGGTTGAAAGGTGTTGGCATAGCCGCCAAAATAGGTAACACCGGTTTCAAACAATTGCGGCAGGGCATTGGTAATGCTCTCCGGCGCACAGCAATTCGCCAGAAAGCCTGAAACCGGCAGATCGATTAAAACCTCTACCGCCGCGCTAATTGTCTCACCGCTTCTCAATTTTCCGCCTTGATCTTCGTGCAGGGTCCAGGCCACCCAGACCGGTTTGCCTGTTTGGCAGGCGGCCGAGGCGGCCGCTCTGCCCTCTGCGGCACTGGACATGGTTTCACATATAAACAAATCTACATAGGGTGCCAGCAGAGCGGCTTGCTCCCGATACAGGGGCTCAATATCTTCCACCCTGCCGACCAGGTCCGGTCGGTAACTTCCGGCCAAGGGAGGCAATGATCCTGCAATCAAAACGGATGCCTCGGATTTTTGGCACGCTTGTCCGGCCAGGGTACCCGCCAAAACGTTGAGCTCTTCAAAGCGGTCTTCAAGGCCTTCTTGGGCCAGATTGCTCCGAATGACGCCATAGCTATTGGTGGTGATAATATCGGCTCCGGCGGAAATATAATCCTGATGAATTTGTCTGACAATATCCGGAGCTTCAATTAAGCCACTGGTGGACCAGATCGCGGTTGATACGTTGACGCCACGGGACCGCAACTCGCGTCCCATGCCGCCGTCAAGCAAAATGGGTCTATCCGGGAGGTTTAAATTTTTCATTTTATAGGCTTTCATAGGTTCAGAAGTACAGGGTTCAAAGGTTTTGGGGTCCAAATTTTTTCTCCTGATATGCTTTTATTTTTTGGATCAACAGCGGCAGGAATTCCCGGCAGTCGTCCACAATGCCGTAATCCACCTGCTCGAATATCGGTGATTTGGCATCATTGTTAATCGCGATCATTACCCGGGCCCCAGCGATACCGACCATATGCTGATGCTCACCCGACAATCCCACCCGATATAAACTTCCGGGCTCACCTTTTTTCCGCTCTGTCCGATCATGGTTTCCAGTTCGGTCCAGCCTGCCTTTTATTTTTTCCTGGGGGTTAAGCTCGGAGAGAGGGGAGCCCAGGATGGGCTGATACCTGCCGAGCCTAATATTCCGATCCAAGGGACGCAATATAGTCTTTAAAACCCGTTCTTCCGGTGACCGCATATTTGTTGCCGTCGATTGCTGTGATATCTCCACTGGCAATCAGCAATTCACAGTGGCTGATCACTTCATTGGCAGCCATCTGGCTGCCAAAACCTTCCAGGAGCTTTTCGTCGAAATGTTCTCGGGCTGTTTCGGCGGCAGTTTTCGGACGACCTCCCAAAATTTCAAGAATGGCTGCGCAGCGTTTTATATGGTGCTGCCGCAGTTCCTTTACCCTGCCTGCCAAATGGATTCCATTCCAACGATTGCGATAATATAATCGATGTGCCGGAAGTACAATTATTTCTGGTAATTGAAGGGCAATTTCTTCGAGTTTTTTTAAGGATTTGATATACCGTTGCAACCCAAAAATGGCCTCAGGATCAGTATATTCAGGTTTAATTATTTCGGCGACTTCAACAAACAGCGCCTGGCAGGTGGGCCAGGGAGAAATATCGGGGAGCACGATATCACCCACGATAATCGCCTCGTCGCCCAGCACTACCGCCAAACAGTCTGGACTGTGCCCCGCCAGGTGGAAGGTACGAATATTGGATGCAAGAGATTTTTCGCCGTCCTTGATTTTATCAACTTTCAAATTTTTTAATACGCGGTGATATCCCAAACAGTTTTTCGACCAAAAGGACTCGGGCATTGGACAATGCCAGCACTTGGCCGGAAAATTCTCTCTGTGTCCGGGCGGTGCATCCTCAGGATACTGTCGAATCAACAGATCATAGATGGCATGCGCTTTTACCTTCAGATGGGTCGATTCTATCAGTTCCGCCAAACCACCGTCATGGTCTTCGTGGCTATGGCTGATCAGCACAAACTCGAGGTCCTTGGCGCTGATGCCAGCTGATTCCAGCATTCGGATCAGATTTTTACCCTGGCCGAAGCGCCCTGAATCCACCAGGAATGGTTTAGCGGTCATGACGGCATAATTCCAGGTCGGCCCCAGATCCCAGTGTCCCCCGTAGAAATTCCTGGTGGCCAACCCATATATTTCAAGTCCGGACGGCAACTGAAATTTTACGGTCATGTCATTGCCGCTTTCATCGCCCTTGTTGATGATTTCTTTTATGTGTTTTTGCAAGATTATACCGATAATAAATTGTATTCAAAAGAAATAGGTCATGTGAGGAGATGTTTTAAATTATTTATATTCACTCTCATTCTGCCAAGCGATCTTTTTTGACAATCGCATAGGTTGCCAGACCCTTGGCGACAAGGTTTTTATCTTCATCCCGGACTTCCACATCACCAATTGCGGTCATCGTCCCCCTGTGAACAATTGTTGCTTCGGCAATGATTTCGCCGCCTTTTAGGGGTTTGAGAAAATTAATCTTCATTTCCAGGGTTGAGATAGTTTCATCCTTGTTCAAAAGCCCGATCAAAGCCATCCCAACGGCCGAATCCGCCGGCGAAAAAATGGCCCCGCCGTGGGCCAACCCGATACCGTTGGCCAGCTTTTCGGTAAAGGGGAGCCGAATTTTTGCCCACCCTTTTTTGACCGCCACAAGTTCCATGCCGAGAAGAGACCAAAAAGGGTTTTTAGTCTTCTGCCAATCCAGCAAGGCTTTTTTAAACCGAGGGGCGAGTTCTTCGAATTCCGCCATAATTTCCACCATCACCGTAAAATAAAGCTGTAAATCCCAAATCATTTGAACAAAATTATTGTACAAAATCCCGGATGAGCAAATTAATCAAATCAGGTTGCTCGTGGCTTACCCAATGGCTGCCGTCCGGAATTCTCTTGATGGTCAAATCGCTCACGTATTCCCCGAGACCTTCCAAGTTGCCGGTCAAAAGCGCCTGATCCTGCTCCCCCCAGATGACTAAGGTGGGGACCTTGACTTCCAGCATTTCGTGGGGCAGGTTCAGGATGCCTTTGATCTTTTCCTCATCACTTTTCGATGTGGGAGGATAAAGGGGCGACACCCGGTAATAGTTCAAGCCGCCGGTCAGGGCCCCCGGGCGCGACCAGGCTTCGATGTATTTTAAACGAATCTCCTCCGTCATCTCCCATTTGCTGCCGAATTGGAAAAGTGCCTGCATGAGTCCGGCATAATTGTTTTCCGATAAGATTTGTTCCGCTTCAGGCTTACGAAACGTCAGCATATATTCGCTGGCCTTTTGCTGAGCAGGATTGTGTAACAATTCACGGGCGAATACGGCCGGATGTGGTGAATTGATGATAATCAGCTTCTCCAGCAAATCCGGATAACGCATGGCAAAAGACCAGGCCACCGCACCACCCCAGTCATGCGCCACCATGCATAATTTTTCATGTCCCAGATACTCGGCCAAAGCACGTAGGTCTTCGATGAGATCTTTTACATGATACCTTTCAACATCCGCCGGTTTGGACGACAGGTTGTAGCCCCGCATATCCGGGGCAACGGCCTGGTAATCCTTTCCGATATCGCTGAGCTGATTTTCCCATTCAGCCCAAAATTCGGGAAACCCGTGGACAAACAGCACCAGTTTCCCGGCCCCGACACTGACATAATGCAACCGCATGCCATTGACATCGGCATATTGACTTTGGAAGTCGGACATAACTCACCTCCCAATTACAAGGTTAATTTATCTTCGGATTTACAGTTTTGCAGACATCTATTCTTTGGTCTTTGATAATCAGGGTGTACTTGGCTTGAACTACAGTGAAATACTCATCAAATCAAGGGTAAATTACTGGTGTTCAACCGGTCAAACTTTAAACAGGGTCCGGCATTGCATTCGGTTGAAGGGATATTCCGGCTATACGCAAAAATCCTTCGGATAATAATTACTAAAGTATCCGTATAATATCCCGAAATAAATTAGGAACATAAGGGGGGCATTGATATGAGAAAATATACGTCGTCACTTAGTTTGTCTTGGGGGCTTTTTAAATTTATCGGAAACACTTTTCACAATATTTTCAGGTATTTATCATGTTGTGAATGTGACACGTCGGACGACAGGATGTTATTGCGAAAACTTTACAATGCCGGTCAGATAGATGAGGGAAAATATCACCATTTTCGTGAGTGCTCTTTGAATGACAGCTTCGACCCCGAAGAGATACCCAAATCCTCATAAATCATTTAGAATGCGCTCCCTGTCAAGGCGCTGGAGAAACAACATTTTCAAAGAGACCTGGTTCTCCAATATCTCTCCCGAAATGCCTGCTTGAATCGCCATCTGTCCCGACCGTGCCTGGGCATACTCATCGACTCAAGCCGGTGATAGTCGATGTCCATCCCAACAACCTGATTGCATGTCAATACAATTCCGATTTCCATCGATCCATTTCATAACCAACCGGATCAAAATTCTGCTAAAAACCGGTGAACACAAGCTTATCAAAATGACATCAGACAAAAAAGGTGAGATCCAGTTGATTTCGGTGACTTTTTCACCGCAGGCTTGGTTTGCCGGCCAAATAGCGATTGATGTGCAGGATACCTTGTGCTAAGTATTGGCTTTATCACCAATTTATTCAAATCCCATCATTACTGCGAAGGGAGGTTAAAGCTCATGGCATTTGAAACGATCTTTTCAATGGACACATCCAGCATTAAAATCAGATGCGATTGTGGCGCTGATGCAGAAAGTCGGCATGCCGAACGGGCTGAGCGCAGTTGGCTATGGACCCGGAGACGTGGACAAAATGGTGGAAGCCACCCTGCCCCAGCATCGCGTAACTAAGCTCTCGCCGCGGCCGGCCGCTGCGGGGGATTTGAAGCAGTTATTTTTGGATTCAATGGTGCTGTGGTAAAAGAATGCCGGGTACGGATAGCAGACGACAGATGACTGCACTCAGATCTCTTTTTTACTGTGCCTTATCGATAAGGTAGTACTTGCCGTCTTCTGAAATACCGACCATATTATCAAGGACCAGGGACTTCAGTGCCGTCGGCCGGTGATCTTTCAGGCCTATTCTGAGGATGTTTCTCCGTCCGTAGGGTAGGTCGACCGCCGATTCAGGAACAAAGGCGCCCATAGCCTTAAGATCTTCAATAACAAGCAGGTAAGCTCGTTTTATCTTCCACCCGTGGTAGGATCGGGTCAGAGCTATTACAGCCAAGAGGATGCAAATGCCAATGACGATCTGGACGGTCTCAGACATAATTTCTTGATACCTTTTCGTTGTTGCGCTTTAGTTTTTCTCTAAATCCCAGGCTGAAAATCTGACCAGGCAATATTTCGCCGATATAGCATGTTATGAAAAGATAGTAAAGAAAGCGGCGCGTCTTTGATATTCCCCAACCATAAGGAGGGACTACAATGAGCGGCACTGATGAGCTACTCCCCTTTATAGATAATGGCGGCCGACGTTCTTATATCGGAAGACGCCGATATAAGAATTTGTTTCGAATTCGGGAGAGGAGGAGGTCCAATAGAGAACGCCGAATCGATGATGACCGAAGAAAAGTTCTAAATAAGAGACAGATCGATGGACCGGAACGACGGGGCTATTTCAATGATTGAATACCATTCGGCGGTTACACCAATCCCTGATCCAGCATGGCATTCACCACGCGCACAAATCCGGCAATGTTGGCGCCGGCCAAATAGTTGTCGGCTTCACCATATTCAGCCGCCACATCCAGACAGGTCTTGTGGATGTTCTTCATGATCGCTCTCAGACGTTGATCGACTTCCTCTGCGGACCAGTTGAGCAGCATTCGATTCTGGGCCATTTCCAAGCCGGACACCGCCACACCACCGGCATTGGCGGCCTTGGCCGGAGCAAACAGCAGTTTATTATCCAGAAAAATCTTGACGGCTTCCGGGGATGACGGCATATCGGCGCCCTCACAGATCATCTTGATACCATTGTTGATTAGATTATAGGCATCTTTTTCGCCGATTTCATTTTCAAACGCGCAGGGAAAGGCACAATCGGCCCGGTGGGTCCACAAAGGATTGCAATCCAGCGCGCTATCGGCTTCGGTGTAAACAGTCTCAGAATATTTATCAACATATTCCCGGATTCTGCCGCGTTTAAGGTTTTTTAACCGTTTGACAAAAGCCAGTTTTTTGCCGTCGATGCCCTCCGGGTCATAAATATAGCCGGATGAGTCGGAAAGGGTCAGCACCTTGGCGCCCAGCTCGATAATTTTTTCCGCCGTGTGCTGGGCGACGTTTCCGGAACCGGAAATCAGACAAGTTTTGCCAGCCAACGTGTCATTGCGGGCCCCCAGCATCTCAGCCGCAAAATAACCGATACCATATCCGGTTGCCTGCGGGCGAATATGGCTGCCCCCCCATTGTAGACCTTTGCCGGTCAGAACACCGGTGAATTCATTACGCTGCTTTTTATACATACCGAAGAGATAGCCAATTTCCCTGGCACCCACGCCGAGACCGCCATCCGGGATGTCGGTGTCCTGGCCGATGTGGCGGCTCAGTTCGGTCATAAAACTCTGGCAGAACCGCATGACTTCGTCATCTGATTTTCCCTTGGGTTCAAAATCGCTTCCCCCCTGGGCGCCGCCCATAGGCAGTGTCGTCAGCGCGTTTTTAAATACCTGTTCGAATGCCAAAAATTTAAGAATGCTAAGATTCACCGAAGGATGAAATCGCAATCCGCCTTTGAAAGGGCCGATGGCGCAATTCATTTCGATGCGGAAGCCGCGGTTGACGCGCACCCACCCCTCGTCATCCATCCAGGGAACCCGAAAAGTAATCACGCGTTCCGGTTCCGTGATTCGCTCCAGAACACCCAACCGGCGATATTCCGGGTGGCGTTCCAATACCGGCATGACCGTTTCTGTCATTTCCTTTACGGCCTGATGAAATTCCATTTCTCCCGGATCCCGTGCGAAAATCGGTTTTAAAATTTTATCTGGCATAGCATACCTCCTTCAATTCGGCTTAGAACTGAAAGTATCTGTTATTGAGATCTTAGGCGTCAATTATCGCCAAGGCTTCTTCACGATAGGCGTCCATCACGTATTGGATACCGGTGACTTTAGCACATTCCTCCGTCAGCGAGAACAGGTCGTCGCGGCTGATAAATTCCACTTTCCAGTTACGAGATCCGGCCATCATTTGCTGAAGTCCAACCATGATTTTGTCGACCACATTGTAGAGCCCGATGGCACCTAACGGCAGGGTGTCCACTTCCGATCCGTATTTTTCCTTCAAGACTTCATAGTTCATAAAGATTTCTTCTTTGATAAAGCCAAATTTCGAGACGTTGGGCGGCAGACCGCCGTTTTCGTCGCGCAGCCATTTTTCCGCATTTTTGCCGACCATGCCCGGGATCATTAACGCCCGGCCCATGCACACGGCCTTGCAATAAGGTGCGCCCAGGGCCAGGGCCTTGAAGACATGATCTTCGGCTGAAAATCCTCCGGCAAAGGCCAGATCAGGGACGCGTTTGCCGCTTTTTGCCAGGCGCTCGCTCAATTCATAGGCCATGGAATGAAGGTAGATGGAAGGTATGCCCCATTCGGTCATCATGCGCCAGGGACTCATTCCCGTGCCGCCCGGCGCTCCGTCAATGGTAAGCAGATCGATATTGGCATCCGAGGACCAGCGGATGGCCATCGCCAGTTCTCTCATCGGATAAGCGCCGGTCTTCAAGGTAACCCGTTTGGCTCCCAATTTGCGTAGCCGTTCGACCTCGTTCATAAACCCTTCCTGGTCTATGAATCCGAGACGAGAGTGTCTTTCGAACTGTTTTAAGGGACCGGCTTTAAATGCAGCCTGGTGTGCGGGATCTTCCGGATCCGGGGTGACGATGTAACCACGTTTTTTCAATTGAACAGCCCGCTCCAGAGAGTTGACCTTGATTTCTCCGCCGATGCATTTGGCGCCCTGGCCCCATTTTAGCTCGATGGTTTCCACCCCCAGATTCTCGATGACATATTCCGCTACACCATTGCGCGTATCTTCCACATTCATTTGGACTAGAATATCGCCATAGCCTTCATGGTAGCGGCGATATTCATTTACGCGCCGATCCATCTCCGGTGATTTTTTTATCTTGCCATTGTTGTCGAGCTCCAATTCAGGATCAATTCCACAGACATTTTCACCACATACCAGACTGATGCCGCTGATGGCAGCGCCAATAGCAAAATGATTCCAATTTTTACGTGCAATGTCCGTGCTGCCGAGGGCACCCGTGAAAATCGGCACTTTCATCTTGATTTTATCGGTAACTCCATATGAAGTTTCCGTATTGACATTGGGAAAGGTGGCTTGATCAGGATCAGGTTCGACCCCTTTGGCACCCAGGGCATACCCCATAATATTCAAATGCGAGTAATCCACCGGATAATCTTTGTCGGCGCCGGCAGTGACGCTGCCAAACGGCTGGGGGTAGAGAAGCTCTCGCCCCCGGAAGGTCGCTTGGAACATGTCGCAGTTTCCCTTGCAACCATCCAAACACCTGCTGCAGATTCCGGATTGAGGTGCAATGTCGCGTGAGCGATTCCTGGTTTGAAGTGCATCGTTTCCATTCGGTCGATGTAAGTTCATAATCTTCCTCCTTGTTCCACGAACAATGATTTTAAGCCATCTCGTTTTGAGCTGTGATCCAATTGCCTGAGCATCGGAGCTTCAATTGAAATTTTATCAAAATAGTCTGATTCATATCAGAAAATCAATAATTTTATT
>NODE-856-length-10563-cov-5.36705_pt1 | contig 10563 bp, 12 predicted proteins | sample MGYA00139097_ERZ477577 | MGnify/ENA metagenome assembly ERZ477577 | reverse complement strand
GAGAAAAAGAATAATAAAGAAAAAAAAAGGGCCAAAGGAAATAGCTAAAAGAGCATAAACAACTTTTTGCTCAGGAGTTTGAAAGTGCAAAAACTCAAACTGCTTCATCAAATAATCGCGCGTCCCATACGTTTGATCCTCAAACCAGCTAAAAAGATTGACGCTGTATTTGTAAGTAAGCAAAAAGGCCATAAGGCCGATGACACCAATAAGCCCCTTTTGTCCCATTAAGAGAGTAATTTGCTCCATAATCTACCTTCTCTCCTCTAATCTGACCTCTAACCTGGATTGGTAAAAATTCCGCGTGGAATTTTGTAACCTTTCCTCTCTAATGTTTCGACAAACTTAGGGATAAAACCAGTGGCCATATATTTGCCTACGATTTTCCCCTGTTTATTAATCCCTTCTTGCTTGTAGATAAAAATATCCTGCAAGGTGATAATCTCCCCTTGCATCCCCCCAAGTTCTGTAATGTAGGTAATACGGCGCGATCCATCATCAAGACGCGACTGCTGCACCACCATATGAACGGCCGAAGCAATCATTTCCCGAATGGCCCGTTGAGTAAGTCCTGCTCCCGCATACTGAACTAAAGTCTCTAAGCGCCCCATACAATCGCGCGGCGTATTGGAATGCACTGTGGTCAAACAACCATCATGCCCCGTATTCATGGCCTGAAGCATATCGAGCGTCTCTCCTCCTCGGCACTCTCCCACCACAATGCGATCGGGCCTCATCCTCAAACACTGTTTTACCAGCAAGCGAATATCCACGGCCCCTTCTCCCTCTAGTGAAGCAGGTTTTGTCTCGAGGCGAACGACATGCTCTTGAGGGAGCTGCAACTCGGCAGAGTCTTCACAGGTGACAATTCTTTCGTTAGAGGGAATAAATCCTCCCAGCACATTAATCAGAGTTGTCTTTCCTGAACCCGTCCCTCCACTCACCACAATATTTTTATGGGCCTCTACAGAAATACGCAAGAAATCGGCCATCTCCATGGTCATAGAACCAAAATTTACTAAATCTTTGTGCGTCAGACGCTTATCGGGAAATTTTCTAATGGTGATGGTTCCACCATTAAGAGCACAAGGAGGAATAATAGCGTGAACGCGCGACCCATCGGGAAGGCGTGCATCCACATAGGGAACCTTCTCATCAATACGACGACCAATAGGCGCCACAATGCGCTCAATGACATTCATCACCTGGCGATCATCAGTAAAAATAATTTCAGAGAGTTTGATTTTTCCATTCTGCTCGTACCAAATCCGATGAGGTCCCACTACCATGATCTCAGAGATACTTTTATCGGAAAGAAGATCCTCTAAAGGACCAAGACCAAGGGCCTCGTCGAGAATCTCTTTTACCATTTGATTCATCTGCTCACGGCCACCAATAACACCTCTGGTATCTTCTTTATTGAGAAGATCCACGACAATTTTTTTCGTCTGCTCGCGCAAAATAAGCTTGGCCTTAGGATCTTTTCCATCGGCGGCATTTTTCATATCCATCTCTTCAACTAGACCGCGATGAATACGCCTTTTGACTTCAATCCAAGGACTTTTTCCTAAATCTTTTGGATCTGCACTACCACCACTGGCCCCTCCCGCACCTCCACTGCTACTTTTTTTTGCCTGAACCACAGGTGCACGGTTGAGAGCAGCAAGAGTCTTTAAGACATTGCGCTGATTCATTTTGCGCACAGTCTCTATGATGCTCTGTGCATAAGCAGAGGACTTCGCTAAAACCATAACAGGACGACTTTTGCTCAAAGCGGCCGTGCAATTTTGATCATCCTTAGGCAAAATAGAAAAAACGGGTTTTTGCATCTGTTGCCCCACAATTTCAGGAGTAACAGGATGGCCTTTTACATATTGAGTGAGAACTATTTGAATGGCCTCTTTAGGCACCATTTGCGTCAAAAGTTCACTTTGAAGTCTTTTCGTTTGATTGACGGCCAAAAGATCAGGTGTTGTGAGCAAAAAAACCAACGTTGCGTATTCAATTCCCTTAAAGGCCAAAGGAGTCATGTCATTGCCCGCATCAATAATAGTGAGAGGAAAAATATTGGTGACGGCCTTGAGAAATTTTCCCAGCGCCTCAGGATCAATTTGCTCTGCTGCCACAGGATCATTGGGAATACCAATGGTGGATACTTTCAGCGGGTCTGTAGTTAAAAAAGGCATAATACTGCGCGGATCAAAGGCCCCTGAAAATTCAGCGACATCTTTAAGGGTTTTTTTGGGTTTAAGCCCTGTAATAAAACTCTGATCTCCTCCGGCCTTACCGTCAAAATCAAGTAGTAAAACGTTAAGACGCATCTCTTGTGCAAAAGCGTAAGCGAGGTTGGCGGCAAAAACAGATTTCCCCACTCCTCCTTTTCCTCCGGCCACCGCAATAATATATCCGGCCATCTTATAACTCCTTAAACAAACTTATCTCTTGCGCTGGCGAAACTTTCGCCGAATTTCTTTTGTGGAAGCGCTAGCAGATTCTACAATTTCAGGTGTAATAAACACCACAAACTGACTCTTATTTAAAGTATAGGCCTTAGAGCGAACAAAAGAAAAAAAGGCAAAACCCGTTTCTGCATCAACAGTATCACTTCCACCTGTCGGATCGCGATCATAGTCTGTTTGACTTTCATTAAACGTAATCCCTCCCACCACAGCAGATTCTTTTGATTTGACGACTATTCTCGTTTGCACTTTGTTGTCGGTGGAGCCATTGGAACCTTTTTGAATTTTCACAGAAAAGCCAATAGAGAGTTGAATGGCCTCTTCTCCCATAATTTGCGGCTGCACTTCCAAATTAAAACCTGTATCGAGGCTAAGTGAACGCTGAAATTCATTGGTTCCTACAGTGAAAGGGGTGCTACTAGACTTTGAAATATTGGCCTTCACTTTATCTTCTGTCAGGATCATCCCCGACTCTACAATACGCGCATAACCGGCCGACTTGATAGAGGCCAGACGCGGGATTAAATTGCTAATGGTTCCTGAAAATGTCCCATCAGATTTTGACGTCACCCCATCTGTAGTAGTCTTCCCAAAACTAATAGTTCCTCCTCCTGAAGTCAGGGCCGGCGTCCATTTCATCCCAAAGCGGCGGATATAATCTTTAGAGAGTTCTACAAATTGGGCCATGATTTTAATCATTTTTGCCTGAGGAGGAGGCGGCTCTTTTTCTGGATTAACGGTAATAAAGTTTTGAATAATGGCCTTACGACTTGTCGATTCTATCCGTGAGGCCTGACCCGCTAGCGGTTGCAGATTATACTGCGGAATAAATCCTTCCGCAAAACGAAGGGCCAACTCACGCTGATCCTCAGAAGGGACAACCCCTTCTAACCAAAAAGTGCCATTTACGACGCGGACAGTGATATTGGGCAAATTATTGCGCTGAATTTCTTCTTGCATATTTTGCGCCACCACTCTCTTTGTTTGATTGGAAATTTCATAAAGGCGAATGACATCGGGGTAGCGCTCTAAGATGACAAAAACTTTTCCAATATCATCGGGGACGACAATTTCTCCTCCCACATAGACTTTTCCGCCCTTAATACCAATTTCCAGACCTTCCACATCACCAATGAATTCTTTGAGCTCCGAGACCACCTGCGACTGCCCATTAGTGGTAATATTCACCCGATATTTGCGCCGAATATTACCGAGGGTATCGCGAACAGTGACAGATGTTTGGCCGGCCCTCTGTCCCTTTAAAACAATCTCTCTTTTTTGGGGAACTACTTGATAGTTGAGAAGAGCATTATTTCCCACACTGAGAAGAGTATGCATGGCAAAATCGACGGTGAGAATTTTATCAATTCCCATCACCACTTCAACTTCTTCCTGTTTTAAATTATCTCCAGAATCTCCTGCATAAATAACAAGGGACAAAAGAAAAGTTAAAAGAGAAAAAAAACTTCTCACTAGTTTCCTCCTGCTCCCCGAACAGCGTTAAAAAAACTTTCAACTTCTTGGCGCTCTTCACTGAGAAGATCATAAATTGTTGTAGTGGAAATGCTCTTCGTTGACTTGTCGTCATTATTTCTCAAGGAGAGGTAAATTCTTGCTCCTCGCTGCAAAATAAAAATGAGCTTTTGTACCTGAAAAGGATCAACTTCAAGAGCAACGGTGTTGTACTGTGTATAACTATTGAGTTTCACTTGCCGATCGCCATCTGTTCCCTTCATGGTAACAAGGGGGATGTTATTGGCAATACTTAAACCTGTTGAAATAATGAGAACATCTTGCAAAATTGTTTTTACTTTTAGTAAGTCTGGTCGCCCCCCGGCATAATCAACGGCAGCGAGCACATCGACGCGGTCTCCTGGACGAATGAGTTTGCTGACACCTTGTTCATCATTGACGTTAATAGCAAAGGCCCTTTTTCCCATACTCACTTGACGAGAAAGACCCATACTGGCGCCGGGATAGGTTAAGCGCGAGACAGTGACTTGCTCTCCTTTTCTGATGGGAACGGCAGCATAGACACCTTGAAGCTTCTCCTTACTTCCAATGGCACCTGGAGCGATGAAGGCCATGGGAACGTTTTTCATTTCCACTTTGGTTTCATCGAGAAGTTCCAGCTCATCGATGTCTTGTTTGGCCACGGCAATGGAGCGCTCTTTTCCATATTTTTCAATGTAGAGACCTTCCTGACCTTCTAGGTAGGAATAAATCATAAACATGGCAATTCCAGCGACAATCAAACTTAAGGTAAAGGCACGACTATTCATAAGTTTATTCACCCATAAAATAATTTTTCTTTTTTATTATTTTAGCGCTGATTAAAGAGAGATGCTCTCGGTGGAAAGAATGGCCATGATATTTTTAGAGTAAAATAGTTTCTTCAACTTTGCTCTGCTTGACTTAAACGCATATTATCGGCACAATATAAAACATACTAAAAACCAATATTGAGCGTACAATATGCCGACAAATTTTATTCCTATCTATACAATCAACACGGCCATTGCTAAATATCTTATGAGAATTGAAGCGGCCAAAGAGAAAGTCAGCATGCTGCCTGTCAATCCTACAGTGCTCGCATCTTTGCGTGAAACTGCAAAACTCTATACAACTCATTATTCTACCATGATAGAAGGCAATCAATTAAAACCTAAAGAGATAGAAGAAGTTATTCAACTTAATGAACATTTTCCCGGTAGAAAAAGAGATGAACATGAAGTCAAAGGTTATTACGCCGCTTTGGCCCAACTTGAGCAATACGCAGCTCAAGGCATTTCAATCACCGAAAAAATAATCCAAACACTACACGATCTTGTGGTGAGTGATGGTAGAACACGTATTAAACCTACCTTTTATCGTGATGGGCAAAATGTTATCAAAGATAGCAGCGCAGGTACAATTGTCTACATGCCACCAGAGTCAAAAGATGTTTCGCCTCTTATGCGTAATCTTGTCTCTTGGATCAAAGAAAACAAAGAACTCCCATGCCCTATTCTTGCTGGCATTGCCCATTATCAATTTGCAACAATTCATCCTTATTACGATGGCAATGGAAGAACTGCACGGTTACTAACAACCTTAATTTTACATCTTGGCGGCTATGATTTGAAAGGTCTGTATTCTCTTGAAGAGTACTATGCTAAAAATCTGTTTGCCTATTATCGAGCAATTAGCGTTGGACCTTCTCATAATTATTATTTGGGACGCGCTGAAAGCGATATCACTGGTTGGATTGAATATTTCACAGAAGGTATGGCCTTTGCCTTTGAAAAAGTTGTAGGCCAAATGATGGCCAATAACGAGAAAGGTGAAAAAGACCATTCGCAACTCATGCGTAAATTAGACCCCAAACAACGAAAATCGCTAGAGTTGTTTAGGGAATACGATGTCGTCACCAGTAAGCAAATTGGTGATTTATTTGGTTTTAAACCGCGAACGAATGCGGCCCTTTGTAAAAAATGGGTTGAAAGTGGGTTCTTAAAAATTGCAGATCAGGCCCTTAAATCAAGAAAGTATAGTTTGGCCAAAAAATATAAAGAATTATTAACGAATTAAAATCAGCATTAATAATTAGTACAAGAAGAAGCGGCCGCTGAAGCGCGATAATAGAGATTTCCATTCGACTTAACAAAGTTTCCTGTGCAAGGCCCATAGGCCGTTTTGATGCGAATAAACTGTGTTGGTTTGTTTTCTTTAACACCAGGACTGCATTTTTCATCGCGCACTTCGGAGGAAAGAGAGACGAGTTTTTGACAAGAAGCGATGGGTTTTTCATTTTCAGCATCTTGCCCCCATAAAAAAGCAAAGAGGCCCATGCCTTGAATACTTCCATTCACCATTAAAATTTCTTTAATATATTTTTGAGGATAATAGGAATCGTTGAGAATATCTTGATAGAGGTAGGCCCGCGTAATTTTTTGTTGATTGATGGAGTTATTGATAGCATTGGCCACCGTCACAATAAGAGCGAAAAAAATCAGCATAAAAGGAGCGAAGATGACAAATTCAATAATAGACTGCCCTTCATTATTCTTTTTTTTGCATTTTTTTAAAAACCTTCTCACTCTCTTCATTAGCATCCATTATCAAACAATGTGTGGTGACCATTTTGTAAATTGCGACACTGCTCATAGCGAACTTTATCAGCAATAATTTCGCAAATCCTCTCCAGGCAACTTCTTCGCGTGGGTTCCTTCCCCAAAAAAGATTCTGACAAATAATTTACTTCTTTATCGCCACCAATGAGTTTTATTAAAGATAAACTTTTGCTAAAAATGCTCACGGCACCCGTAAAAAACTTCTCATAGCGATCTGCTCCTTCTTGAGGAGAGCGGATGACAAACTCTAAATTATCAATATTAAAGTTTGATAGCTTGTAACTGTTAAAGACAGAGCGCGCTTCTTCTTCGGCCGCTTGATAAGCGCTACCTCCTGAATTGTCATGCGTCAGGTAAGTTCGAGAGGCCATAAAAGTGGCGTAGTGAACAACGTAGCCGGCCGTCATATTAAAGGCCAATTGAATAAAAAGAAAAAAAAGACCTAACACAAATCCGAGAGTCATAATAAACTCAATAAGAGTCTGTCCACTCTCACTTTTCCTCTTTTTCTCGCTAATTTGAATCGGGATATTTAAGTGTGATATAAAAATGAGTTATCCCCTTTCTTTCATTAATTAAACTGGAATGAGGCGACTGATACCTTGATTCAAAGTTAAAGTCTTGTGGATCAAGTCCTGCTCCTGCATGAACATAATTATATTCTAGCGAATTTTTCAGAAGATCAAAGACATAACTCTCTTCTCCAAGAATGTTGCGAAAAGCATCACTGCGAAAAACCGTTAACGCAAAAATGACAATAACGGCCATGAGCATAATATATTCTACGGCCGTCTGCCCTTCTTCATGTTGCTTTAGAAAAGAAGAGAAGGCAGAAATATTTTTTTCATCAACCATATAAACCAACCTAAAAATAAAATGGGGATAAAAGGTGTTTTGTGATTTTTCATAGAAGAAAGGTCTGGTATTAAGCGATAAAAAAGAGATTTCACCGCTTCTTTCAAAAGAGCATGATAACGCATGAGAAGAAGCGAGGCCGCAATGATACTGGTGGTCCCCGTTAAAATAATGAGAAAATCACTTTGATCTTCAACGGGAAAAAGCCATAAAAAACTCGAGGTATATTTCACATCACCGGCGCCCATCCATCCTTTAAAATATAAAACAAATGTCACTGCAAAAAAATAAAAAGGAAGTTTAAAGTGCTGCCAAGAAAGATCTCTCTCTCCTAGAATAACCATTAAAGCGAGATAGAAAAGGTGAATGAGAACCCACCAATTAGAGACGATTCGTCGTGAGAAATCCACATAGCTGGTATAGAGCAGCTCTAAAAACAGAACAACGTGAAATAAATAAAAAAAACTTATCATTAGTTTTCATACCCGTTGATATAACCGGCCCAAAAACAGTTATCTTTGCAAACGCCAACACTGAGGTAAACAGAAAGAACGCGTGCAAAATCACCAAAAGAGTCGGATAAAAAAAGACCAAACATCGATGCTGATTTTAAGGCCACAACGGCCATAATGCTGAGTAAAATGAGATATTCTAATGTCGCTTGCCCTTGATTTTTCATTTCCTTCTATCTTACAAGGAAGAAGAAAAACTGCAATCAAGGGGCAATGCCGTACACTATACAAGACGAGATACGAGTAAATTACTGAATAGAGTTGAAGTCCTGCTCAATTTTACTTGAAGCATTGTTAAACACAGAGTCCGTCAGCTCGTTCAAACGCTCTGTGGCCACTTTTCTAAACTTCAAAACAATTAAGGCCACAACGGCCACCAGCAAGATATACTCAGTGGAAGTCTGAGCTTCCTCGCTGACAAAAAACTGGATGATCTTCTTTTTCACGTTCATCTTAAACCCCCAAAAAACTTTTAAACACTTTTCCATTTTAACAAGGGGTTGAATAATCCACAAACAAAGTCGGTTATTCATTTTTTCTTCAATTATATCAATTACTTATAAATAAAATAACTTTTATTTAATTTTTGCCTCTTGGTTTTTTTCGCCATTCTTTGCAGGCAACCTTCTTTTTATAGACCATTTTACAAAATTCAGTTAAGTTCCTCTCGCCTCTTGAAGATCAAGTCTTCGCCCTTACAAGTAATGTGACGGGAGCGGACCCTGGGTAGGGTGAGTCAGGCCCAACTGCGTGAGTGGGAGACCAAAACTATCTACTTTTGCACCCACCTAAATGGTGGAGGGCGAGAAGCTCTGTCTTCTTCAAGGGGCATCATCAATAAATTTCTTTGTCTTTTGGCAACCTTCCCTTAAAATACAAGAATGAAAGATTATACTCTCCCCTCTTCTCCGCGCACACCCAATCCCTCTCATATGCCTCCTACTGGTGAAGAAACTCACTGGATAGAGAACTTGGCCCTTGATGAGCTGAATATGGATACAACGGGCATTGTTCACTTTAGTGAATATTTTGATCCCTCTCTCTTCTTGGAAGAATCTTCTATTAAGCTTATGGATGACTTAAAAGAGAAGTTTGAATTTTTCATTACAAAATTTAATCTTTTTAGAAGTAATGGAAGTGATCAAAGCGGCAATATCCGCCTCTTTAAAATCTCCAACACCGTCAACGATTTCATGCTCTTTCGCCACTCTCTCAAACTCATCGTGACACGCAAAAGTAGTGATAGTATTCATATCGGCATCTTATCTAATGGTCGAACTTCTCTCTACGCCAATGATGCACCTGAGGCCATTCGCGATTTTTTTCATGAAATAAAAGCACACGTAGGACCTTTTAATGAAGTGAGCTTTCGCTATAATGGCGAGGTTATCAACGTTGCTTCCCTGGTTCGCTATTATTTAACTGAATTTATCCGCCAGTCAGCAAAGTAATAAAAAATGAAGAAAACAGTTTTATTCCTCTCCCTTCTCTTTTTCTCTTTTTTGAATATTCTTGCTTCTGATGACCCCAGTAAAATCTTAACTTCTCATCAAAAAAAAGAACTCTTGGAACGAGGAACAATTACAACCGCTGAAGGGTTTTGGCATGTCAAAGTCATGCCTGGAAAAAAATTTATTAAAAAAGATTTCAACAATATCCTTGAAATGGCCAAATCATTTTTACATTTTTCAAAAAAAAACCTTCACTTTAACTTTTATTTTAGAGATTTTTTTACCAAAAATTTTTGGAAAAAAGTTGTTCATTTCCCTCGCAAGATCCCAAAACGCGCCAAAAAAATCAACTCGCAAGAAGGTTTTGGACAACTTCCTAGTGATTTTAGAAAAATGCGCAAACGCCAGCAAAGTGTTCGCAAAGGTGAGTTTGGTTACAAGGCCAACTATATTGCAGGAATTATGAACTTTGGCCTAACTTCCTCTAAAAGAATCTTTCATTCTACTATTGTTATTCCCACTGAATCCATCACCCTCTCTACCATTATTCCTGCCGCTTACATAACGGCCATGGGGATCAGGGGATCTGTCTTTACTGTTGCACAAACAGGAAAAAATGCTTTTTTACTCACGGCCCCTCCCTCTGCTGCACTAACCACCGCAACCATTGGCGCTGCATACTACACAGCTGCTATTAGCTGGAATTACCTGATGTACTTTACATTAAGAGGAGAGAGTCTTCCTCGCAACTCAAATATTATTGTCGAATTTGTCCCAAACCAAGATTAAATAAAGCGAAGCCCTGAACTTAGCTCTCCACTCTTTGCCTTGTCTCCCTGGCCACCTAGACGCGCTCGCGTCAACTCAAGAGATTCTTCAATGGTGGGAAGATGAACTTTAAAGAGAGTCTCTAAATTATTAATATACATTTTGTAAAAACGAACACCATCGGGAGGAAGATCTGCAAAGTCTGCTCCTTTTTGCTCGGGAAAATACCAAACACCTTTATTAATACTGGCATCGCTTTTACCAAAAACCCGGCAATATAATTTTGCAAACTCATGAAAAGTCATCACATCTTTAGAGCTAAGATGGATAAGGCGATTAGAAATATTTTGTTCTATGGCCATTTTAAAGACCTGACAAAGATATAAAACATCGAGAAAACCTACCG
>NODE-855-length-10568-cov-6.60791_pt1 | contig 10568 bp, 9 predicted proteins | sample MGYA00139097_ERZ477577 | MGnify/ENA metagenome assembly ERZ477577 | reverse complement strand
CATTGCGATTGCCGAGCAAAAAATGTTTGCTCCAAAGGACACAGACGGGGTCAATGAAACCAAAACCTTTAAAAAAGATGCAGCAAAGAAAAATTTCAGTTTAGACGCCGCCATACCGCCCCTATATTACATGCTGACGACCACTCCCGATAAATTCGGTAAGGTAACGGAGAAAAAATTCGGTGGGCCTTCTTTTTTTACCCAGGGCGGTAAAAGAGGGCTTTATAGTACAACTTTTTTTAAGCTGGCCGGCTATGACAAACTCGATGATGCAACCAAAAGCGTATTGGGGCCGATTAAAACAGCCGATCAGTGGAATTTCTTTAAATATGCCCATGAAAGCAGTTTTGGCATCGAAACCGTCGTCAAAGAAAAAACCAAGGTCGGCAAAGTGACTATTTTTGCCCGCAGTGTTCTGGCCGACCACAATCAATCAACAAATTACTGGGACAAAGGCACAACGATTTCCCTGGACAAAAAAACGGGCAAATTCACGGCATCATTTAAAACCTTTCGCCACACGCCGCCGGATACGAAATTCGATGTCTACGTCAACGGCGAAAAGGCCGGCGATTACAATGTCAGTAAAAACGGTTTCTGGCTGAGCCTGGGCGGTCGTTATATGAATCCGCTCTGGATTATCATCGGGGCGATCCTGGTGGGCACCTATTTTTCCATGATCGGCGCAGCCGGCGGTATGCTCATGGCCGCCTTCCAGGTTATGGTGGTGCAGACGGCCGGACCGGTCGGAATCAATGCCGCCAATGTGCTGCGTCCCTCCAACATGGCGCTGACTCTATTTTCGCCCCTGGGTTCCTTCTACCGTTATGCGGTCAAGGAACGGCGGGTGGCCTGGCCGGTGGGCATTTCTTTCGGGGTCGGTATTTTTATCGGGTCCATCTGGCTGGGTAAATATGCGACCCAGTATCTGCCGATGAAAACCTACAAAGAGTGGCTGGCGATTCTGGTGGTGCTCATGGGCATCCGAACGCTTTATGAGCTTTCGCCCAAAGTCATGGGAAAGCGTAAAAATATCAAGGCCATGGTCAAAAAGTTTAATGACGCAGTCGCCAAAGCCAAAGCCGACGGCACCTCGGTCGAAATGGGCCGTATCGAACCCGTAAAATCCGGCCTAACCGATTATAAGTTCAAATTCTGGGGCGAGGAGTTTACCATCAATCCTCTGCTGTTCGGTCTGCTGGGTCTCGGTATCGGCATTGTCTCCAGAAGTTTCGGTATCGGCGGCGGTTTTCTGCTGGTGCCCGCCATGACGACGCTGGGTGCCCTGCCCATGTATGTAGCGGTGCCGATCTCACTAATCGGAACCTGTTTTTCCAGTATCGGCGCCTTCCTGGGCTACCTGATGAACGGCTATCTGCCGGATATGTGGCTGATGATATCCATCATCATCGGCGGGTTTGCCGGCGGTATGCTCGGCAGCCGGGCCCAGAAGATGTTCAGTGAAAAAACGCTGAAAATCGTTCTCGCCATTACGCTGTTCTTTTTGTTCTTCCGTTTCTTTAAGATTGAAATCTGGATATAATCTGTGCTAAAAAAGACCCTGATTGGGCTTTGCCCAATCAGGGTTTTTTATTTGATTGCCGGTGGCTCATTATGGAAGAATTTCTGGACATTCTGTGGCTTAAGATCGTTGTCGGCGTTCAGTTTGCCAAGCACATCCTGGATGTCATATTCGGCCCCCTGAACGCATTGGGCCCGGCGGTGGCCATCGCCACCATCGCCCTGATAACGGTGGCAATCACCAAAATCCTGTCAAAAAAGTTTAAAACCCAGCGCTACAAAGAGCTCCGCAAACAATTTGAGTACTGGCTCGGTATCCGTCAAGAAGCCCAAAAATGTGAAGACCCCGACAAAGCAAGATTGCTGGCGCAAAACATCGACCAGGCCAAACTGAATAAGCTGTATTACGACTACTTTTTCGAAGGCCTGCTGAACAACCTGGCCACCGTATACCTTCCGATTTTTATCCTGCTCGCTTACATCAACGAGGCATACCGCTCATCTAATTTAGCAAAACTTTTTGGACGAGACTATATCTTCAAATTCGGCGGCGACCCAGGGCCACCGATGTCGATAGGGGCTGTCTTCTGGTTCGTCCTGTCCCTTTTTTTGATTTATTTAGCATGGTACATCGCTAAAAAAATTTACGCTCGCTATGCAGCGACACGCGCAAAACAAGCCTCGCAATAAATTCCTGCGTAATAGTTCAGCCACTAAAGGCCTAAGTACACAGGATCATAAATACACTTAGGTAAAATCTGAGGAACACTAAGCCGCAAAGGTTAAAATATAATTCTTTTGATGGCGTTTTTAGTAAGAGCCACGTTAAAATTGATATTCATTTTTATCGGATTCTCATTCTCTCTTTTGTCAATTGTGTATTTGTAAGCCTAATCTATAACTAATTGAATTAAATCAGCGTTGTGTATTGATAGCCGTTGCCATCTACAATTCAGCCGAAGTGTGGGTTTCGTATACCTAATATACAATCTCGGAATGTAATGTCGGTGGCGTAATTTTGCAGCTGAGATATGAAAACGATATGCCAATGATCAAGAAAAAAGGCTGGATACCGATATGTTGAAGGTATCAAAAATGATCAGATTAATCAATGGCGGGGAAGTGCCTGCTGGACTAACTGGTGAGAATTCTTATTCCCATTTTTATTCTATATGTTCTTTAGCCGTTTTGAGAGCAAGCGCTTTATCCTTTGTAAACATGCGCCACTTCATTTTTGATGAATGAATGCCTGCTTTCCTGTCTTGGCCTTTGCTTAAAAACCAATGTCCAAATCGTTCGACCTTAGAAAAGGGATGGTCATCTGTACAGAGAAGCCCGCAAGGATTATCTTCTTTGAAATAAATAGTTTCATCTGGGACTGCATCAAAAGAAATATCTTTGGGCAAATCAATTTGAGATACATCCATGTTCTCTGCTTCCTTTTCGTCTAGCCAGTCTGAGATTTTCATTTGATTTCTCCTTCAAAAATCTAACATATATTATGCGTGATCTTCGATATTCAATACCATAGATTTTATGTAACAATAAATTTGTGACCTTCTAATTTCCTAAGAACTCTACTGAATACAAATTATGTGTGCCATAAATCACCGATACCTTACTTACCAACATCTCAAATTATCGTCAAGTTGTGATAGATTGAATTATTTGTAAAAACCCACGCCTTTCAAAAGTACCGATTAGTTGGATCGGCAATTTTGGGATTTGAAAATATTTGAGATTACCAGAAGGTATCACATCATTGAATAGCTTGAAGTTCTTTGATGATTGTTGAAGTTTTGGTCAGAGAGGGCCACTTATCAATACTCTTATAACGAATGCGGCCTTTTTTGTCTATAATAATGGCTGCATGTACCCTCGCACTATCTGCGTACCTTAATCCATAATCTAATACAACTTTCTTATTGGGCGTTGGGATTAGGGTAAAAGTGATTCCAAGAGAACTTTTTGTCCTCTCTACATTATCCCGATCTCCTGCTGACGAGATAGCTATTAATTCGGAATTAAGTTTTATGATTTCAGAGATATGTTCTTGCAGCTCACTGAGTTGCTCACGGCAATGTCGACATGAATGCCATTGATAAAAAACCAGAACAACATTCTTCTTCCCTTTAAAGTACCTCAATCTAACATCATTACCAGAAACATCGACAAGACTGAAATCTGGAGCATTATCTCCCACCTCTTGGGATTGGCTATCAGATGGAAAATAGATAAAAAATGCAAATACCACCAAAATCAATATAATTTTTTTCATATTGCCCTCCATTTGCGATTATATCAAAAATCCACCATCCACGGGATGAGCATGGCCAGTAACAAAAGACGCGTCTTCAGAACATAGCCATAAAACAGTGGAAGCCACCTCATCTGGTCGTCCAACTCGACCCATTGGGTGCATTGCTGTAACTTGTGCAGTCATGTCTTTATCATCAAAAAACGGATCGATCATTGGGGTCTTGATTACTGCCGGACATACTGCATTAATACGTACCCCTTGCGCGGCATACTCAATCGCAGCTGCTTTCGTTAACCCTATCACTCCATGCTTGCTGGCGTGGTAAGCCACACCGATTTCTCCGCCCCTCAACCCCGCCACAGATGACATGTTAACAATGGCACCTTGCCCGCGCTTGAGCATTTCAGGAATTTCATATTTCATGCATAGCCATACACCTTTGAGGTTTATATCTATAACGTTATCCCAGATTTCTTCATCGTATTTCGCTGCTGGTGTAAAATCTGATCCTGGGATTCCTGCGTTGTTTACTGCGTAATCCAAACCACCATAATTAGCGATACAGGCGGCGACCAGCGCCTCCACTTCGGTCGCTTTCGTAACATCCGTTTGTACAAAAAGCGCTTCACCACCTGTTTCTTTTATCATTTCCTCAGTAGCTTTGCCTTCCGAAACACGACGAGCTGCCACTATAACTTTGGCTCCTTTATTAGCAAACGCCAAGGCGGTAGCCTGCCCAATGCCTGAATTCCACCGGTAATCAACACAACTTTCGACTCAAAATGACCTGCCATTTTACAATCCTCCCACCATTTTTATTGTACAGAAGTGATTTCTATAACCCTTGGCGCTGTCTTTATAATAGCAAGTTGAAATTGAGTAAACCGATTTAGGAAGAGACGTCGATAAAGAAATGGGATGTGATAAAAACCAGCACCGCTTTCGCTCAGTGATAATATTATACTCAAAAATAGCAGCTATCTTTAGGTTGTCTATTCAGGCAGTCCCGCATTGAGCATAGCTCCAATAAAGCGCTCCGTATCGGCTTGATTTTTGTATGGGAGTATCTTTCTAAATAACGCTACGGAAAATTTGGGATTCAACCGGAGTACCTCTTTCGCTGCAATACGGGCTTCCTCCTGGCGACCGGCCAAGCTGTATGCTATTGCTAACACCATGTGGGAACCAGCGTCATTAGGCGATACTTTTACCGCCTTTTTGCCGGCCGCGATTGCTTCCTCATACCTTCCAGCGCCATAATAGGCGGAACAGGCGTACTTGAAATAAGTAACCGGAGGAAAAGGATTGAGACGTATCGCTTTCTCAATCGGTAGAATGGCTTCCTTAAATTTACCTGCATATCTAAGGGACATGCTCAAATACAAATAACCATGAGCTCCATTGGGATCAAGGTCGACACCTTTATGCGCCTCCCTGATACCCTTTTCATACTTCCTCATAATATACGTATTGAGAAAGCCCAACCAACCATGGGCCAAAGCATAAGAATCATCTAAAGCGATTGCCTTTTGAATGAATTCTACAGCTTGCTTAAAAGACTGTTGGGGCGATTTAGTGATTCTTAAAAAAACCTCCTGAAAATGGATGACGGATAGGACGTGGTAGGGAGGCGCATACTCAGGATCTAAAGCAATGGCTTCCTCTGCTATGCGCCGAGCTTGAATAATATTTTCTTTAGTCTGGGTTAGATAAAGTTCTCTTGCTCGCAGGCTCTTAAGGTAGGCTTCAAGATTGTCTGTCCCTTTCCTCCACAAACGAGCATGCTCACCTTCTGTCAGCTCGACTTGTAAAGAATTAATGATTTTAACTGTGATTTCATCTTGGAGAGAAAATATATCTTTCATAACCCGATCAAATCGCTCTGCCCAGATATGGTTATTCGTTTTGGCATCGATGAGCTGGGCAGTGATACGTACCTTATCCTCAGCTATACGGACACTGCCCTCCAACACATATCTCACTCCCAATTCTTTTCCAACTGTCCGCAAATCCACATCTTTCCCTTTATACTTAAATGATGAAGTGCGAGCGATTACAAATAAATGCTGTATTTTTGATAAGGCAGTGATAATTTCCTCTGAGATTCCATCGGAGAAATATTCCTGGTCAGGGTCACCGCTCAGGTTATCGAAAGCGAGGACGGCGATGGACGGTTTATCGGGTAGTGGTAGTGGTGGCTTGTCAGGCAATCCGGCCTTTCGCAATAGAGCGACAGAATTTTCCAGATACTCCTTGTCTTTATAATTTTTATTTCTGCGATAAAACCCAACCGTGTAATCAGGTTTAATCTTGAGTATTTCTGCTGCATGAGCTTGGGCTTCCTCCATCCTGCCGAGTGCTGCATAGCTTAATGTTAAACGTTCATGTAAACCAAGGGGCGGATATCCGCCTTTGAGGGCACGCTCGAGAAATACTTTCCAGACGGCAATCGCCTCTTCATAGCGTCCTAACATTTCGTATGGGCCAGCTAAGTGTGTCAGAAACCACGCCGGATAGAAGGGTTCGAGACGCATGGCCTTCGTTGCGTGGACGATTGCCTCCTCAGGTCTTCCTCCATTGTGAAAACTTATGGCCAAAAAGATATGACCCCGAGAATCATTAGGATTCAATGCCACGGCTTTTTTCCCCTCGGCAATGGCTTTGTCATACTGACGTTGTAGCATAAAAATCCTGCCCATCAACATATGGATATCCCCTTTATCCTCACCGAGCGTTTCGGCCTTTTGTGCGAGATCAATGGCTCGGTTGATTGACTCTTCCCGGGAATCACTCCAGCGATACGCGATCTCAATTGTATAGGTCCAGGCCAGCATGGACCAGGCATATGCGTAGTCGGAGTCCAGATTTATAGCCTCGTCAAAATGCTTCTGTGCCTTGAGGAGATACTCCTTTGTTCCTCGATCAAGAAGGCTGTACCCCTTGATGACGTGGCTCCAGGCTTCAAAGCTATCTGTTTTGTACCTGTTTCCTACTGTCTCCCCCCGTGTCAGTTTCTCTTCCAAGGAGCCGGCGATCTTCATTGTCAATTCATCTTGAAGGTTAAACAAGTCTTTAAGCTCTCGGTCATAGCGCTCGGCCCAAAGGTGATGCCCCTTTAAGGCATCAATCAGCTGCACATTAACCCGCAATCGATCTCCTGCCTTTTGGATGCTCCCCTCTAAGACATATTTTACCCCCAGCTCTTCACTGACCTGTTTTACCTTTACCGGCTTTCCCTTATAAGTGAACACCGAGTTGCGGGCAATCACGAACATATCGGGAATTTGCGAAAGTCCGGTAATGATATTTTCCGTGAAGCCATCAGCGATGTAATCCTGATCGGGATCACCGCTCATATTGTCAAAGGGCAATACGGCAATTGAAGGCTTTTCGGGTAACGGCAATGCCATTTTATCAACTGAAGCAGGTTCGACAGCAGAGCGTCGCATGTAAAACTGCCAGGCGCCGAGTGCAACAGCCACAAGAACAATTGCTGCCGCTGAAAAGCCTATTTTACGCCACCTCCGCCCTAACGTTTTTTGGGCCTGAACAACCCTGTGCGCTGCTGCTCCCGGATAGGAGAGAACCCGATAAACCTGTATCGGTCTTGAAATATTTTTAACCTCATGCTTTCCGAGGTCTTCGTACTCCAAGCCCAGCTTGTTTTCAACCTGATCGTGTGCTCTGCCGGAGATGCAAATCCCTCCTGCCTCAGCCAGTGACTCCACTCGGGCTGCTATATTGACACCATCGCCGTAGATACGTCCGTCTTCCTCGATGACATCCCCGAGATTGACACCGATGCGAAACTGCATCTTGCGGTTATCCGGCAGTTCAGCATTCCGCTCCGCCAGCTCCCGCTGGATTTCCACAGCACAATTGACGGAGTCTACAACGCTGGCGAACTCAGCCAATATATTGTCACCGGGAGAATCGACAACTCGGCCACGGTACTGTTGAACAAGGTCTGTTATTGCGGATCGGTAAGAGGTGATTGTGCGGACAGTGGCTTCCTCATTGTCGTCCATGAGTCGGCTGTAGCCCTCAACGTCTGCATTTAGGATGGCTGCGAGTTTTCGCTTAAAGCCTTCCTCTGCCATAGGATTGCCCCCGGTGGTTAAGGTTTCAAACAATAGGACTCAGTATATTGACCAGTCAGAAAAACGCAGTGTCGAATGAGACACAGTATTCGGATCAGGATTTGCAGATCAGCTTCCGGTCAGGTGTGATAGAATGCCAAAATCTATACCAAAATGATCGGGATTTAGTCAATCATTATTTGAGGTTCGGGGAGGTGGCGATATGTATAGCAAAAACCAAATGTCATCTGATAGTGATACATTGAATTCTATAAACCCCGGCTATATTTAAGATATGCTCAAAAATTACCCTAAATTTGACAGATCCCCTGCGAACGATTTCTTGCCATTTTCTATAATTGCTAAAAAATTCAGATATATAACTCATATCATAAACCATCTTTGTCCCTCAGAATTATACGATGGCAATTTAAAGTTCAATATTTTTTTGTGCTCTTAACACGTCTTTTCTTTCTTTTCGGTTTTGTGTTCAGTTTTTCTTTCAGATTCTTAGACCATTTGAATGTGACCACTTTTCTTGGTGCTAGAATCAGGTCTTTTCCGGTGGCCGGGTTCCTGCCTTTTCGTTTCTTTTTGTTTTTCACGCAAAATTTACCGAAGCCGGAAATCATTACGTCATCGCCGGATTCCAGTTCAGACTTAATGAGTTCAAGCAAGGTTTCGACGGTTTCAATCGACTTTTTACGGGTGAAACCGTTTTGCTCTATCAGGGCGTCGACAATGTGGGCTTTGGTGAGCGTATCGGACAAGGTGGGGCCTCCTTTCATCCGGAGACTTTAAACTATCGGTAAGGGATTGATTTGTCAATTAAAAATAAACATCCGAGAATGGTCACCAACAACCAGAACACTGCAGAATGGAATTAATTGACAATCTGAGGCCGTCATTTCGGTATTTGATAGATTGTACATTCAAATCAGCCAAAAAATTAGACCGTGGTATTTTAGGTTAGCTGAACAAACCCAAAATCCCCGGCCATTGTGGGTTTCCCATGACTAATCTACATTCTGCCGAAAGTTTGCATATCGTGCCTGAATCGAATCCATTTAATTTATTGATTTAATGGTGTATTTGTTCAAGTAACACACAATCGGCCCGCCCATTATTCGCAATAAATCGCAATTTTCCGGGCAGCTTGAATTTTGCACCCGGTTTATGGACGGATTTTGAGGTGGGAGTGAATTGCGGCTATGGGCTGGCTGAAAACGATGGCATCCGTGTAAGATATGCTTTGGGTATCTTTAACGTTAACCCATTGTCTTTATAGCAGATATATAGCAGTTACATTCAATTCAGCTCGGGTGCGTCTGTAGCAGAAAATGTCCGGCAATCCCTTTTGGATATTCCTGAATGCTTATGTCCTCCTCTTAATGAGGTTTAACCTCATAGCCGGGTTCTATGGGCTCGTCATCAGTCATTTCAGCAGGAAAGCCCGTGCCTAAAATCCGGCAGTCGCAGGCTTCTTCCAGACGTTTGATGATGTTTGGAGAGAATTCGCGTGGCCCGTAGCGATCTATGCCCTCCTTAAAAATATTCAATACCAGCGGTGATATCTCCACAGGAACATTGTTAATATTGGCAAGCTTGTCAAAGAGTCCGACATCTTTCAGTACCAGATCCATCGTAAAGTTGATATCGCGGCTGCCGTTTAGAATCACCTGCGATTCTGTTTCATGAACAAAGGAGTTTCCGGAAGAAATACGGATGGCTTCGTAGGTTGTGTTCATATCCATGCCAGCTTTTTTCGCTACCGCAAATGCCTCGGCCAGTGCAGCAAGGTGTACCGTGCATAGGTAGTTGGTTACAACTTTTAATACTGATGCTGAACCTATTGGGCCAGTATGCAGGATACGACGTCCCATGGCGGTCAAAATGGGAAAAACGCGTTCAAAGGTTTCACGCTCACCACCGGCAAATATAGAAATATTGCCAGTTGCAGCACGATGGCAACCGCCTGATACTGGGCAGTCCATAGCCGTCGCGTTTTTTGCTTCAACAATATTCGCCAGGCGGATAACTTCTGACTCGTCAGTAGTACTCATTTCAAGCCAGATTTTCCCTTGGCTAAGACCAGCGATGATACCATCTTCGCTTTCCATTACCGCAGAGGACACTGTTGGTGAAGGTAAGCAAGTAATAATCAGATCAACCTTCTCAGCCATTTCTTTTGGTGAACCCACGCTAGTTGCGCCCCGATCCACGAATGACTGGACCAGTGCGTCGTCGAGATCACGTACAGTAAGATCAAATCTGTTGCGCAGCAGACTACCAGCTAACTTGCCACCGACATTTCCAAGACCAATAAAACCGATTTTCATGGTGTCTCCCCAACCAATAATAATAAAAATGTTGGTTTCATTTCTTATCGCTTAGGTTTTAAGTGGGGTTTCATATAACTTGCCAAAATTTGAAATTCACAATTATTTCAGATAGAAAAGCGATATCATCACTCTCGCATCTTTCTTTATCTGTTTTGGATTTCATATTCAACCATTTTATTTAGCCTCAAAATTATGTAAACATCCGAATCAGGGCATTGGTTATCGGCGTGTGTTGATTGCTATTTCAAATCCACCAAAAAATTGAATCATGATATTTTGGGTTTTCTGGACAAACCTGAAACGCCCGGCCAATGTGGGTTTCCCCTGGCCAATCCGCAATTTTAGCTGGGTTTGGATTTCGTGCCT
>NODE-854-length-10573-cov-6.86566_pt1 | contig 10573 bp, 7 predicted proteins | sample MGYA00139097_ERZ477577 | MGnify/ENA metagenome assembly ERZ477577 | reverse complement strand
AGCCAGAACTTCCACGAAGTTCAGAAATATCTGTCCCTGAGTGGTCATGTCTATACCCCTGCTTACCTGCTTACCGGCAAAAAAACCTGGGAGAGCCTTCCGGAAGATGTACGTGAGATCCTGAAAACCACTGCTGTTGATATGCAGGAATGGGTTTACGAAACAGCGGAGAAAATGGAAGTCGATCTCCTGAATAAAATGAAAGGATCCGTCGAGATCAACGAAGTCGACAAGCAGGCATTTGTCGATGCAAGTGGTCCGATTTATGAAGAATTCGGAACCAAAGTACCCGGCGGCAAGGAACTTATCGAAAAGGTACAGAGTTTAGTCAAATAGCACGTTAAAATAACTGAGAATGCCCCGGTTATCTTGCCGGGGCTCATTTTTTGCTTTCCGTCCGGAGGTTATTGCCTTGCTTGCCCGATTTCAAAGCATATTCAAAAAGCTGATGGAGTCCATCGTCATCATTCTGATGGTTACCTTGTCCGTACTCGTTATAGTAGCGGTGATTTATCGTAAGTCCGGTATGTCTTTGAGCTGGTATGACGAGGTTGCTTCGGTTCTTCTGGCCTGGCTTACCTATTACGCATCTGCTCTTGCAGCGCTGAGCAGGGGACATATCGGGTTTAACGGACTGTTGAATGCAATGAAACCAAACCTTCGAGTGCCGGTTCTCATTTTCGGGGAAGTGCTCGTAATCGGTTTTTTCCTCCTGCTCGCCTGGGTCGGGGTAGAGGTTCTGGTTATTCTTGGAGGTGATTCTCTGACAAGCCTCACCTGGGTTCCAACCAGACTGACCCAGTCGGTCATTCCCATAGGAGCGGTCCTCTTTGTAATCGGCCAGTTGCTCAGTTTTCCCGACATGTTGAGACAGGCGACGTCTGAGAAGGGGATCGCCGGTCATGATGATGTTGAGATCCCTCAGGAAACTCCAGAAAACGCTTAAGAGGTATTACAGCTGTGACTATATTTTTAATGTTCATTGGTTTATTCATACTGATCCTGATCAATGTGCCCATAGCGATAGCCCTCGGTCTCGTTGCTCTTTTCACGATGTTAATCAGTCAGGGATTGAGTACCCTCCCCAATGTTGCGCTGATCATGTTTGACGGAGCTACGAAGTTTCCACTGCTAGCTATTCCTCTGTTTATCTTCGCCGGTGCGATCATGAACACGGGTGGTATTTCAAAGCGGTTGATTGCCTTTGCCTCCGCACTTGTCGGTTTTGTCAGGGGTGGGTTGGCCATGTCTGCCACGGCGACCTCGATGTTCTTTGCGGAAATGTCCGGTTCAGCGGTTGCAGATGTTGCGGCACTTGGTTCAATTCTTATTCCGGCCATGAAACGTAAAGGATATCCCGCCCCGTTTGCTGCGGCGGTTATGTCATCTGCTGCCACCATCGCTGTTATCATTCCGCCTTCCATTCCGATGATTCTCTACGCGGTTATGGCTGGCAGCTCGGTTGTAAAGATTTTCGTGGCCGGCATTATCCCCGGCATCATGTGCGGACTGGCAATGATGGGTCTGTCATATGGATTTGCCGTTCGCAGAAATTATCCGGTCGAAGAGGTTTTCCAACTGAAAAAGGTATGGTCAACCTTCAAAGAAGCCGCATGGGCCTTCATTGTCCCGTTTATTATTCTTGGTGGAATATTTGGTGGTTTTGTCACAGCCACAGAGGGAGCGGGACTCGCTGTTGTCGCCTCGCTGTTTGTCGGCGGCGTCATTTATAGAGAGATCAACTGGCAGCACTTGAAAGAAGCAACGATTGAGGGTGGTATTTCGACTGGTGTGGTGATGCTCCTGGTGGCCTCTTCAGCCCTCATGGGGGCGATTCTGACTGAACTGCAGATTCCCCAGCAGCTGGCCCAGCAGATTACCGACTTCACCACCAATAAATACGCGGTACTGGGAATGCTGAATCTCTTTTTCCTGGTTGTCGGCTGTTTTCTGCATTCTGCAGCAGCGATCATCCTTGTCGTTCCAATTGTTATGCCGCTGGTGCATGCCGTTGGTATTGATCCAGTTCATTTCGGGCTTGTGGTCACCCTCAATCTGGGAATTGGCCAGCAGACCCCTCCGGTGGCAAGTGTGCTGATTACCGCCTGTTCTGTAGCCAAGGCCGATATCTGGGAAGTGAGCAAGGTGAATGTTTACTATGTTGCATGTATTTTTCTCATCCTGATGATGTGTACCTATATTCCTGCCATTCCCATGTCTTTAGTGCATTTATTTTATGGCTAACAGGAGATTTTCGCTCTTTGCCGGGAATATCCGGCAAAGGCGAGGGGGCAGCGCATTTCTGATGAATCAAACAGAGTATAGAGCCACTCGCGGCCTGAATGTTTATAAACAAAACGAGAGAAGATGATAGTTCAAAGTGCATGTTTAACAGGAGTCGGCGGGATTGAAGTCAGGGAGCGAGAGCTGAATATTTCAGATGATGAAATACTGGTAAAGACCCATGCTGCTGGCATCTGTGGGCAGGATAAAAATCTATATAACGGTATCATTCCTCCTTCTGGAGGGCTCAATACCGAAATGAAGAATGCTTTTGCTTATCCTTATTTTTTCGGGCATGAGGCTGGAGGTGTCGTTGTAGAGGTCGGCTGTAATATTCGAAAATATAAACCAGGTGATAACGTGATCGCCTTTGCCTGGGCTGAGACGTACTCCGATTATTTCAAGGCCGGGGTGGAAGATTTGGAACCGGCACCCGATGGGCTTGAGCTTGACTTTATGTCACTGGGAGAACCAATCGGTTGTGCCGTTTTTTCCGGGTTATGTTCGAAGGTACAGCTTGGTGACACGGTTGCGGTAATCGGTATGGGATTTGCCGGCCAGGTAATCGCCCAGGTGGCTCGAAAAAAAGGAGCCCATCAAGTTATTGGAGTAGACGTCGTCGATGGGAAACTTCAGTTGGCAAAACGTCTTGGGCTCGACCATGCGGTCAACAGCTCAAAAACCGACCCCTTAGCGGCTATTCTTGAACTGACAAACGGGGAGGGAGCGGATGTCGTTGTTGAGGTCGCAGGAACGGGTGAGGCGGTTCAGCTATGCAACGATGCGGTTAAGCATAACGGAGTCCTGGTCTTTTACAGTTGGATTACCCAGAACATTAATCTGAATATTTCCCGATGGCACAACAATTCGCTCCAGGTCGTCAATACAGGATTGGTCCATCATGGTGTACAGCAGCGACATATCTGGGTACCGCAGGCATTAAGACCGGTATTACTGGGGCAGGTCGATATTGCCCCGCTGATCACCCACACTTATCCGCTGGCTGAGATAGACAAGGCAATGGAGACAGCCAACCATGATCCTTCAGCGATAAAGGTATTAATAAGGCCATAACTGATGGAAGAACGATACACTATGTGGAAAAAACTATTATTACCTCAGCCGCCAATGCAGATTTCACTTTGAGGTGACGGATGGCCGATTTTTTTTATCGACAACTCGCAAAAGCATCTCTGCAGGAAAAACTTCTACCAGGCCAGAATATTGATCTGAAGGTAGACCTGGCATTGGCGCATGATGGCAGCGGCCCTGAAATTCTAAAGCTCTTTAAGAAAAAAGAGTATACAATTAACAGCCAGTGCAGGGTTCTTATGACCCTGGATCACTCCTTTCCTGCTCCCACCATTAAAGACCGCGTATTTCAGCGATCGATCTCTGAATTTGCTCAAAAGTATAATATTCATCTCTATAAAAAAGGCGAAGGGGTCCTTCACCAGGTTGTCGCTGAAGAGGAGTCTCTCTGGCCGGGGATGATCATTGTCGGCGCGGATGGACATGTGGCAACCGCCGGGGCATTTGGCGGGATTGCTTTTTCGGTTTCTCCGGCAGCATTTTTAAGTACGATATGCAGTGGTTATTACCAGATCTCTGTGCCGGATCAGATAGTAATCGCCCTTGAGGGCGGATTGGGTTCAGCAGTGATGGCAAGAGATATCGGTATGCATCTGATGTACCGTTATGCCCATCAAATAAGGGGTAAGGCTGTGCTGCTGACCGGTGCAACGATAGAGCAACTGACGATCAGTGAGAAAATGTCCATCTGTAACTTTCTGCCTGAAGCCGGGGTTGTAACAGCCCTCGTTCTTCCGCAGGGAGAAGAACGAAACCCGGACATTACTATAGAATCAGAAAAAATAACCCCGATGCTCTCATTACCTGGAGAAGAGCCTGCATTTTGCAGCGCAGCAGCGTGCCCAAAAGAGGCCATTACCGTTGCGATTGCTGGTGGATGTTCTGCAGGAAGGCTGGACGACATGAAGATGATAGCTGATGTCCTGGCGAAAAAGGAAGTGCATCCCGATGTTACATTTATTATAACCCCGGGGTCGAAAAATGTTATGGAATCGATGGATAAGCTGAAGATCTCATCGATTTTAAGAAATGGTGGCGCTGTTATTATGCCACCGGGGTGTGGTCCCTGTCCTGGAAAACATTTCGGTCTCTTATGCGACAGTGATGTCGCGATAACCACCACGATACGTAACAATCCCGGTCGGATTGGGGCAAAAGGAGCCAAGATATATCTTGCCTCACCACTGACCGTTGCCTGTTCGGCAGTTAATGGAAAAATCACAGAACCTGCTTAGTTTATTGCAGAGCACGACCAGCAAAAGTATTTTAATTTCTGTTTTTATAAACAAGATACAAAGGAGTAATGAACAATGACTTACACAAGCGGACGCCACTTTTTGCAGATTCCAGGACCGAGCAATGTTCCTGACAGAATACTTCATGCCATTGGCCATCCGACAATTGACCATAGGGGACCCCAGTTTAAAGAGCTGTCTGAGGAAGTGTTAACTGGTTCCAGGAGGATTTTCAAGACCTCAGGTCCCGTCGTGGTATTCCCGACCTCAGGAACCGGTGCCTGGGAGGCTTCATTAATGAATACCCTCAATCCTGGTGATAAGGTCCTGATGTTCGAGACCGGCCATTTTGCAACGTTATGGCACAATATGGCCAAAAAATTTGGTCTTGAGATCGACTTTGTACCGACAAACTGGCGTCATGGTGTTGATCCTGGGGTTGTTGAGGAGAAATTGATTGAGGATAAGGAGCACAAGATTAAATCGGTTAACGTCGTTCATAACGAAACATCCACTGGTGTTGCCAGTAAAATAGCAGAGATCAGGCAGGCCATTGATCGTGCCAATCACCCGGCGCTCTTTATGGTGGACACGATTTCATCGCTTGGTTCCATGGACTATCGCCATGAGGAATGGAACGTTGATGTTACCGTTGGCTGCTCACAGAAAGGGTTAATGCTTCCCCCGGGGTTAGGGTTTAATGCAATCAGCGAAAAGGCTCTGGAGGCTTCAAAGACGGCTACCTTTAAGCGACATTTTTGGGATTGGGATGACATGCTTAAGGCAAATGAAGCTTTTTTCTATCCCTCCACCCCGTGTACCAACCTGCTGTTCGGTCTCAGAGAATCAATCAAGATGCTCGAAGAGGAAGGACTGGAGAACGTATTTGCCCGTCATGACCGGTTTGCAGAGGCAACCCGCCGTGCGGTAAGGGCGTGGGGGCTTGAAGTGCTCTGTGAAAAACCAGAAGAGTATAGCAGTGTGCTGACCGCGGTGATGATGCCCGAAGGCAGCGGTGCGGATAATCTCAGGAAGGTAATCCTGGATAATTTTGATATGTCACTTGGTAATGGACTCGGCAAGGTTGCCGATAAGGTTTTTCGTATAGGACATCTTGGTGATTTGAATGATTTAAGCCTCGTGGGCACCCTGGCTGGGGTGGAGATGGGTCTTGGGCTTGGAAACATCAACCATCAGAAAGGTGGTGTTGGCGAGGCGATGAAGTACCTGGCTGAGGTGGCTGCGGCCAAATAGGGTCCGCCTCATCCATGTATTATTAGTGGTGAATACAGAAAATGTATTGTATTGAATTGTGCTGCCATGATTACCAGGGTAATCATGGCAGTCTCTCTTTGGATATTGCGTTAAAGATCAGAGCTGGCAGGAGGGATGATTGCCCTCAACCAACAGAGATAATCAGCATCAAGGATAAACGGTAAGCACCATATTTCGGGTAATAGAGGGTTTTTTTATGCAGGAAAATGACAAACTTTTTGACTCATTGCAAAAACAGATTGATGGAGATGTTCTCCATAGTGAGTTAAGTCGTTCCTTATACAGTAGTGGAGCATCTCTTTTCAGGATAAAACCGCAGGCGATCGTCCAGGTCAAGTCAAAGGATGATCTGGTCAAAACAATGAAATTTGCCCGGGAGCATAAGATTCCGATTACGCCCCGCGGTGGCGGAACCAGTCGTGCCGGAAACGAGCTCGGTCGTGGAATTCTGGTAGATTTCAGTAAATACCTGACTCGAATGATCGAACTCAATGTGGAAGAAAAATGGGTACGAGTAGAACCGGGTATTGTCCTGGCAGAACTGAATAAATTGTTGAAACCCCATAATCTTTACTTTCCGATAGACCCGTCAACAATAGATTCGGCAACCTTGGGCGGCATGATTGCCAACAATTCCAGTGGCCCCCATGCCGTCAAATATGGAACAACCAGGTCTCATGTGAAAGGGTTGGAACTGGTCTTATCCAATGGTGAAATGGTGACGACCGGAGCTCTTGATTCCAGTAATAAAACAGGCTCACTTGATGAGCTGGGAGAAAGACTTTACAAGGAAATTCCTGAAATAATAAGTAGATATGAAGAATATCTTGAAGAGGAACGACCGTTTACCAGTAAAAACTCGTGTGGATACCATGTCTGGGATCTGGTTGAGAACGGTTCTGTCGACCTTACACCACTTCTTGTTGGATCAGAGGGGACACTCGCCCTGGTCTCAGAGGCGAAATTGCAATTGTCTTCGATTCCACAGAAAGTGCTGAGTGGTTTTGTCTATTTCGATGATCTTGGCAAAGTCGGTGAGGCGACCCAGGAAATTCTGGAAGAGAACCCTTCGATGATTGAGATTATGGAAAAACATATTCTCGATCTTGCCCGTGAGCAGAAGCCGGAGCTTGCTGAATATTTTCCGGAAAATACGGAAGCTTCTCTCTTTATTGAGTTCCAGGAAGAAAATGACCAGGCGCTTCTCGATAAATTTGCCAAAATCAGGAAGCGGTTGATGGAAGACAAGCAACTCGCCGTTGATGTCCTGCAGGCACGCAACAATGAAGACATGAAAACCTTTACCAAGGTTCGAGGTATATCCGGCCCAATTCTCAATCGTATGAAAGGTCCGAAACGACCGATTGCATTTATCGAGGATGCAGCTGTTCATGTCAGTAAATTGCCTGAGTATATCAGTGGCCTGCGAAAACTGTTTGACCGCTTTGACGTCAAGGCAGCCATCTATGGCCATGCCGGAGATGGCAACCTCCACACCATGGCAATACTGGATCTTCGCCAGCAGGAAGATGTAAACAAGATGCTGGGCTTATCTGAAGCGGTGTGTGATCTCGTTCTTGACTTAAAAGGCACCGTCAGCGGCGAACATGCTGACGGTCGACTGCGTACCCATTATGTTGAGCGTCAGTATCCGCATCTTTATCATGCCATGAGAGAGATCAAAGCAGTTTTTGATCCGGATGGTCTGATGAATCCAGGGGTGATCATATCTGATGAAGACAACTCACTGGGAAGAGACCTCAAATATGGCCCCGATTTTCATATCTCCAGGACTGACAGTCCTTTTGATAATGAGAATTTACAGGAACAGATTGAGAACTGTTCCGGGTGCGCTAAGTGCCGGTCCTATTGCCCGATAGCCAGCAGCAAGCTTGAAGAGTGGACAAAGGGAAGAGGGAAAATAACACTTTATCGTGAACTGATTTCAGGAAAGCTTGATCCGGCGATTCTCGAAGATCCTGAATTTAAGGAAATTGTCGATTCATGTATTAACTGTAAACGCTGTCTCACAGAGTGCCCGTCCGGTGTCGATGTGCCATGGCTGGCAATCGTCGGCAGGCATGAATATGTAGATAAAAAAGGGGAGAGTTTCACCAATCGCGTCCTGACCGATACCAGGACACTCTGCAGCCAGGGCAGCATGTTGGCACCCGTGGCCAACTTTGCGACCTCCCTTGCCCCGATCCGATGGGGGCTGCAGAAAGCCATTGGTATGGAAGCAAAAAGATACCTTCCCCAGTTTCGTAACCAGACGCTGCGCAAGATGCTGAAAAGCAGGAAGCAGTCCCCGTCATCTCGGGAAGTGCTGTTTTTTCTTGGTTGTTATGCAAATTATAACGATCCGGAGGGTGAGGGACTGGCAGTCGTTGACGTGCTGGAACAAAATGGCTTGAAGGTGATCATGCCTGAATTCAGATGTTGCGGTATTGCCAGAATAAGTGCAGGAGCACAGCACCAGATCATCGAGGACATTCGTTTTAATATCAATCTTCTCCATGAGTATGCATCCCGCGGAGTTCCTATTATCTTCAGTGAACCGAGTTGTGAACTGGCGGTTAAAAAAGAATATCCCCGGATCGTTGACTCTGAAGAGGCCCGGGTGGTCGCTGATCACTGCTATGATATTCACGAATTTCTGATGGATCTCCATAAAAATGGCCAGCTGAATACCGCCTTTAACCGGATTGATATGACGGTCGGTTACCATGCACCCTGTCATTTGAAAAGTGTAGGTGTGACGCGTGAGCCGATTGATCTTATGGAGCTTATACCCGGTATAACGGTTAAACAATTTTCAGATAAATGTTGCGGGATGGGCGGCACCTATGGCTTGAAATCAAATAACTATGATCTGTCCATGAAGATTGGCGCGCGACTGTTTGATGAGGTTCTTGCTGCCGATGTGGACCAGGTTGTTACCGGGTGCGGTGCCTGCGGCATGCAGATTTTTCAGGGGACTGCACGGGAGTCCTGCCATCCGCTGAAATTACTGGCAATGGCTTATGGTAAAGAGAGGATTGTAGCGTAATAGATTCAGGGATCAGGATGCCATCCGGTTCGCCGGTTCATTGTTCAGCCCTTTTGCCGTCTATCTGATAATATCTATCAGCATTTTGGTACCGACAATAATCAGCAATAATGAAAATATCTTTTTGAGTTTACCAACAGGCAGACTGTGTGCCAACTTGACACCAAGCGGGGCTGTTAAAACACTGATTGCGGCAATTCCAAGAAGTGCCGGTAAGTAGACGTACCCTATTGAATATTCTGGCAGAACGGCGTTGTTCCAGCCATTGAACACAAAACCGACGGTCCCGGAAATTGCGATTGGCAGGCCAATTGCCGAGGATGTGCCGATGGCCCGGTGAACGGCAATATTGCACCAGGTCATGTAGGGTACTGAAACTGCGCCCCCACCAATACCTACAAGACTTGAGATAAAACCAATAGTGTTGCCGGCCAGAAACATTCCGAAAATGCCGGGAAGTTCCCTGGAAGCTTTTGGCTTCTTGTTGGTCAGGAATTGAAATGCGACAAAGTAGATGAAACAGACAAAAAAGAGTTTGAGGATATTGGTCGAAAGAATCGCAACAAAACAGGAGCCAATAAATGTTCCGGTCAGTATGCCAATGACAATTCTTCTGACTGTCTGCCAGTCAACGGCGCCGCGCTTATGGTGGGCCATGAAACTTGAAATCGAAGTGAAGATGATACTGGCCAGCGAGGTACCGAGAGCGAGGTGCATAATGATCTCGTGAGGAATTCCCTGAATTTTAAAGGCAATAACAAGTATTGGAACGATGACCAAGCCTCCTCCGACACCCAGTAAACCGGCGAGTATCCCGACAAAGCCACCGAGCAGGCCATAGATAAGCAGTGTAGTAAGCATAATAATTGGCGTTATGAGTTTGATTTATCAGTTAAAGACATCTCCGAGTTTAATCTGAAATGATTGAACAAATTCTGCTGCTGGAATTTTCTTGCTACCTGCCGGCTGAAGAACGTGAACAAACAAACTACCGTCAGAGGTTGCAATTTCAATAGCCTTATCAGAGATACCGATTACCGTTCCGGCAGCACCAGCTCCAGAACCGCTGGATGTATCAAAAATCTTACAACCCATCTCGTTGATGGTCGATGTTGCTCCAGGTGCCGGGTTGGCCCCGCGGATGAGATTGTATATTTCGGCTGTTGGCTTATGCCAGTCGATTACGGTATCGTTGGCAGTTATAACCGGCTGAAAAGATGCAAGGGTCTCATCCTGCGCCAGAGCCGTTCCCCTGTCATTTTTTATTAATTCAACGGCCTCCCCAATCATCCTGATGCCCATCGGGTAGAGTTTTTCAAAGTAGACACTCTTGACGGTATCATCAGGCTCAATGACGACGCTTTCCTGCAGCAGAACTGGACCGGTATCAACACCTTCATCGATATAGTGGATACTTACCCCTGTCTCTGTCTCTCCATTAATGATCGCCCAGTTTATGGCAGATCCTCCCCGGTACTTTGGCAGCAGTGAAGGATGGTAATTAATACCGCCACGTGGAGCAAGATCGATCATTTCCTTCGGGACAAACGAGGTGACAAAGGCCAGAACCAGCAGATCCGGCTCCAGTTCGGCTACCCATGAAATGGCTTCGGTACTTTTGAGCAGCCGGGATTGCAGG
>NODE-853-length-10578-cov-4.56904_pt1 | contig 10578 bp, 9 predicted proteins | sample MGYA00139097_ERZ477577 | MGnify/ENA metagenome assembly ERZ477577 | reverse complement strand
CCGACAATGATCAGGTCTTTTTTACGGTCCGTGATGAGAATATAACCATCCTCATCAATGTGACCGATGTCGCCGGTGAGAAAATAGCGTTTTCCGTCTATTTCCCTGAAGACCTCTTTATTTGCATCGGGTTTGTTCCAGTAACCCTGCATTACCTGGGGACCGTTGATGGCGATCTCTCCGTCTTCACCCTGGGCCAGTTCCTTCAATCCGGTGTCGAGATCCACGATCTTCACATCGGTGCTGGGTACAGGGAACCCAATGGAGCCGATTTTGCGATCTTCTCTGTTTGTTGGGTTGGATGTGACAACGGGAGATGTTTCGCTGAGCCCGTAGCCTTCGAAAATAACCGACCCGGTTTTATCCTCAAACTGTTTGCAGACTTCGGGTGGCAGCGGGGCACCACCGGAAAAACAGCCTATGAGGGATGTCAGGTCAAACTGGTCCAACAGCGCATGGTTGGCAAACGCCACGAAAATCGTGGGCACGGCTGGCATCAGTGTGGGGCGGTATTTCTGGACCGCTTTCAGGACGTCCGTGAATGGGGGATCACCGGCACGGGGGTCGGGGATACAAATCAGTTTACTGCCGGAACCACAGGCGGAAAGCATGGCAACGGTCAGACCAAAGCTGTGATACCAGGGTAGTACACCCAGGTAGGTGTGAAAGCCACCATGCCGGATTTTTTCCGGCGGAGCGCCAGGTTCATGGATAAGCAAGCCCCATTCACCCAGAGCCAGAACATTATGATAAAAATTGGAATGCGTGAGAGCGGCACCTTTGGGGCGGCCGGTGGTTCCGCCTGTATAGATGATCAATGCAAGATCCTTCATGGGATCGATCTCCATCACCGGGGGTTGGGGCTGGGCCGATGCCACCACATCATCAAAAAAGAGATGACCGTCCTGATAGCTTTCCGCTTTGGGAATTTTACCCAGCAGACCTCCCAGGAAGCCTTTGATCCAGGGCAGATAAGATTTGACGCTGCAGATAACCACGTTTTCCACTTTGGTGTCCTTAACAGCCTTAACGGTTGTGGGGTAAAAGAGTGGATGGTCCATACAGAAGACCATTTTGGCGCCGGCATCATTCAGCTGGTAATTCAGTTCACTGGCAGTGTAGACAGGGTTGCAGGTTACACAGACAGCACCGGCTTTGATGATACCAAAGAAGATGGCTGGATAGTGCGGCAGGTTGGGGAGAAAGATGGCGACCCGATCCCCCTTTTTGATACCCTTGGATACCAGAAAATTGGCGATTCGGTCGGCGGTATCTTTTACCTGGGCATACGTCCGGGTCGCATCGTTAAAGATTGTGTATACATTATTCGGATATTTTTCTGCAGACTCATCCAGAATATTGTACAGGGGGTTGTCGTACCCGGAAATTTCGAAGGGTACACCTTTGGGCCATTTTTCTCCGTGCCAGGGTCGGTCCGCCATAATAATCTCCTTTGCTGATGACATCATGTAGGGATTGCAGAAAATCGGATCTATCCGACTTCTATTAATTCTGGAAGAGTATAGTGAAATGTAAAAGATGTGTCAAATAAGAAAGAAGGGTCCGAGGGTTTAAGGGTGATACAAGGGTTCGAGGGTAGCTGTAAGCTATAAGCCATAAGCCGTAAGCGGCTTAAAGCTTGTTGCTTACAGCTACAACAATAAATAACGCGCGTAGCGCTAATGACGCCTGAAAGGCGAATCTCGCACGAAGTGCTAATGACTGCCGAAGGCTATATCGGAATCGGTGCGATCACCTGGGACGATGCAAACATCCATGCTACCAGTGCTGCGCTGACCATGGCGCCGAGATAAATTTTCCCGGTGAGCTGAAACAACCATCTTTGAAAAATGAGGAATCCAATGACATTGATCCATACAAACCACCAGACAATGGCGTTTACCATCATCATGGGAAAAGCTTTGTCGATATGGACGACATAAATATGAATACCAAATAGGACAAAGATAAGGGGCAGGTAAAGCCACATGAGCAAACCGTTGACAGCAGCGTAGCAAAAGCATCTGGTTTTCTTACAGGCATAGTTGGTGGATGGTGCGGTCTTAAGGTCACTGAAAAAGGGGATACGGAGCAGCAAGGATCCAAGGGGTATCAGTGACCATATACCAGCTAACATGGCTACCAATGTTGCCCACTCCTTCACCGGCCATACCTGTTGATCTGGATCGATCCACAGTTCTGGGGGTGGTGACAGTGCCTGTTTCATCCACATCAGGGATTCGGCAATTGCCAATGCACTATGGGATTCCTGGATATGAATGGTACGGGGCACCACCACACGACGGGCGGTACCGTCTTCAAATGCGCCATAGGTGACACTTATCTGGGGGTCTGGGTGAGAGATGACGCTGCGGGTTGCCTCTGTTTGCATCCATTCTTTTTCGATATCCCGGGTATGGGTCATACGATCGCGAAACTCGTCCCATTTTCCGATGACCATCAGCATATTTCTGGGAACACTTTTTGTCGCAGCAACTGTATAGGCGAAACCGGTGATAACAAGGGCTTTTACCGATGGGTTTGCCATGGCCACCTGATAGGCCATTTCAGCACCCAGGCTATGTCCCATCATACCAAGGGCCTGCGTATTGATGTTTGGAAGGCTTTGAAGGAAATTCAATGCTGACAGCCCCCCGTAACTGCTGTCAAAGTTGGGGTCCAAGGGATCGTTGGGAATACCCGAATTGCCTCGGCCGATGGCATCGATGTTCAGAACCACAAAGCCCCTCCTGGCCAACTCGATACAGTAGGCATCACCGGTTTCTCGATTGTTCTGATAGCCATGGATGTAGACGATGCCTGGGAATGTTTGCTGGTCCTGGGTGTTTTTGGGTTGAAGCAGTTTCGCCCGGACCGGTATGCCATTGAAATTCCGGTAGGTCACATTCGAGACCTGGACAGGTCCAAAATTCTTTTGTACGGCAGATGCCAGCGCCATGGCACCGACCAGTATTGCCAGGCATATGAGGAGCAGGACGGCTGGTTGACCATATGTTTTTTTTATATCCGCTTGCATCTGTCCAGACATCTTCCACTTTCGTGTAGGTGAGCTGTAAGCAATAAGCCGCTTAGAGCTTACAGCTTATGCTACCTTCTTGTTTATTGTGTTCCTTGTGTTTATTGCGTTTGTTGTGTTGCGTCCGGTAAACGGTATTGTTGCCAACCTTTATTAGTCTTTTAGCGGTTTAGACTGTTAGGCTGTTAGACGCTTTTTGCTAATGGCCCTCAGCTATCCTCCAACCCTTGTATCACCCTCGGCCCCTTGAACCCTGGATCCCTCGAGTTATTATAACCCCAAATCATCATTGATCAGGACGACTTTAACCCGGTGTTTGGGAAAGGATTTTTCTGTGATGGTCCATGTATTACATATACGGTCCGGGCTGCTGCACTCGTGACAGTAGGCTGTTTTGGTACAGGGTGTCTTCTTGTCTAGACGCATGGCGTTGGCAGGGGCAGCCAAATCTTTCACACGTGCCATGGCATCTTCAATTTCCGGTACGATCTTGTTGCGGCCCACCAGTATGATGACATGTTTTGGTCCAAATGTAATTGCGCCAACCCGGTTGCCAATCATGTCAAGGTTTACCAGCTGTCCGTCTTCGGTAATAGCATTGGTTCCGGTAATAAATAGGTCCACCATCAGGGATGCCCGTTTCCGTTCCATCAATTCTGATTTTGAAAGAGACAGGTCGATGGCATCCACAACTTCCATTTCTTTGCTGTCCTTGAGCGTCTTATACAAACCTGTTGCAACAAAGGTCATGGAGCCGCCCCAGGATATGCTTTGGGGCTTTAATTGGGGTATGATTGTTTCTAGGACAAGGGTCTTGGCATGCGACATACTATCGGCGATGCTAACATCGAAATTGTTGGATTCCAACTGCTCTTTTAGGTCATTTAGTTTTATTTTCCAATACATATCAATCGGTTGATCCATGGGATGCCTCCTATCCTTTTGCGAAATGTTACAAGATTGTCGGTTTTATTAAGTTTTGGTTCCCTAACTGTAAAAATCTATTTCTTTCCTGGATGTGTAAATTCTTCCAATATCACCCGATAAAGTTTTTCACCGATAGCGAGGCCGATGTCGATGAATTGAGGGCCGTATCGTTGTCCTGCCCGGGTACGGAAAGTATGTTTGATTCTTTCGAGGCCTTTCATGCCTTTAGGGTAGTGTGCGATAAATTTTTCCAGTGGCGGATTCATGAAGGAGACCATCTCCCAGAGGGTATCCGTAAAATTGTCCGGCCCCCATCGAAACTTATCGGCATCGTAGAGGCAGTCCGATATGAGTTTTCCTGCGGGTGACTCAATCTCTTCTATATATTTAAAAGCTTCATGATTTCGTATGGCAAGGCAGATATCCGCCACCTCTCTGGATGACAGGGGAAAATCCTGGAGGAGCTTTTTGGTAAAAGCGGCTCCTTTGATGGCATGATCCTTCTTTTTCCGCCGAATATCGTGCAGCAGTCCCGCGCATTGGACCAGGAGGACATATCGGGTGATGGTTTGCTTGGGAAGCGGTGTTCGTTGCCCTTCAATCAAAGCCAGAGAGCCGGCTTCCAGACTGACTTTTACGGAATGCCGAAGACCATGGCCGAAGTCGTCTTCGAGGTGTTCGGTAACGATGGCCTTGAGATCGGAAATGAGCTCGTCTTTCTCCATCAACCGGCCAGACAAGGCAATGGCATCGGCTTCATCCTTATAAAAGTCGGGCGTGGGAAAATTGGAGACAATTTCACGGGCTCTGGTCTGGATCCTTGTGTAAATCGTCTCCATATCTCAAATCAGACATTCTGGTGCAAGGATAAGGGCGATCCGCAGACTTTCCATTTGCCGTTTTCCTTGACGATTTCCAGGGTTTCATGGAATGGATAGGTTCCACCGATGTGAAACAACTTGGTAACCAATGCAAAAATCGGATTGATGGCGGTTCTTCTCTTGGCTGAAATGGAAACCGTGGCCTCTGAATCGCTAATATACGTGGTGTGTGTCATGACATAGTAGAGCTTGCCCTTGAGGTAAATTTTATCAAATCCTCGATCTCCTGCCTGTTTGGTCATGTCGTAGACATACTGCGCCACCGTGTCGATATCATCGACTGTTTTGCTGTCTTCGCATAAATAGTTTCCCATGGACGGGTCTATTTTTAAATAAGCCTCTGCAAAGGCGACGGCTGTTTTATAGGGTTTGTTAATACAATCGAGCGGGATCAGCAGTACTTGAACGACAATTCCAATACAAATCACCACAAGCAGTGGACCATACTTGCTTACATCTGGCATTGATTTTTCCTCCTTTTAAAACAAAAAAATACCACCTGAAAATGCTGCCGGGGTGTTCCCGAAATGATGTCTTCTGATAGCATGTAACGTCGTGTTAGACAAGGGGTTCTTTAAGCAACAACGTTGCGCTGCTAAAATCTTTTCACGATTTTATTCAGGCTTGCTATTTCAGGCCATATTTTGTATGAACCAAACAGTAAAATTGTATCAACCCTGTTTTTAATAGTTAACGCATTGATTCTTCTGACCTGTGAGCACGCTATATCGGATGGCAATCACCAGGGATTGCAACGTTATCCTGCCTCGAAATGCAACCAAAGTTAAGCAATAGAATGCGATGATCAGTTCAGGTAAGAATAAGGGGGACGTATGATCGACGGCAAGGCTTGGGACTGGGAGACAGGCCAAAAAAAGATCCCCATGACAGATTGGCGGGGCCGGTTTGGGTGGGTGGAAGAACCGTACGTCAGTCTGGATGGTGAAAAAGTGGCTGCCATCGTCAACACCGGTGAGGAGGCTTTCAATGTTTGCGTGAACGGTGATACTTGGGAAAGCGATTTTGACAAGATATGGCATCTCAGGTTTTTGCCGGACGGATGCTTGACCGCGCTGGTGTCCGAGCAGGGCGAATGGACTGTTGCTGTGGACGGATCCTCCTGGGAAAATATGTTCGGATATGTATGGAACCCCCTATACAGCCGGACCAATGGCCATATTGCCGTGGCGGTTCAGCAGGACATGCGTTACTGTATGGCATTGGACGGAAAACCCTGGAACGAAACCTATGCCAATATAACCTATTTTGCCTTGAGCGACTGTGGAACGAAAACCGCGGGAGCCGTCCAGGTTGTGGATGCCGACTCAGGTGAAATTCATAAATTCAAACAGGGAACCTTTTCAGCAGCTCTGCAGGGAGAAGCCTGGGATACGACATTTGTCAATGTCTGGAACCTGACCATCAGTCCGGATGGCGAACATCTGGCTGCAGAAGTTCGACAAAGTCTATATGATTATACCATTGCCGTTGATGGCCGGGCCTGGGATCGCGTGTATACCTGTGTTTGGGAACCTGTTTTTCATCCCACAAAGCATCATGTGGTGGCACCGGTTCGTGTGGGTGGACACTGGATGCTGGCTCAGGATGGCGAAATTTTATGGGACCGGCCTTTTGTTCAATTGTGGCACCAGATGTTCAGCCCTGAGGGAGATCGGATAGCTGCTGTGGTGGCACCCGGATATGGCCGCTGGACAGTTGCCATTGATGGCTTGCCATGGAAACAGAGTTTCAAGGATATGGTCACAGATGCTGTATTCAGCCCCAATGGCAAACGGGTGGGGGCCCTGGCCAAGGAGGGCCGGAGCTGGTATGTGGTATGGGATGGCATCCCCTGGTCCAACACGTTTGATATGGCATGGCAGCCTGTTTTCAGTCCTGATGGGGAACATATGGCTGCAAAGATCGAAAAGAATGGAAAGTTCGCCGTGGCGCTGGATGATCACCTGGGTCCCCATATATGTGATGCAGCCTGGGACCCGATTTTCAGTCCGGAGGGTGACAAGATACTTCTCAGATTCATCGAAGACAACACCTATTACCGGCAGGTGGTACCTGTCGGTGAATTCGCGCGATAAGGGGAGGGGATCATGCACGAATTATATGGATTGTTGACCGGTCCGTTGGCCTGGGCAGCGTTCTTCATTTTCATCGGTGGCAGCTTGTATCGTCTGGCAGCGATGCTGATCCTCGTACACAAGAAAGAAAAATTTATTTTTACGTATATGAGCTGGAAATATAGTTTTCGCTCTATCCTACACTGGATTATCCCATTTGCCGCGACGAATTGGAAAAAGCACCCGGTCTTGACCATTGTGACATTTGCCTTTCATATCTGTCTTTTCCTGACGCCTTTTTTTCTCCTGGCGCATATTGTTTTGTGGGATGAAGCCTGGCATATCAGCTGGTGGTCGCTCCCGGACAGTCTTGCCGACATGATGACCCTGGTGGTCGTGGGAGCCTGTGTCTTTTATTTGATTCGAAGGATATCGCTGCCGGAGGTTCAATATGTCACATCTGCTTCAGATTATGTGATTCTGCTTATTGTTGCTGCGCCGTTCGTGACCGGATTTGTCGCCTATCATCAGTGGTTCAACTATCCGCTGTTTCTCAATCTCCATATTCTATCAGGAGAAATCATGCTGGCCGCCATCCCGTTTACAAGACTGAGTCATATGATATTCTCCCCGTTTACACGGGCGTATATGGGATCGGAATTCGGCGCTGTCAGACATGCGAAGGATTGGTGATTTTCACATGCCCAAAATGACCCTCGGAGGCACCCGATATGACTGAAGCCGCTAAAAAGGAAACGCCCAAGGGACTGGACCAGGGCATCGAGGTTGGTGCGTCCAGCCTCACGGATGAGAAAATAGAAGAGGTCATCAAGAGTGTCCTTGAAAATGAAACCGGGGCACGTCTCAAGACCTATGTAGACACCTGTATCCATTGCGGGTTGTGTTCGGAGGCATGTCATTACTATTTATCCCATGACAACGATCCGCGTTATTCTCCTGTGGGAAAAGTCAAACAGACCATGTGGGAGATGCTCAGAAAAAAAGGAAAGGTGTCACCGGAATTCATCAAAAAGGCCGCCGTGATAAGTCACACGGAATGCAATCTCTGCAAACGGTGTGCAATGTACTGCCCCTTCGGCATTGATATCGCCTACATCATGAGCGTCGTCAGACGGATCATTCATCGACTGGGGGTTACACCCCTTTATATCCAGGATACGGCTCACAGCCATGCTGTCACCATGAATCAGATGTGGGTCAAGGGGGATGAATGGCCCGATACACTTCAGTGGCAGGAGGAAGAAGCCCAGGCTGAAATACCCTGCTTACGGATTCCTCTGGATAAGGAGGGGGCGGATATCATGTATTCTGTTATTGCCCCTGAGCCGAAGTTTCAGGCCCAGCTGATATATCAGGCGGCCGTGATTATGGACGTGGCCGGTGTCGACTGGACCATGCCCTCGGGAATCGGATGGGACAACAGTGATATGGCCATGTTTACCGGTGACAATGAAATCATGGGTCGTATCAAGCGGACGCACTATGAGGCAGCCTCACGGCTGAAGGTGAAACGGATCGTCATGGGCGAATGCGGGCACGCCTTCCGATCGGTCTATGACATGGGAAACCGGTGGCTCGGATGGAGAGAACCACCCATACCCATCGTACACGCCATCGAGTTCTATTATGAACTGCTAAAATCAGGCAAAATCAAGATTGCCAAGAAATATGACCAGCCCGTCACGCTTCACGACCCATGCAATGTAGTGAGAGGCGGCGGCCTCCATGAAAAAGCCCGGTACGTGATCAGAGCTATTTGTGAAGAACTGATTGAGATGCATCCCAATCGGGAGCACAATTACTGCTGTGCCGCCGGAGGCGGCGTGATTAACTGTGGGCCGCCCTACAAAATGACCCGTGTCCAGGGAAACAAAGTCAAGGCAGAACAGTTGTTTGCCGCGAAGGCCAAGGGCGCCAAGATCCTGGTTACCCCTTGTCACAACTGCCACAGCGGACTGGAGGATATTGTTCATCACTATGAAGTCGGTCTGGGTCTCAAGTTTATCAGTGATATACTATACGAGGTAATGGAAAAACCTTAAATTCACGAAGTGAGCTTACCGCATCCGCTGTGTTGCGGACCATTCTCGGTAGCAAACTACAGCTTCATGGTCCGACGCCTTGCGGCTGCAATAAGCTCATTTCGTGAACCGAAACAGCGAGCGAATCTAAATTAGATAGAATTCCTTACGATCGAAGGTGCCTGCTAGCTTGATATGAAGTTCTTCAATTGCTCAAGCAAGGGTAGTTTCGATCAACAACATCCAATTCAGTTTACGGATTGGCTGAGGAGAAATAGGATGAGGAAACGTGGTGTCGGCCTATTGACGGTCCTATTACTGACGGTGTTTCTTCTGGTAGCAGCCTACTCTCAGGAAGAAATGGTTGTCGTGGATAACAGTTCATTTCCCAATCCTGAAAGAACGGCGTCGGTTTTCAATCATGAGGAACATAACGAAGTGGCTGAAATCGATGAATGCAACGCGTGTCACCATGTCTATGAAGACGGCGTCAAGCTTGAAGACGAATCCTCGGAAGACATGTTGTGCTCCGACTGCCACGACATAGAAGTATCCGACGACCAGCCCTCCTTGATGCAGGCCTTTCATGCAAACTGCAAGGGCTGCCACTTGTCTGAAAAGAAAGGCCCTGTCATGTGCGGTGAGTGCCACCGGAAGGAATAGGTTTATTGAGTTTGTTGCGTTTATTGGGTTCATTGAGTTGATGAAACAAAAATTAGTGACCCGATACCGACGGCCTTAAGCAACACAATAAACCCAAAGAACATAATGAACAAAGCATTTACGTTTGGAGGGTGATATAAGGGTGTGAGGGCCGCTGAAAGAAATCGGCTAACGGCAACGAACAGCCTACAGTCTAAACCCCTAAAAGGCTAAAAAGAATAGGGGGGTCGCGTGCGATATTTAACGTTACAAAGAGGAAAAAGAGGGGCTTACAATGGCAAAGAAAATACTGATCATAGACGATGATCCGATTATCGTAAAATATCTCCAGGCTGTCTTCAGTGACAATGGCTATCGAACCTGCACAGCATCCAGCAGTATGGAAGGCCTTGAAGTTGTGAGGAAAGAAAGACCGGATCTGATTACACTGGATCTTCAGATGCCGGGTGAATGGGGTCCCAGGTTTTACCGTAAACTGCGCAAGGAACAAGATCTCAAAGATATACCAGTGATTGTCATCAGTGGGATCGATGGTGACCATGCCGTTCAAAATGCCGTGGCCTTTGTGAGCAAACCATTTGATCCTGAAAAGATCATCGGGATCGTTAAAAATACTATCGGTTAAAAAAGAAATGGTGCCGCACTTATGTACGGCACCATTTCTTTTTTATTTGCGTGCCTTGGCGTAGCCGATGCCCTCCAGAGCATCCTCCATCTCTCCGAGAATCGTTGGATCATCGATAGTCGCCGGAACCTTAAAATCCTTGTTGTCGGCGATTTTTTGGATCGTCCCCCGCAATATTTTTCCTGACCGCGTTTTGGGCAGTCGTTTGACAACTGTGGCTTTCTTAAAGGACGCTACCGGGCCGATACGACCTCTCACGGACTGGATAACCTCTTTGATGATTTCTTCATGGTCTCTTTCAACCCCCGCGTTCAAAACGAAAAAACCT
>NODE-852-length-10585-cov-5.29088_pt1 | contig 10585 bp, 5 predicted proteins | sample MGYA00139097_ERZ477577 | MGnify/ENA metagenome assembly ERZ477577 | reverse complement strand
CCAAAGGCCATCCCGATAAAGGCCATTCCTTTTGATCTATTTTTTTCTTCTGTTCCATCGGCCGCAACTGCACTAGCAACAGAAATATTACCCGACATAAGCCCACCGATAAGACGGGAAAAAATTAGTAAGGTGAAGCTTCCTGAAAAAAACCAAAGAATATAACTTAAAAGAAGTCCTGCTAAAGATATAAGTAAAACAGGGCGTCTCCCATAGCGATCAGAGATACTCCCCCAAAAAGGGGCCGCGAGAAATTGCAAAAAAGAATAAAGAGCACCGAGAATCCCACCAAAAAGGACAATGGTCTGAGCATTGAGAACAGGAGTCGATGATAAAGATGAAGAAGAAAAAAAGGAAATCATATCAAAAATGAGCTGGATAAAAAAATTGCCTCCATCTAATTGAACATAGTGAGACGCAAGACTAGGAAACAAGGGAAAGATAATGGAAAAGCCCATCAGATCCAAAAAAAGTGTAAAGAAAACAATTTTTAAACTCTCCTTGGCCTCTTTACTTAAAGGGGGAACTTCTTGCTCTACTTTTTGCGTCATAACAATCCTTTGATGCTCTTCATTTAATATTTTTACCGTCAATGTATTACTCAGATGATCTTTTAAATCACGCGCCAGAGACTTAACCCAAAAGTCTTTGCTGTTCAGTGAGGGAATAAAAAGTAATTCTCCGCCCCTCTCAGCGAGTTCATTTTTTAATTCATGGCCAAGCTCATCAATCGTCTCAAGGCAATCGACTGCAAAGCTAGGAGAAAAAATGGCCAGCTTCTTTTCTCCTCTCTCAATGCAAGATAGCCCCATCTCTTCCGTATAAGGTGTTAGCCACTCTTCACTTCCAAAGCGAGATTGAAAACAGTAGCTCATGGGCACTTCTACTCCCTGATGAAGAAGTTCTTCTTTGATGAGATAAAAAGTTTCCAGGCATTGGCGAAAGTAAGCATCATTTTTTTGGATCACACGCCTTTTGGGAATTCCATGAAAAGAAATAAGAAGGCGCTCGGTGGAATCTATTCCTCCCTCTCTCTCTTCTAGCACCTCTTTAATCTGCCTGGCCGAACTTTCAATAAAAGAAGGCCAACTATAAAAATGCGCAATAAACTCAAAAGAAGGAATGAGAACTCTTTGATGAAGTTCTTTACTGACAGCATCTACCACTGAGGCCGTTGTACTTTCCGAATACTGAGGGAACAAGGGAAGAATAAGCCAAGAAGTTTCATTAAAAGACGAAAGATCTTCTCTCCAATTGTCTTCCTGCTTGTCGATAAGAGGACCTAGCTTTTTCTCCCCCAGCAAATAAACGACTTCAATATTAGCATGATCTTTCATTTCTTCTTGCAGATGTCGCGCCATTTCTTCTGTAAGACGGATAAGAGGAAAGCTTCCTCCATCCCAAATTCTTTTATACAGGGCCGCCGAACGGGCCGGCCGGAAAGGTAAAACAAAAAAGTTGAGGATGATCCACCAGAAAAAGCGAGGAAGATCTACCACACGAGGGTCTCCTAAGAATTCTTTAAGAAAAAGACGAACATCTTTAGTGGAGGGAGATTTTGGTGATCCCAATTGGGCCAACACAATAGTTTTTTTTTTCATTCCCCCCCTATATCACCAACATTTCCAGAAGAAAACTTGCTCTCGCCATCCGCCTCTGATAAACCCTCAATGCTTTCAATCTATTGGCCATAGGGGTAATTAAACATGTCAATGAACCATCAAGAAATCCAAGAGAAGTGGCAACGTTTTTGGGAAGAAAATCAAACTTTTAAGGCAGAAGGCCCTTCTTCCAAAAAACCAAAATATTATGTCCTAGATATGTTCCCCTACCCTTCTGGGGCAGGACTACATGTTGGCCATCCTTTGGGTTATATCGCTTCCGATATTATGGCCCGCTACAAGCGCCTTCAGGGGTATAATGTCTTACACCCTATGGGCTTTGATTCTTTTGGGCTGCCTGCCGAGCAATACGCAATTCAGACGGGGCAACATCCTAAAATCACAACTGAAGTTAATGCTGACACCTACCGCAAACAACTAAAAAAAATAGGTCTCTCGTTTGATTGGTCTAGAGAATTTAAAACATCAGACCCTTCTTATTACCGCTGGACTCAGTGGATTTTTCTACAACTCTTTAATCTCTATTACGATGTAGAATTAAAAAAAGCGTCTCCCATCAGTCATCTGCAAAAGCACTTTGCTCTTTATGGATCAAAAGACAATCATGCTTTTAATGGCCATGAGCTCTCCTTTACTCCTCATGAGTGGAAGCAATATTCTTCTAAACAACAAGAAGATATCCTCCAAAAAGTTCGCCTCGTTTATCAAGATTACCAAACCGTCAACTGGTGCGAGGCCCTTGGAACCGTTCTGGCTAATGATGAAGTTAAAGAAGGGCTCTCAGTTCGCGGCAATCACAGCGTTGTCCAAAAAAAGATGATGCAGTGGAATTTGCGCATTACGGCCTATGCCGAGCGCTTGCTTCATTACCCTAGTGATATCCATTGGCCCAAGGCCTTAATGGAAATGCAGCAAAATTGGATTGGACGCTCGCAAGGACTAGAACTTACTTTTTCCACCGAGCTTAAAGAAAACCTCGATGTTTTTACCACCCGTCCTGAAACTCTTTATGGTGTTACCTTCATGGTAGTCGCCCCTGAACACCCCCTTGTTCAAAGAGTTAAGGGAAATAAAGAGTTACAAGAGTTTCTCCAGTATGTAGGTCGCCGCAGTGAGCGAGAGCGCTTGAGCGAAAAAAACTACAAAGGAGTCTTTCTTGGTTTTCACGCCACTCACCCCCTCACAAAAAAGAAAATTCCCATCTACACCAGTGAATACGTTCTCATGAACTATGGAACAGGTGCTGTGATGGCCGTTCCTGGACATGATGAAAGAGATAAGGCCTTTGCTGAGGAACATCAACTTCCCATTATCTCTGTTATTGATGAAAAAACACAATCTCTCATAAACTCTGAAAATCTTAATGGACTCTCTATTGAAGAGGCCACGAAAGAAATTATTAAATTGGCAGAAGAAGAAGAAGGATTTGGAAAATCTTCCATCCAGTATAAGTTGCGTGATGCATCTTTTTCCCGCCAGCGCTACTGGGGAGAACCTATTCCTGTTTATTTTAAAGAAGGAATTCCAACACTTATTGAGGAAAAAGATCTTCCTCTCGAGCTTCCCGATGTAGATGAATATTTGCCTACAAGTGATGGCCGTCCTCCTTTGGCCCGAGCAAAAAACTTTCATTATAAAAATCATCCGCTCGAAGTAAGCACGATGCCGGGCTATGCAGGGTCAAGTAGCTACTTTTTGCGCTTTATGGATCCACACAATCAAGATGCTTTTCTCTCTTTAGAGGCCATGCGCTATTGGCAAGAAGTTGATCTCTATGTGGGAGGAAGTGAGCATGCTACAGGCCATCTTCTCTATTCGCGCTTTTGGAATATGGTACTCTTTGATTTAGGGATAGTGGAAAAAGAAAATCCTTTTAAAAAAATTGTCAATCAAGGCATGATCTTAGGAAAATCTTCTCTTCTCTATCGCACAAAAGAAGGCAAAACTTTTGTGACAGCAGAGAAAAAAGATGAATTTGATACAGTTCCTCTTCATGTGGATATTTCCCTTGTTGATCCTGTTACCCACAAGCTTGATATTGAGAATTTTAAAAAATGGAGAAGTGAATATGCTTCTTATGATTTTATCCTCAATGAGAATAAAGATTATATCTGCGGTCAAATTGTAGAGAAGATGTCTAAGTCTTTTTATAATATTGTCTCCCCTGATACCATCGTTCAAGAATATGGGGCCGATACTCTGCGCCTCTTTGAAATGTTTTTAGGACCTATTGATGCCAGTAAGCCTTGGAATCAAGGAAGCATCGAAGGCCCTTATCGTTTTATCCAACGAGTCCAGCGTCTTTTTCTAGATGATAAAGGAAATCTTATTGTCACAAAGGAAGTCGCAACAGTTGAAGAAAAAAAGATTCTCCACAAAACATTGAAAAAAATTGCTCATGATATTGAAAAATTCTCTTTTAACACTGCCGTTGGCCAGTTGATGATTTTTGTCAACGAAATGTACAAACTCTCTTGCCATAAAGAAGAAATTCTTAAACCTTTTTTACTCTGTCTTTCAAGCTTTGCTCCTCATTTGTGTGAAGAGCTCTTGGAGAAACTCGGTGAAAAGGATCTTCGCTTTATGAGCTATCCTGCTTGGGATGAAGAGCTTACCCAGGAGAATACTTTCGAGCTCCCCGTTTCTTTTAACGGTAAAAGACGCTTTAGCATGGAAGTTCCTTTGAATATCACTCAAGACGAGGTGATGAATTTATTGCAGAAAGATGATCGTTTCACTCATCAAATAACGGGCAAAACCATAAAAAAAATCATCTTTGTCCCGCAAAAGATTCTCAATATCGTTATTTCTTAATGAGCTCTATAATGAAAAAGTGAAAAATTTTATTCTTCTTTTCTTATTCTCTTTTCCCTGTAACGCTAAAATGCCTCTTGCGGAAAAGGTTGCTACCTTTCTTGTTCAAAATAAAGAAGAGAGAATTCACTTTTTTACCAACCCCAAAAAGAACTCTCGCAATTTAACTCTCATTGTGATTAGCGACTCTTCTGACACAAAAATGACAGGGGCCAGATCTGTTTTTTTTCATCCTATTGTCCAAATGCTTTATTACTTTGATTTTCCACTGCTTATTGCCTCTCCTCCCCAAACAGGACTCACCTCCTCTTTTGATAATCCTACAAAAATAAATCGCTTTTTTGAGTCTTTAGAAAAAGAGGCCCAAACAGAAAATATCACCTACCTTCTCTTTAGCGAAGCGGCCCTTCTTTTTTATCCGTACCAGCAACAATATCCCTCTATTGGAAAAAGTGGAAAAATACTCAAAAGTACAATCTTTGTTCAGGCCCCTTTACATCAAATTATGCTGCAAGGGCCTCTTGGAAAAGAAGGGCATTATCTCAAAAGTACCTTTTTTATCCAAAGTGAAAAAGAGACAACTCACGAAGAAAAAATTTTTTACCACTACGCTCTTGAATATGGTGCAACGGTATTCCAAGAAAAAAAAATCATGACTTATAGAAATGATTATTACAAACAGTATGAGATCCTCAAAAATTATCTTCTTCATATCAGCAAAGAAGTTCAACTCTCTTATAAGGAAAAAATATTCTGGGAAAGAATCGATAGAAATTTATCAAAAGAAAATAATAAAAACTTATTAAAAAAAGATCTCTTGCTCATAAAAGAAGAAATTCATCGATTTTATGAGACACTTTCTCAGGAAATTAATCCTCATGTGCAAGAAAAAGAAAAAAGGTTAAATCTTATATCCCATTATTTAAAGAAGCTCCTTTAAATACGTCTGTCTCTTTTGATAATTAATATTGTGAATCCCCAAATTAAAGGCCTTGCGCATTCCAATAAAGACGGCCATTTTCTTGGCCCTGGTAAGACCTGTATAGATTAAATTGCGAAAAAGCATGCGGAAATGCTGAGTCATCACGGGAATAATCACTACATCAAATTCACTTCCTTGAGACTTATGAATAGTGATGGCGTAAGAAAGATCCAGTTCAATAAGAGACTCTCGACTATAGACAACTATTTTTTTATCAAAGGTTGTCCCAAACTCCACCACTGTACTCCACTCATCGTCTCCCTCCATGGCCCTAATTTTTCCAATATCGCCATTAAAGACGCCTAAATCGTAATTATTCCTTTTTTGAATAACCCGATCACCCACACGAAGTATTTTGTCCCCTAAAATTACTTGCCTCTTGTGAGTAGCTTCCGGATTAACAAGATCTTGAATCATTTTATTCATAGCATGTGTGCCAAGAGCACCTTTGGTCATAGGAGAAAGGATCTGAATTTCAACATCTTTTCCTACATACTGCTTAATGCTATCGGTATAAATTTTCTTCACCATTTCACAGGCCGTCATCCCAAAATGCAGTGTCGACCAAGGATGAACTTTCCGCAAAATACTTTTTAACTCTTCAACATCACCCTCACCTTGCACCACTCGAGTTAAATCAGCATGCTGAAACTTTGCAGGAACACTTACTGTCGGCACAAAGCGATTTTTAATAATCTCATCTCGCTCTTCTTCGCCTATTTTCTCCACAAAAAAATCTTCTTTTTGATAGAGATGCTCCATAAAAACTTTGCCACTTTTCTTCTTTTTTTCCACAATCACATCATCATGATTGGCCACCACTTGTTTACATTTACGGATAAACTGAATCTGCTCTTGTGTTAACTCATCGGCATCAATAAAAAGACAATCGCGCGTTTTCCAAAAATCAGGCGACTCCAAAGGCGATCCAATGGCCGGAACTTTTCCTGTATTAATTTCATGAGCATATTTAATAATATCTGATTCAAGGGCCTGACGAAAAACTTGTGTGAGATGAAAACAAGGAATACTTTTACTTTTAATAAAATCGCGCAAAACATCGCCTGCACCCACTGAAGGAAGCTGATCAGCATCTCCCACCATCAAGAGCTGTGTCTCTTCTCCTACGGCCTTTAATAAAGAGCTCATCAAAGAGACATCCATCATGGAACATTCATCAACAATAACAAAATCGGCCACAATAGGATCAAGTTCATTTTTTTTAAAACGGCCATCTTTAGGATTAAAAATAAGAAGCCGGTGAATAGTTTTGGCCTCAAGTCCAATAACTTCACTCATCCTCTGGGCCGCACGACCTGTGGGCGCTGCTAAGACAAGGGATAGATCTAAGTTTTTAAGCATTTCAACAACGAGCTTTGTCGTCGTCGTTTTTCCACAGCCAGGTCCTCCCGTCAAAATACTCACCTGACTTTTAAGAATCCCCAGCACACTCTCTTTTTGCTCCTCTGAAGGAGTTAGTTTTTTGTGCGTGATAATTTCACTGAGCATACTCTCTAAATCGAGCTCTTTATTGAGAGCAATTTCAGGTAAGTGAGTAAGTCTTTTTTTCATCTGAGTGGCCACGCTCATCTCATCAAAGAAAAGTTTTTTGTTGTAATAACAAACCTCTCCTTCATGGGGGAATTTTCCCATTCGTGTGGGGATATCACCACTCTCCTTCATTTCTTCGAGGTAAAGCATTAACTGCTCTTCTTGTGCTCCCTCTATGAGTTCTTTAAGACGGTCTTTAATTTGTTTTTCATATAAAAAACAATGCCCTTCTTCTGTGGCCTTTGTAAGAATATATTGAATTGCTGCTTTTAAGCGCACAGGAGAGTCATGTTCAAAACCAAGTTTTAAAGCAAGTTTATCGGCCGTTAAAAAGCCAATGCCATAAATATCTTTGGCCAACTGATAAGGATTTTCTTGCAATACGGTAATGGCCTTAGCACCATACTGTTTATAAATTTTAATGGCATAAAGAGTGCTAATGCCAAAGTTTTGTAAAAACATCATCACATTGCGAATTTCGCGATGCTCTTGCCATGAGTCTCTAATATGTTCTAATTTTTGTGCTGCAATCCCAGGAACTTCAAGTAGCCGCTCAATATCTTCTTCAAAAATCTCAAGTGTTTTTTCTTTAAAATATTTAACAATCTTCTGCGCTGTTTTAGGACCAATTCCATGAATAAGCCCCGATCCAATATAACGCTCTAATGCGTTTACATCGGCCGGTCTTCTTTCTACGGCGCGATTGGCCTTAAACTGACGCCCAAATTTGGGATGCTCTATATAGTGACCATAAAAATCCATCGTGGCACCAGGATAGAGAGAAGGAGCACTTACCACAACAGGAATGAGTTTATCCCACATACCCTTCATTTTTTTAAAAGGTTTTACTTTGACAATAGAAAATCCCGTATCAGGTGCATGAAAAGTGACAATTTCAATCATGCCCGCAAGAACTTCTTCTTGCTGCTGCTCAGTGACCTGCAAAGCTCTCTCCTAAGCGCAAAAATGTCTCTAGCCCTCTTTGCGTGTTTTCTTTGATATCATTATCAAGAGTAAAGCTATTTTGCTGGCCAACAATGACAACTGTTGATCCGCCAAAAAGAAAATATCCTTTTTCTTCACCTCGCTTAAAAGTTGATCCTTTTTCCATAGAGGCGGACTGAACAATTTTTCCTACACACAAAGCTCCTACTTCTATATAAGCAACGGTCCCAAAGTTTTTTGTTTTTAAAATACTCATCTGGCGCTGATTCGTGCTTAAAATGGAACTCTTTGCTTGGAGCGCTAGAGGATTAACTGAATGAAGAGGTCCTTTCAACTCCTGAAAATCAAGTAAAGAACCGTCGTCAAAATAGTGAAAACGATGATAATCAACGGGACAAAGACGGGCAATAACAAGAGGACCACCTGCAAAAGTTGAAACGTACTTCTCTCCTACTAACTCTCTTAAATTGAGTTCTTGATTTTTAATGAGAAAAGAATCGCTATCCTTAACATTCTCATAAGCAAAATAGCGACCTTCTGCAAAAGCAGGCAAGCGAGAAGAATTTTTATCAAAAGGCCTTTTTTCTTCTCTGAAGCGTCTGATAAAAAATTCATTAAAACTCTTGTAGGGATTCTCTTCAGTTCGCCCTTCATGAGGAAGAAAATCTTTTAAAGGAATATGATAGTCTTTAATAAATTGAGGAATTTTTTTTGCCGAAAGAAAGCTACTTTGGTGCAAACCATAAAGCTTAGAAAATAGTGGTCTTGTTAGAAAAGAGAGAATACAAGAGCTTCCCTTTCCTTCATAGAGCCACTTAATGAGATCTTCTCCATAAATTTTTTCTTCAACTAAATCATTTGTTTTTCTATCAATAAATTTAACATCGCTCATGATTTCTTCCCTTGGCATAATTCCAAAGAAGATTATCTGGCCAAAGATCAATGTGCAAGAATTTTAATTTCCTTAAAAGTTTTGCTCTCTTTGGCAAAACAAAGGCGAATATATCTTTGGGCCTCAGAGGAATTTGAATTGAGGTAAAAAGAATGACAGGGGATTGCTGCTAGTTGATGCTTTGTTACCAAAATATCGCAAAGTTCTTTGCCCGAAGAGCTCTTAATCCCTTTTTTTTCAAATTCTCGATGATCCACCAGAATAAAATAACTTCCTTCTGGGATAACAAAATCTAGCTGATTTTTTGCCAAAAGACTCATAAGCTCTTTTCGTTGCTTACCATAAAGTTGACGAAAAGAAGGCAGATATTCTTCTAGGCCCTCCAGGCAATAAGTAAAGGCCATTTGGGCCAATTTTGAGACGCTGAAAGTCTGATGCTGCTGCAAAAGACCTAATTTTTTCATAAGTATAGAAGAGCTTATGAGATGACCTATTTTATGACCTGTCACACCAAACGTTTTTCCCATCGAAGAGCAAATAAGCAGTCCCTCCTCGAGAGAAAGAAACTCTCCCATGCAGCGATGCCTCTCCTCACCATAGGTGAGAAATTCATAGACTTCATCACTGAGAAGAAAACAGCCACTGCGCCGAACGGCCTGTGCTAAAAAAGTAAGCTCTTTTGCCGTAAAAACTCTTCCCGAGGGATTATGAGGATTATTAAAAATAACCAATTTTGTTTTACTGGTGATAATGGTATTGAGCTTTTCTTCTTCCAAGGCAAAATCAGGCCCAGTAAGTAAATACTCTTTAATATTGGCGCCTAACATTTTAAGCGCAGGAAGATAAGACTCATAATGAGGCGAAAAAACCACAACTTCATCGCCCTTATCAATTAGCCCCATAAGAGTTAAATAAATGGCCTGAGTGGCCCCATGAGTAACGAGAACCTCTGTTCCTGCATCGACTGTGACATCATAGAATTTTTTATAGTAGAGGCTAATTTGCTGACGAAAAGAGAGAACTCCTTGAAAAGGAGCATATTGATGATTCTCATCTACCTGCAAGGCCTTTTGAAATGAGTCCTTCACAATGAGTGGGACGCCAAGAGTAGGAAATCCCTGCGCAAGATTAACGGCCTTATGAGTGATGGCCTTTTGGGTCATTTGAGCAAAAATAGATTCTTCTAATACATGGAGGTTTGTTGCACTGTTTTTCATCTCATAAAAATAACATAAAAAGAAAAACTCGCCATCCTTGAAATACTATCTTCTTCGATAAAGCCTCTCGTCTAATGACCAGCGATCAATGGCCAAGTTTTTATCTGAGATTTTATACTGTTCTCTCTTGTGCTCTACTTCCATAAGATCTTGCTCAAAGGTTTTCATTTGCTTTAGCATCTTATTTTTTTCTTCTTCGATAAAAGTCAGCTCTTTTTTCCACTCAAGTTCTAAATCTTTTTTTAAAAGCTCGTAGCGTCTGTTGGTATTTTCAACTTTTAAGCGATAACTTTCTATTTCTTTTTCACTCTTCTTCAAAAAAGATTGAAGGGCCAGCTTCTTCTTAAAGAGAATCTGCTGAACTTCTCGCGCTTCTTCTAATTTAGCAACGAGATTGATACCTTTTAAGAAAACATGGGCCCCTGACCCTAAAGGGATTTGTTTATTACATTGGAAAAAATCAGGAATTTTTAAGAGTAAATATCCCGGTGCTTTACTTTTTATATAGGTTAAACAGCGATAGTCTTTTTTCTCTTCTCTAACAAAAAGCTCTACTTTATCG
>NODE-850-length-10595-cov-13.187_pt1 | contig 10595 bp, 10 predicted proteins | sample MGYA00139097_ERZ477577 | MGnify/ENA metagenome assembly ERZ477577 | reverse complement strand
TCAACGAATATAACAATAATGATGAGTTGACCTTTGTTTATCATGAACAAGATGGATTTGATGCAGATTCTCTTATCTACCACAAGACTGAAAGCAAATTTGTAGTCAGTGAAGATCTTATTTGTTACGAATTAAAAAAATCCATATTTTTGGATCTGATCGGAACCAATAAAAAGTTTGAAAGCTTTTTCCTTAAAAACATGACTGCCAGGTTTCAGACACTGAAAAATAAAGAGTATGGTTCAGAAATATCTTCTTTCATGTTTGCTAAGGTAAGTGATATTTATATGCATGAACCATGTATTGTGAAGGCAGAAACAAGTATTAAGGATGCGATAGAACGATCTATTGCTGGAAACACTTCTACTATTATTGTAGAAAATGATTCAGAATATGGTGTTGTGACAGATTCTAATTTAAAAAAAGATGTCTTGTTAGTAGGAAGAGATTTATCCAGCCCCATAGGTGAGATAGCTAAATTTCCATTTATCTGTGTACAAAAAGACGATTTTCTGTTTTCAGTGTTATTATTGGTTGTGAAGAATTCCATAAAAAGAGTTGGGGTGCTTGAAGATGGAAAAATAGTTGGACTGATCAAGCAAATAGATATATTGAGTTATTTTGCAAATCACACACATATAGTTTCAGTAAAAATAGCTAAAGCAAAGACTATAGAAGAGCTTAAAAGTGCCAGTGAAGATGTCAATAAAACGATCAAGTCACTTTATAATAAGAGTTTAAAAACAACGTATATCGGAAAAATGGTTGCAGAACTTAATGCTAAAATTTATGAAAAACTCTTTAGTTTTGTTGTTCCTGAAGAGTTACACGATAAATGTGCACTTTTAGTAATGGGAAGTGAAGGAAGAGATGAACAGATCATTAAGACAGATCAGGATAATGCCTTGGTCATCGCAAATGATACAAATGTAGAACGCTTCCGTCCTTATATGGATCAGTTTACAAAAGAACTTATATCATTTGGTTTTCCTCCGTGTGAAGGAAATATTATGGTAAATAATCCATATTGGTGTAAGACACAAGCAGAATTTGAAAAACAAATAGAGGTTTGGTTCGAGGGTAACGATATGGATCACTATATGGATCTAGCTATATTCTTTGATGCTAAATGTGTAGCGGGAGATACAACTTTATTGGAACCATTAAAACAAAAGATATTTGATATGGTTAAACAAAAAGATGTTTTTATGGCTTACTTTGCCAGAAATGCACTGCTTTTTCAAACACCCATTAATATGTTCTCCTCACTTCGTACGACCGATGAAGGTAAAATAGATATCAAAAAAGGCGGTATCTTTGCCATCGTTCAAGGGGTTAGAAGTTTAGCGTTGGAAAATGCTGTGATGGAGAATTCCACTGTGAAGAGAATTAAAAAATTACATCAGCTGGGTGTCTTGGAAAAAGAGATGGCTTCGGAGCTCATAGAAGCTTTGGGGTTATTAGCTAGATTAAGACTTCAAGGACATATTTTAAAACAAAAAGAAGGGCTACCACTTGATAATGTTATCGATGTGACTTCTTTTGGAAAAATAGAGAGAGATATGCTCAAAGACAGTTTTGTTATTGTGAATGCATTTAAAAAATTCATTACACATCATTTTCGTTTAGGTAATTTAGCATAATGATTGAAAAATTAAAATTTCACTATCAAAAGTCTAGACTTAAAAATGAAGAGTTTGCATTTTTATTTGATGAAGTGAGAGGAGATGAAGAGTTTGTCTCTTTTGATTGTGAAACTACAGGGTTGAATATAAAAAAAGATGAAATTCTTTCTATCGGTGGCGTGAAGATCATTAATAATAAAATAGAATTTAGTGAATCTTTTGAGAAATTTGTGACACCAGAGAATAAGATATGTGAAGAGAGTATTAAAATACATCATATTCGTCCCTGTGATATGGAGAATAGTATTGAAGCCAAAATAGCCATTGAAGAATTTTTACATTTTATAGGCAATAGAACGCTTATCGGTTACTACATAAAATTTGATATTGCCATGATCAACCGTTATGCAAAAAAATTGATAGGAACGACAATACCAAATAAAAGTATAGAACTTTCAAGTATGTATTATAAACGTTATAAGAAGCAGTCATCTCATGAATTTGTAGATTTGAAATTTGATACTATTATGGATAAATTGAATTTACCGAAACTGGGACAGCATGATGCACTGAATGATGCGGTGATGTCTGGAATGATGTATCTTAAACTTAAGGAGATGCCAGAATATAAAGGCGCATTCAGTTAAGTTAAATTTATCTTAAAATTACAGTGGTAATTTTTACATAAATTTACAAGAGGAAGAAAATATGTTACAAGAAATCTATCAACCAAACCCTGAATTTGCAAAAGATGCAAGAGTAAAAAGTATGGAGGAATACAATGCTTTGGTAAAAAAAGCTACTGATGACTATGAAGGTTTCTGGAAAGAGTACGCCGATGAAAAGATCGATTGGTTCGAACCGTATAATACTGTACTTGATGAGTCCAATGCACCATTTGTAAAGTGGTTTGATGGCGGTAAATTAAATGTTGCACATCAATGTATTGACCGTCATTTAGAGACTCAAAAAAATAAAGCAGCGATCATTTTCGAAGGTGATAGAGGAGACAAGCAAGTCATCACCTACCTGGACCTTTTCTATAATGTAAACAAGTTTGCCAACCTTCTTAAGGAAGATTTCGGTGTAAAAAAAGGTGATAGAGTAGTCATTTATATGCCGATGATCCCTGAAGCTGCCTATGCAATGCTTGCATGTGCACGTATCGGTGCGATCCATTCTATCGTATTTGGTGGGTTCTCTTCGGAAGCACTACGTGACAGAATCGAAGATGCAGAGGCAAAAGTTGTGATCACTGCAGATGGTGCCTACAGAAAAACAAAACCATATATGCTCAAACCTGTTGTAGATGCAGCACTTACAGGTGAGACACCGGTTGAAAAAGTGTTAGTTGTAGAGAGAAACCATGAAGATGTTACCTGGGTAGCAGGACGTGACTACTCGTATAATGAACTTATCCAAAATAAATCTGGTAAATGTGATGCTGAGCCTATGGAGAGTGAAGATCCTCTCTTCTTACTCTATACTTCTGGAAGTACAGGTAAACCTAAAGGTGTACAACACAATACAGCCGGATACATTCTTTGGGCACAAATGACCATGGAATGGGTATTTGATGTGAAAGAAAATGATACCTATTGGTGTACGGCAGATGTTGGTTGGATCACAGGCCATACTTACATCGTATATGGACCACTCGCAATGGGTGCTACAACGGTAATGTTTGAAGGTGTTATTACATTCCCTGATGCAGGTCGTCCTTGGAAAATGGTAGAAGAACATAAGATCAATCAATTCTATACAGCACCAACAGCAATTCGTGTACTTCATAAAATGGGTGAAGAAGAGCCGGCTAAATATGATCTCTCTTCTCTTAAAGTACTGGGAACAGTTGGTGAACCTATCGATCCTCCTGCTTGGAAATGGTACTATGAAGAAGTAGGTCAGAGCAAGTGTGCGATCGTAGATACATACTGGCAGACTGAGACAGGTGGTCACATCGTTTCTCCACTTCCTGGTGCGACACCTATCAAACCGGCATGTGCAACACTTCCATTGCCAGGTATCATGGCTGAGATACTTGATCCTGAAACGGGTGATAAAGTAGGTGAGGGTGAGAGTGGATATATGTGTGTAACACGCCCTTGGCCTTCTATGATCCGTGGTGTATGGGGTGATGAAGAGCGTTTCAAGAAATCTTACTTCGGTGACGTGACAAAAGACGGTAAAGCAGTATACTTCACAGGTGACGGTGCGATATATGGTGAAAATGGCTATATCACGATCACTGGTCGTACAGATGATGTAATTAATGTATCTGGACACCGTATGGGGACGGCTGAAGTAGAAGCAGCGATCAAAAAGCATGACAATGTAGCGGCTGTGGCAGTTGTAGGTAAACCTCATGATCTTAAGGGAGAAGGAATTTTTGCATATATCGTACTCAAATCTGTACCTATGGAACACAAAGATGATGTAGCTGATGAATTTGAGACTATGAAAGAGATCAATCAGATCATTAAAACTGAGATCGGTAATATTGCACTGTGTGATGATATGGTCTTTGTTCCAGATCTTCCAAAAACAAGATCAGGAAAGATCATGAGAAGAATTCTAAGAGCGATTGCCAAAGGTGAAAAGATCACTCAAGATACTTCTACACTTGAAGATCCTAGTATTGTTGGACAGATAGAGGCACTTGTTAACGCATAATACATACCGTTCATCCTCCTTCTTTTAAGGGAGGGGGAGGATAGCTCATATAATTAAATAACCACTGGATCTAATTAAAAATGATAATAACGATTATAGAAAAAGAGATACTACTCGCCAATGACATATCAGGTAAGTTACGAAAACAAGGATATGAAACTGAAGTTTTTGATTGTATCACTAAAGCCACAACTCTAAGTAAGGGAGATGTTTACTTACTCTCTACTGTATTTTCTATGCAAAGTATAAAAGTTTTTATGACAAAACTCCAACATAAATCTATTTTATTGTTAGTGAGCCATAAAAGTAATGAGACACTTACTAAACCAATTGAATTAGGTGCTAAAGATTATATTATGAAACCTGTAAGTATGGACATATTGATCAAAAAAATCGAACACTATCAAGAGTTTGAGAATCTCAAATTTCAACATGCATTACATAGAGAATATCACAACTATGTGTTAAAAGATATTGACCTTGAACAATACGTTGATAAAATTGGTTTTCCTATGATCATTATTACAAATAATGTAGTGTATATTGATCAATTGGTGTTAGCTTATGCAAAAAAGAAAAATATGGATGTCGTTTTTATTTCATTGAACAGTAAAAACTGGAGAGACAAAATTCGTTTTTCTAACAGTGATCAACCTCTTTATCTGTCCGGACTGGAATCGTTAAATGTAAAGGAGAGAAATAGTTTATTTGATAAATTGGAAGGTAGACAATTCATTATTTCGAGTTTCACCAGTGTCAATAAACCTTATGAAACCATAGAAATAGCGGTGCAGAGTACATCACTATACAAAAATGAAATTCTTACCATATCAGGTTATGCATTGATGGTGATCAGATCATTACAACATAAGATGTCAGATATAGCCATTTCTGAGAAACTGGGTTATACACGAAAAAAGGTCGCTTCATTAAGAAAAAAACATGAACTTTTCAAGGAAAATAGGTTGCGTGCATAAAATAACCAAAATTTACATAGATGCTATATTAATGCTATATCAGCATGGCATAATATATTACAAAATGAATTGAATTGGATAATCACAGCATTATGAAAAAAAAATTATTTCTCATTATCGGAGCACCAGGTTCTGGTAAAACAACTGACGCAAGCATCATCGCAGGAAGACACACAGATAGAATCGTACACTACTCTACAGGAGATATGTTAAGAGAAGAAGTAGCCCGTGGCAGTGAACTTGGTAAGACCATTGACGGGTTTATTACTGAAGGAGCTTTGGTTCCTCTGAATATTATCATGGATACGATTATCTCAGCTATTAAAAATGCGCCAACTGATGTTGTCCTAATAGATGGTTATCCAAGAAGCGTTGAGCAGATGCATGCGCTTGATGAAATTTTGAAAACAGAAAAAGAGATCGAGCTGGTTTCTGTGATCGAAGTACGAGTGAGTGAATATGTGGCCAAAGAGCGTATTTTGGGAAGAGCAGCTGAGGCGGAAGTAGTCCGTTCTGATGACAGTTTAGAAGTCTTCTTTGACAGAATGAAAATTTATACTACACCGCTACGTGAGATTCAAATATTTTACACTGAAAAAAATCTCTTGGAAGTTATAGATGGAGAGAGAACGCTTGATCTTATTGTTAAAGAGATGGAAATGTTTGTATTAAACCAGATATAAATTTTTTTATAATAAATATAAAGGAGAAATTATGACACTTATTGAACTATTTACAGATTATGTAAGAAACCAAAAAGATCTAAGAGAGTATGTTGAGCTTAGAAAAGATATTAATACCCGTGGTGAGTTTAACGATAAAACACTTATTCAGGCTGCAAAAGATCTCGAAAGATTGAAAAAAGAAGATCCTGAGATCTATGAAGCAATGTATGAAACACTGAATAAATATTATGAACTTGATGGAGGCTATACGGTTGAATACCCTATCGATTTTGTACGAGAAATTTTAAAAATTTATCAAAGAGGTATTCCTGCCAAAAAGGTGTATGAATGTTATACAAAAGGTTTAAAACATCCTTGTCGTGATGCATAAAACAGTATAAAAGTCATTGGTATACGTTTTATCCCCAAATCAAATATGAGGAAATTGAAATGAAAATGATCGCACTTAGAGGACGAGTATTTCCTACAGATCTAAATCATGCTGGCACCGTATTTGGTGGTTGGCTCATGGGGAAGATGGATAAAGCAGCGTCTATTGCTATAGAAGATATCTTGATCTCTCCTGCAGTCACTGTAGCTGTCAGTGATATGAGCTTTACAAGACCAGTTTATAATGGTGCTATTTTTACAATATATACAGAGATCAAGTATATAGGGAACAGTTCGGTAAAGGTACATGTAGATGTACAGATAAAATGCAGGATCACACATGAAGAGTACAGTGTTACGCAAGCACTTTTTACTTTTGTTATCGTAGATGAAGATCGCAAACCGCGTAATGTACGTGAAGTAATTCGTGATGATCTCACTCCATATATTCAAGATCTATTGTAATTCTTTGCAATACTAATTCATTTAAGAGATATAATCATTTATGGAAAATTTTATTTTAATACTATTGGCTATTGCCATCGGATATGGGCTTAATAGGTTACGGATCTTTCCCGAAGATGCGGCAGACATATTAAATAAATTTGTTATATATATTTCTCTTCCTGCAATGATACTGCTGCAGATACCTAAACTAGCATTCTCGATGGATATTGTTATCCCCGTGGTCATCGCCTGGATCGTTATGGTCATCACAGCAATTATAACACTGGTGGTATCTAAAGTACTCCATTTTACAAAAGAGATAACAGGCGCATTAATGCTTGTAGCTGTATTGACCAATTCATCTTTTTTGGGTATCCCCATTATCAATGCTTATCTGGGAACAGAAGCATTGCCTTTTATTTTGGTGTATGATCAAATGGGTACGTTTCTGGCACTCGCAACGTATGGTATATTTGTGGCTTCCTATTATTCGAATAAAAGTGAAATTAATTTTCAGATCATGATAGTAAAAGTGCTGACTTTCCCTCCATTTATTTCGTTGATCATTGCGCTGTTCTTTATAGGTACACCTTTCCCTGATGTGATTTCCAAAGTATTGTCTACTTTTGCCAATACCATTGTACCTGTCGCTTTGGTTGCTGTGGGATTACAGTTACAACTCAAGCTTCCTGGCCATGAAATACAGCCTTTTGGCATTGCACTTTTTATAAAGTTGATCATTGCACCAATGATAGCAATTGCTATAGTTAACATTGCAGGATGGACAAATTTGGCTGCAAATGTATCGGTTATGGAAGCAGGAATGGCCCCGATGATCACAGCAGGAGCGATGGCATCTTTATCTGGATTAGCACCAAGACTTAGCTCAGCTATCGTTGGCTATGGCATACTCATCTCTTTTTTTACCACAGCGGTGTTATTTAAATTTATATAGAGTGTACGAATATTTTTAACCCCAAGAGAGTTGGTATTCCACCATTTTTTCAAAGGGCAGCAAAAAGTGATCTAACTTTTTATTTTCTATCTTTTCAATCTGATGCGTGTTCAAAAGTCTCAATACACATAGGGTAGATTCCATTGTACTTAAACAGTACTCTTTGGGCTGTTCTTTAAATATAAATTTTGAGACTTCTGTATGGCTAAAACTGACTTTTTGTAGAGCATCAATATTTGGACTCGCAGTTAAGATGGCTCTTGAACAGGGCCATGTAGAGTCGATAAGGAAGATGACGGTATTTCTTTTCTCTTTACCTATAGGTTCTTTATTGAGATTGATACTGCTTTCATGGGGGTAGAGTGTGTAACAGATATTTGAGGGATCGTTTATGATATGGTTGATGGCTGAATGTTCTGTAAAATCAATGCCTACATGGATCTCACAATTTTTCAAAGACAAGTTTGTAAAATGGCCTGTACCATTTTTGGTTTTTTTAAACTCTTTTGGATGCATCAAGATAACAAATCGTGTGTTTGTTGCTATGGGAATGATATGTCTGCACATACATGACGTATGGGGACGGTAGCAGTTGTAGCAGATACTTCTATTGGCTTTTTTCATCAAGATACTGCTTCTTAAACCAAAGATAATACACTGCAACCACTATAAATCCCATACCTAAAGTAAAGGTGATACCTTCTAATGATAATCCCCATTTTGCAGCATATCCTATAAACATCGCAGTGGCAACATTGGAAAGCATAAAGAACATGTCATTGTATGAGATGACCCTACCCATATAATGTGCATCTGTCTCTTCTTGTATCAGCAGGTAAGTGTATGACCAAAGTGTTGTGATGAAAAAGCCGGTGATAAAGAGAGCGATAAGTGCCAAATAGAAATTGTACTCAAGCATGGACCAAAGCATGATCGCAAGACCCTGTAGTATGAAAAAATAGTGTAGATTCTCTTTTGAAATGATTCTACTAATGATAAACGGTCCTATCATCAAACCTATTGCTCTAGTAGCGTTCATCCAACCTATGGCAAGAGGAACAGCTATAAATTCTTTGTATCTGAAGTCTGCAAGCAAGGTGATTAGAGCATCAAAACTGGTCAGTCCTATGGCTGCATGCAGTAAAATGAGATGGAGTATCTTTTTATTTTCGATCATGTAGGAAAAACCATCTTTAAACATTTTCCAGTTTGAATCCGTATGCTGAATTTTCTCAAGAGAGAGTTGTAGCCCCAACAGGAGTAATACGGCTATGCCATACAAAATAGCATCTATCAGAAAGGCAGTATCAAAGCCCATGAAATGTGTTGCAATACCTCCTACAGCCATACCTGAAGCATAACACAATGACCAGATGATAGAGTGTATTTCATTAGTGTTTTTAAGCATTTTCCCTTGTACGAGTTTAGGAAAAAGCGCCATCTCTGCAGAGAAGAGCATTGAGGCAGCAGAGGAACGTAAAAAGATGAGTATCATTAACACCCAAATATATTCCAGTGAGTTAATGAAAATAAATCCAAGTGTCATAGAGATCTCAATGAGTAGAAGGATCAGCATAAGTTTTTTGAAGTGTATACGGTCGATGATGATGCCTATGAGGGGAGCAAGTATAACGGCGGGCAACATGGCCATAGCAGCAGTAAGGGCTATGGTGATCTCATCAGCACCATAGGCTACGATCATAGAAAAAATTGCTACCTGTGAAAACCATGTTCCAAAATAGGAGATGAGTTGTATCAGTGAAAGCCGTGCAATAACAGGGTGTTTCAGTGTTTCTATATAGGTCATAGGTGGGTATTACGATTCATTATGTTCATCATGTAAACTGTAGACGATCTTCTTTTTCTCAAGTACTTCGATGTACATATGAAAAGATTCAAATGCCAATTTCTCATTGATTGATGCAACAGAGATGGAAACTCTCCATCCATCAGAATAGAGTTTAGGCAATGAAGAGAATTCTACTTCTTTTGGCATCTTTTCCATCACTTCTATAAATATATTTTCTTTACAAAGTGCTGTAAGTGTGTGACGATAGTAGGTTCTTTTATTTGGTATCAGCTTCGTGAGTATCTTCTCTACCATGGGATGACTCATTTCTGGAAATCCGGGCATAAAGTAATAGCGTTCATTCAATGCAAAAGCAGGCATTTTATTGACAGGGTTTTCTAAAAGTGTAGCACCTTTGGGAAGTTCTGCCATACGAACAGAATAGGGATAGGCCTTTTCACCCAATGTATCCACAATGATATTTTTGGCTTCTTCATGTATGGTAAGATTTCCATCTCTAAGTGCTATAGCTGCACATTTTCTGGTGTAGTCATCAGGCGTAGAGCCTATGCCACCAAATGAAAAGAGTACAGGATTTGATTGTGAAGCGATGAATTTGATGGTTTGAACAATAAGCGCTGGATCATCTTCAATGATAAAAGAACCGGAGAGTTTATGGCCCTTTTGTGCTAAAGCTTTAGTCACAAAGTCAAAGTGCTTATCAGCCCTTCGACGGTTAAGGATCTCTGTGCCTATGATAAGGGCAAAAAATCTAGGCTCAGACATATACATTCTCTCTTTTGTAAATTATGTCACTGCGAACGCCCTTGAAAGCGAAGCGATTCGAGAGCAGTGACGACTTTTCCCTACTTTTCTAGAAAAGTAGATAAAGAATAAGCATACAGTAAAAGCGTTATTCTTCTATATAGTTTTTAAGTTTTCTTCCCACTTTAGGGTGCTTAAGTTTTTTAATCGCAGAAGACTCTATCTGTCTTACTCTTTCACGTGTCACACTAAGCTCTTTTCCTATCTCTTCAAGTGTTCTGTCACTTTCATCTTCAAGAAGACCAAAAC
>NODE-849-length-10605-cov-3.92882_pt1 | contig 10605 bp, 7 predicted proteins | sample MGYA00139097_ERZ477577 | MGnify/ENA metagenome assembly ERZ477577 | reverse complement strand
GGCGATTTTACTTTTTGGGATGATTATGCTGGAAGAAGGATTTAAGGTATTTACTAAAGGGCCGTTAAAAGCACTTTTAGGAAAGGCTACCGACAAACTCTATAAGAGTATTTCTTTAGGGGCCGTTGTAACAGCATTCATACAGTCAAGTTCACTGGTATCTGTCATCACTATTTCCTTTATCAGCGCGGGGCTGATTAGCCTGGCGGGTGGGATTGGATTGATTTTTGGAGCAAATATAGGTACAACGGCTACCGCCTGGCTTGTTGCTGGTTTTGGTCTCAAGATCAAAATTTCAATTCTGGCAATGCCTATGCTTATTTTTGGGATTATTTTCTCTTTTCAAAAGAGCAGGTCCTTCAAAGGAATAGGAAACATCTTGACAGGACTAGGATTCTTTTTCCTGGGAATTTATTTTATGAAAGAAGGTTTTGATGTTTTTAGTGAATATTTTGACTTGACTATTTATGCTGTCCCTGGATTTTTAGGTGTTGTGATCTATACCGGTATAGGTATTTTTATCACTACAATTCTTCAATCCAGTAGTGCATCTCTGGCTTTGGTCCTTACAGCGCTATCTGCGGGTCAGATCGAATATGAAAACGCACTTGCCTTGGCTATAGGAACAAATATCGGAACTACAATCACTGCTTTGATCGGATCTGTGGGTTCAAATATTGCGGGGAGAAGACTTGCTTTGGCTCACTTGATATTTAATTTCATAACAGGGATTGTGGCTCTTTCCTTTATTTTCCCTTTGGCCAATTTAGTCGATAAATTGTCTGGGTTTATAGGAATCTCTCAAAGTGACTATGCCTTAAAGCTGGCTCTTTTTCATACGATATTCAACCTCTTGGGTGTCATTCTCATGATCCCGCTTATTAAGAAGCTGGAAAAATTACTGATGTCTCTGGTTAAAGATCATAGAGTCAAAGATATAGATGAGCCAAAATTTCTTAACAGAGCAGCGCTGGAATTTCCTCAAACTGCAATTTCTTCCCTAGAAAATGAGACAAAATATCTCTTTGAGAATGCCATTTTTGAAATTGTAACACATTCTTTAAACATTCATAGGAGCGATATCTTATCTGGTATGAAGTCAAAGTTATTGATAAAAAAATCTCAATCAGAGATCGATATTGATATTAGAGATCTATATGTCCATAAAGTGAAAACTATCTATGGTAAAATCTTAGCGTATGCTGCAATTGCACAATCTGAACTCGAATTGAGCAAGGAGCAGCATAAAAGAATCTCGGAGATAAAAATTGCCAATCGAAAAATGGTTGAAATAATAAGAGATGTAAAAGAACTTCGCAGGAATATCTCAGTGTATACCTATTCTGACAACAAATACATCCAGAAAGAGTACAATAACTTCAGAAGAATGGTTGTCAAGGTATTAAGAGCTATCTATGCATTCAGAGTTGAAGACGGCAAAGATGTGCACTACGAAAAACTCATGGGAATGAGAAATAAGGCCAAGGAAAACACAAGAATAGGCAACAAAGGGATCAATAAAATCATTAGAAAGAACCTTATTACAACAGATATGGCCTCTTCTTTGGTAAATGATCAAGACAACGTCAATGACATGATCAAAAAAATCATTGAAGTCGGAGAATTACTTTACAGCGAAAAAGACAGTATCCTTGAAGCTGTTTAGTTATTTGCAAGTTGACGATTACTTAGTTAAACGCTCTTATTTTTATCATGTTCCTCATAGTAAAGGTTCAAAATATTCATACAGGCCAAAATCAAATCTTTTGTCTCAATAAGAATGATAAAATACAAGGTAGTGTTCTTAGGGCTGGTAGAGTCACTCTCTCTTGTTCTTTCGACCTGCTTTTGAATTGAAGTCTCCACCTCTTCCAACAAAGCTCTCTTTGAATCAATAATATCCGGAAATATTTCGTCAAACGATCGTGAATCGAACACCTCACTAATCCTGGAAAATAAGACCAGCAATTTGTCATTTATTTCCAAAAGCTCTTCTGTTTGCCTTTTCTTGAGACTCTTGTGATGATTATTGACATGCTTATGACTTACCTTAGCGATCAGGCTAGATGATTGTGCGACGTCTTGAAGACTACCAATAACATCTATATAAAACTTACTGGCACCAAGATAAGAATCATCAAGTTCTTTAATAAAGTAGAAAATGTCATTCTGCAGATCTTCAACTTCAGACTCTAATTTGACCACTGTTTCTTTGGCCTTGGTAAGCTTGCTGAGATCTTGATTGATCAAGCCTTTTAACGTTTGTGAATTGATCTTTCCTACTCGCTTTAAAGCCTTCGATATATTATCCGCACTTTCCTCAATTACCCCGTGAATAGATCCACTTTCTGCCTTATTCAAACTATCTTCAGCTTTGGCTTCTTTGGACTTTCTCACATGTTTTATATAATTTCTTGACAGTAATAATACCGCAAGGAGCAACAATACAGCGATCATGGTAGCACCTCCAAGATGAATCAAATAGGCAACTGTTCCTGCAGCAACAAATGCCACAATAGCTGTAAAAAACCACCCTCCAATCACATTCAAAACTCCTGCTACTCTATATACCGCACTTTCACTTCCCCAGGCCCTGTCTGCCAAAGAAGTACCCATAGCGACCATAAAAGTTACATAGGTTGTTGACAAAGGCAATTTCATTGAGGTTGCAATAGAAATAAGCACACTAGCCACCATAAGGTTTACTGCAGCCCTCACCATATCAAAAGCGGGAAGCTCATGCTTCTTATCTTTAGACAATTTTATCACTGGTTTTTTAAACTGCTGTTCAATTTTTCGTTGCAAAGGATCTGGCAATATGGTGGCTGTATAATCAGAAATCAACATGGTCATTTTTACTAGATTTCTAGACAACCAATGAGGCTCAAATCTTTCTTTGGTATTCTCCTGACTGGACAGATCAATGGATGTTTTAACTACACCTTTTGCCTTACTTGACAACCATAGTGTCAATACCATAATTAATCCGGCAGCAACAAGGAACAAAGTTGGAGTAGGCACCTTTTTACTCAACACATTCATGCTGAATTCAGTTGCAGGAATTCCCGAGGCACTCCACGCCTCATATGATTGCCATGCGGCAATCGGAACACCTATAAAATTAACAAGGTCATTTCCTGCAAATGCCAAGGCTAAGGCAAATGTACCAATGATGATGATGATCTTGTAAATATTCATTTTTAAACCAACCACCGCAAGGTAAGACAGCATCGACCACACCACAAAACTAATGGTAATGATCAATAGGGTCTTCCCTTCTATCATGGGTTGAATATTTGCGTAATAATCTGTTCCTTTTAGTCCCTTAATAAAGATAAAATAGGTAATTGCTGCCAGCGCAACTCCACCAAAAACGGCTCCTACCCATTTAGCCTTTTTTTCAAAATCAAACGATAGCAATACCCTGCTTATATATTGCACGAAGGCTCCGACCGAGAAGGCAACCACTACGGATAGCAATATGCCCAAAATGATTTCCGTCGCCTTTTCAGTATTGATGTATTTTAATACATCTGAAAAAGATCCATTATCTGCACCGATCTTGATCAAGGCCATAGCAACGGCAGCACCTAACAATTCAAATACGATTGAAACCGTTGTCGAAGTTGGCATTCCGAGTGTATTGAAAAAATCAAGCAATAAGATATCAGTGATCATCACCGCAAGAAAAATGATCATGATCTCATTGAAATAAAACTCTCCTGGAACAAAAATTCCTTTCCTGGCAACTTCCATCATTCCACTCGAAAAAATAGCTCCAAAAGCAATTCCAAGACTGGCAACAATCATAATAGTTCTGAAGGAAACGGCTTTGGAACCCAAAGCTGAATTCAAAAAGTTGACGGCATCGTTACTCACTCCAACCACAAGGTCTGCAATGGCCAAAACGATCAATGCCATGATCATTAAAAAGTAAATGTTTTCCATTTTATTAAGGTCTAATTAGAGTTTAAATATAAAACAGAAAACAGAATAATTACCTATTATTAAGAATATTGTTTAAAAAGTAGGATCCCGGGTCTGGTAAACCCTTAAAATCTTCATGTTTTTTCAAGAGTGAAACCCCTGAAAATATTCAAAATAATGTATCTTTCATGCTTTAAAAATAAGGCATGAACTGGGAAAAACTACTCTCTTTAAAAAGATTTGGCGATCAGGCCACTAGAAAAAGAATTGATCAGGATGAGGCTCGTTTGGGCTTTGAAGTTGATTTTGACAGGATTATTTTTTCTGATTCATTTAGAAGTTTACAAGACAAGACCCAGGTTGTTCCATTGTCAAAAACAGATTTTGTACATACCAGACTTACACATAGTTTAGAGGTATCGGTTGTAGCGAGATCTTTGGGCCGTATGGTAGGCAAATATGTGATTGAAAAATATCCTGAACTCGAAAAAAAGGGATATCGGTCGAACGATTTTGGTGCAATTGCAGCGGCAGCAGCATTGTCTCATGACATAGGAAATCCTCCCTTTGGGCACAGCGGAGAGAAATCTATCGGAGAATTCTTTTTATCAGGGAAAGGTCAACAATTTAAAGAACAGCTCAACCCTAAACAATGGCAGGACCTGATTGATTTTGAAGGGAATGCTAACGGTCTTAAGATCTTGTGCGAATCTGTAAATAATATTCAGGGTGGATTAAGGTTGTCATATGCAACTTTAGGAGCCTTTATTAAATATCCCAAGGAATCCTTACCGAAAAAACCAAGTCGCCACATTGCCGATAAAAAATACGGCATATTCCAATCAGAACTCGATTTTTTTAAAGAACTCGCAGATGAATTGGGTTTAAAAAGAACAGGAAATACCACTGATCTCTCCTTTTCAAGACATCCTCTGGCTTATATTGTGGAAGCTGCCGATGACATTTGCTATACCATCATTGATTTTGAAGATGGTATCAATCTTGGGTTGATCTCTGAAGATTATGCCTTGGAATATCTGATCAATCTCGTCCGGGATACGATCAATACCAAAAAGTATAATTCTCTGCAAAATACGCAAGATCGTATCAGTTATTTAAGGGCTCTGGCTATAGGAAATCTTATTCAGGAAGCCTCTAGAATATTTATTGAAAACGAAGAGGCCATCCTCAAAGGCGAATTTCAATATTCTCTTCTTGAAAAATGTAAATATGAAGCACAAATCAATGACATCATTAAGCTGAGTGTAGACAAGATCTATCAGAGTAAGGAGGTCATTGAAAAAGAAATTGCCGGTTATCAGGTCATTGCAGATTTATTGGAAGTCTTTATTACTGCTGTCAACAACAAACATGCACATCAACTCTCAAATTATGACAAGCTTGTTTTAATGCTATTGCCCGACAGGTATAAAAATACCTCTGATGATCTTTACAGAAGAATTCTCAGTATATGCAATCTTGTCGCAAATTTCTCAGATAGCTATGCCATTTTACTGCACAAAAAAATCAAGGGTGTCGATCTTAGTTGATTAGGCTATCTTAGAAATTATAAATAATTCCTATCCCCAACTGCTGTTTTAACTGTACTCTGGCTCCCAGAATTTCGACTTCTCCAGCCTCATTGGTTTCTTTGATCTTGATGTCATTATCATAGATCAAATGACTCCTGAAGCTTGCTTGAAATACTTTATTGATTTTAAATTGGAAATTAAGGATCCATTCAACATCAATATTTCCAAAGTCATTGATATAATCTGTATAGAGTTCAAGATCGTTTTCCATCGCAACATTTTTAAAGATCTCTTTTTCCCATTTCGTTCGAACTAAAATCCCCAGTTCATGCCTTGACCGATCACCAGGCTGGACACCAAAGGCTCCTTCATTTGATAATTTCTCATCAAATACATAGGTCGATTTTAAAGTTAACGGAGATACATAAATTGAAAAAAGTTTCTCCTTTAGATTATATTGACTTCCAATTCCCAGATGAAAATAAGCCGGTGCAAAAAATCTTGAAATCGGATCCTCATCTTCAGGCTCCTTAAATCCGTCTGTAAATTGGGTTCTAAAATTGAATTGAGCTGAAAAATACCAGTTGGAAAGCGTGTCTTTTCTATAACCAAAAGATGAAGCTAGCCTAATTTCATCATCTGTCTTGATCAAACCTAAGTTCTGTTGATTGTTCAGACCATATCTGGCCGATACCTGGTTATTCCAAAGTGTATATAATTTTTCATAGACTCTGGCGAATTCAACCTTAAATAATCCTGAAACCGAATTTTGTCCTCCGGTGTTCCAATTGACAAAAGAGACCTGATTCAAGTCAAATCCGATCACATTCTTATGGTTCCACCATACAGGATCGGCGGCTCTTTTGGTTCTTTTAATACTGACAAGTTCAATGGCATTGGAAAATCCTATGGTATCAATACCGTAGGTCTTGATTCTTGAAAAATAATCAATCTTATTTGGGAGGGGTATATAAGACGTGTCTCCTGAATAATCATCAATAACCATTCTATACTTTGGTGTAATCATAATATTCCTCCCAGAGGCATTATTTTTAGTGGAATCTATGTGAATATTATAATAGGGTCTTAGCAAAGAATCCAACAAGGCTCTTTCAATATAAAGCATTTTTGGCTTTTGGAGCGAATCCGATGGTAGGCTGTCTAATACAGTATCGTTCGCAGTATAATCTTTAGTAGCCATTAAAGTGCTATCAACACTTTGAATAAGTGAAATAGTGTCAATCGCGATTTTCACCTCTACAGAATCTTTGATCTGGGCATCAACTCCCGAGACAAATAAAAGAAAAAAAAGTATTTTAATAGTCCTGATCATCCATTCAAATCGAAAGGCGAATTTAACATTTTTTATAGTTCAAATTTCGATCAATCACAATTTCAATACTCTTTTGATCCAAACCAACTATTTCGTACAATTTTGACATAGGGCCATGCTCAATGAACCGATCAGGCAGTCCCAAACATTCGATCTTTACGTCTGTATATTTAGTGTGATTCTTACAATCCAAAACAGCCATTCCGAAACCTCCTTTAACAACTCCTTCTTCAATGGTAATGACCTTAGCGTACTTGGAAAAAATCTCTTGCAATAGGTTTTCATCTAAAGGTTTTACAAAACGCATATCATAATGTGCAATATCACTGTACTCCTCCTTTGCGCAGATATTAACTATCGTCTCTCCAATGGGTCCAATAGTCAAAATAGCCAGTTCGCTTCCATTTTTAATCATCCTCCCTTTGCCAGTTTCTATTATTTTAAAGGGCTTATTCCAGTCAGAATGAATCCCTCTTCCTCTGGGATATCTTATAGCTAATGGGCTTGTCAAATCAAACTGGGCACTATACATGATATTCCTTAACTCCATTTCGTCCATCGGACAAAAAATGATCATATTCGGAATACAACTTAAATAAGCCAAGTCAAAGGCACCGTGATGCGTGGGGCCGTCTTCTCCGACTAACCCGGCCCGATCAACACAAAAGACAACAGGCAAATTCTGCAAGGCTACGTCGTGTATGATCTGATCGTAGGCTCTTTGAAGAAAAGTAGAATAAATAACGCAATAGGGTAACATCCCCTGAGTGGCCAATCCAGCAGCTAAAGTAACGGCGTGCTGCTCTGCAATTCCAACGTCAAATGCTCTATCAGGGAATTTTTCTATCATGTATTTAAGTGAAGACCCTGTTGGCATCGCAGGCGTTATACCCACGATTTTTTTATTCTTTTCGGCGAGCTCTACCAATGTCGACCCAAATACATCCTGATATTTAGGTGGAAAATCAAGTTCATTCTGATCAAGAAGTTCTCCTGAAAGTTTATCAAAAGGACCTGGGGCATGGTAAGTAATCTGGTCCTTTTCTGCCTTACTCAATCCTTTTCCTTTTGTAGTAATTACATGAAGAAGTTTTGGACCCTGAATTTTTTTAAGCCTGTTCAATTCAGCAATAAGGCCTTTAAGATCATGACCATCAATCGGTCCGGTATAAGAAAAGTCTAGTGCTTCAAAAACATTCTTCTGGTGGGCATCCATTCCTTTCTTTACAGAAGTAAGGTAATTCTTTAGAGCTCCTACATTGGGATCAATACCCATTTCATTGTCATTCAAAATGATCAATAAATTAGATTTAGTAACTCCCGCATGATTTAATCCTTCAAAAGCCATCCCACTTGCGATACTGGCATCTCCAATTACTGCAATATGCTGTCTATTGTCCTGGCCCTTTAATTTAGAGGCAATTGACATACCCAAAGCAGCTGAAATAGACGTTGAGGAATGACCTGTTCCAAAAGCATCATACTCACTTTCACTAATTTTAGGAAACCCTGATATCCCTCCAAATTCTCGATTTGTATGAAATGACTCCCTTCTACCGGTCAAAATTTTATGGGGATAGGCCTGATGCCCCACATCCCATACCAAAAGGTCATATGGTGTATCAAAAACAAAATGTAAAGCGATGGTCAATTCTACCACTCCCAGGCTCGCTCCTAAATGCCCTTTTTTAACCGATACGACATCAATGATAAAGTCTCTTAGCTCCTGAGCGAGAGGACTGAGTTCAGCAACCGACAATTTCTTGAGATCGCTTGAATTGTTGATATTTTCTAAATATTTTTTAATCACGGATACAAAACTACAATTATCTTTGGCGAAGCCAAAATAATAAGTTTCTTATATTCTATGCGTAATAGCCCCATCGGAATTTTTGACTCAGGAGTAGGAGGATTGACTATTTATGAGGAGATTCATAAATTGCTGCCAAATGAAAATATCATTTATCTGGCTGACAGCAAGAACGCCCCTTATGGTGAAAAATCCAAAGAGGAAATCATTGATATTAGTGTAAAAAATACTGACTTTTTATTGTCAAAAGGCTGTAAACTAATTGTTGTTGCCTGCAACACTGCCTCAACAAATGCTGTTAAACACCTTCGAGAACATTATGCTATTCCTTTTATCAGGGTACAACCTGCCATCAAACCGGCAGCTTTAAATTCCAAGACCAAAGTAGTTGGCATTCTCGCCACCAAAGGCACTTTAAAAAGTGAGTTACTTTTTGAAACCTCTCAACGCTTTGCGAAAGGGGTAAAAGTAGTCGAACAAGTAGGTGAAGGCCTTGTATCACTGATTGAATCCGGTAAGATGCACTCCTCAGAAATGACAAGTTTGCTCCATAAGCATATCAACCCCATGCTGGATAAAAATATAGATCATTTGGTTTTAGGTTGTACGCATTATCCCTTTCTGACCGATCAAATTAAAGAGATTGTCGGTAAGGGAGTAGATATTCTGGATTCTGGAGAAGCTATAGCAAGACAAACTAAGGTCATTCTTACAGAGGAAAACCTGCTTAATCTCGAGACTGGTGATATCAGTAGAATCTTCTATACCAATAAAGATCCTCAGGTAATGCAACAAATTCTGGATGAATTTAATGAGGAGTTTGAGGCCATTAAAACAAATTTCTAAACATGGAAAGTCCCTTTACTCACGAATATTTTATGAAAAAAGCCCTGTTGGAAGCCGAAATGGCCTATGAGAAAAATGAGGTCCCCATAGGAGCAGTGATCGTCATTGGCGAAAAGATTATTGCCAGGGCCCATAATCTTACCGAGACTTTAAATGACGTGACCGCACATGCCGAAATGCAGGCCTTTACGGCGGCTGCGGATTATCTTGGAGGAAAGTATTTAAAGAAATGTACCCTTTATGTCACTTTGGAACCTTGTCAAATGTGTGCTGGTGCAAGTTATTGGACACAAATTGATCAGATCATTTTTGGGGCATCTGATCCTCAAAGAGGCTTTCAGCATTATCAAACCACTTTGCATCCAAAAACGAATTTTACAGGAGGGGTGATGGAAAAAGAATGTAGTGAACTCATCAACCGTTTTTTTATTGAGAAAAGAAATCTGAACTAATCCTCTTTTTTCTTATCAGGTGGGTTTGCAAAATCTTTAAGGGAATAATTTCTTAGATCCTTGTTCTTATATCGGTGATAGATAAACAAGGGCATCAATATAAATGCAAATACCAACACGCCAATCCCGATAAATTTTTCACCGGCTCCTGTTGCAGATGAATTTAAATAATAGCCATAAACAATTAGTCCCAAGGCTAAAAAGAGTATCAATCTCAATCCTGTTTTCATAGAAGCGAATAAATTTGCTGCTAAATTACAAAATGTCTTATCTTTAATCTTATATAATTTCCAATTTGCTCAATTCAATTAAATACTCGGTCTTTTTACCACTAATTCTGTTATTCTCCTGTACCATGTCAAGTCCAAATTTGTCTGACAAAATCGTCATCGCTCACAGAGGTGCTTCCGGTTATTTACCTGAACATACCATGGAATCTAAAGCTATGGCTCATGCCATGAATGCAGATTTTATTGAACAGGATATAGTGCTCAGTGCAGATGATGTTCCCATTGTTATTCACGACATCTATTTAGAAGAAGTTACAGATGTAGCCCTTGTATACCCGGAAAGATCCAGAAAAGACGGCCGGTTTTACGTGATCGACTTTAGTTTAGATGAATTAATGAGCCTTTCGGTCAATGAACGCATAGACCTTACTACAAAAAATGTCGTTTTTCAAAACAGGTTTCCTTTGAAAAAATC
>NODE-848-length-10606-cov-6.17761_pt1 | contig 10606 bp, 6 predicted proteins | sample MGYA00139097_ERZ477577 | MGnify/ENA metagenome assembly ERZ477577 | reverse complement strand
TAAACCCGGTATATGCAGAGGTTTATCAGTGCAACAGAAGTGAGGTTACCGATCGCCCGAAAATTGGCCTTGTACTCGGTGGGGGGGGAGCACGTGGTTATGCGCATATAGGTGTACTGAAAAAACTGGAGGAAATGCGGATACCCTACGACTACATATCCGGCACCAGCATGGGTTCCATCGTCGGTGGATTTTTGGCAACAGGTATGGAGTCAGAAGAACTTGCACACGTAGTAAGAGAGGCGGACTGGGATGACCTGTTCAAGGATAAGACTGACCGGGAAGATCTGCCTTTCAGACGCAAGGCCGATGATGACCTTGGCTTGTATGGGCCAAAGCTCGGTATCGGAAAAGGCAGCAGCCTGCTGCCGACAGGAGTGGTTTCAGGCCAGAAGATCATCTTCATGTTTGAGTCGGTTGCGTCCCAGCGGGTCAATACGACGGACTTTGATAAGCTGCCTATCCCTTACCGCGCCATTGCTACGGACATCGTGACAGGCGAGATGATCGTACTCGGCACGGGTGAAGTATCCATGGCCATGCGTGCCAGCATGGCCGTACCTGGTGTCTTTGACCCGGTACGCATGGAAGATGCGCTTTTGGTCGATGGTGGCCTCGTAAGAAACCTGCCGGTGGATGTGGCCAGGGACATGGGCGCGGAAGTGGTCATCGCGGTCGATGTAGGCACCAAGCTTGCAGGCAAGGATGAGATAAACAGCGCCCTTGCCATCGTTTACCAGATGAGTGGTCTTTTGACGGTTTTCAATACCAATGCGCAGATAAAATCATTGGGTGAAAATGACGTGTTGATCAGCCCGGAGATTGGCGACAAAATCTCTTCTGCCGATTTCAGCAAATTGGATGAGGCCATTCCGCTTGGTTACGCCGCCACGGAGGCAGTGCAGGATCAACTGGAGAAATATTCGCTGTCGGAAAGCGAGTACCGGGCCTGGCGGCAACAGATCGACAACTGTGTAGATGGGCCACCGCAGGTTCATTTTGTCAGTCTCAATAACCAATCAAGGTTTTCCGATTCAGTCATATCAGAGTTGATCACCATTGAACCGGGCGAAACTCTCGACCTGGAAGAACTGGACCGCGATTTACGGCAGATCTATGCACTTGGATTTATTCGCCAGGCCCGATACAGCGTCATAGAAAGGGATGATTTGCAGGGAGTTGAAATTACCGTGCTTCCGGATGAACGGGGAACGCACTTTATCGAAACCGGCGTCGATCTCACTTTCACGAAGCGCGGCACTGCTTTCAATATCCGGGGCGGCTATCTCAATACCGCCCTTGATGAACGTGGCTCTGAATTTCGTGCGGTCGTTCAGATTGGTGAATCACCCGGAATATTCGCGGATTACTTCAGACCATTGGACGATGGTCTCAAGTACAGTTTTGAACCCAGGGCATATTGGTTTGACAGGCCACTTTATCTTTACGACTCAAACGGAGATGCGCGTGCTGAAATTGAGTTGAATGAATGGGGTGGCGCCCTTGCACTCGGTCGCGAATTTGAGCGGCACGCAAAGTTCAGCCTGGGTTATGCCCGCTATGGGGGTAAATTGAAAGTTACCGTTGGCGACCCCGAGATCGACCCTTTCTCTTTTGACGGTGGCGAGTTGTTTGCCTTGCTTCAGTATGACCGTCTCGATAACCGGTTTCTGCCAACGGAAGGGCTTTACTCGAGATTGAAATACACTAACTCAGTCGAGAGTCTCGGTGCAGATAAGTCATTCGAGCAAATCGATTTCTCCATTTTTAGCGCCCACACCTTTGGGCTGCATAATTTCATGTGGGGCGCGCAATACAATACCAGTTTCAATTACAAAACCAGCGACGATGACGAATTACCGATATATGCGCTTTATACAGGTGGTGGTTTCTTTAATATGTCGGGTTATGAACCCAACTCGCTGCTTGGCCCGCATTTTGGCTCAGCATTACTTGGTTACCGCTACCAGGTGGCCAAGAGCGGTCTTTTGCCAGGTTATGTGGGTACAACCCTTGAATACGGCAACGCAACGCTGGATAGAAGCGATATATTTTCCGACGGCCGTCTTAACGGCAGTGTTTACTTCGCCTACAGTACACCGCTGGGGCCGCTATACCTGGGTATCGGCTGGAGTGAGGATCGCAGTGCGCTTTACTTCTTACGCTTCGGCACCTTGTTGGGTGCCCGCAGCCTGGGACGGCGTTAGTAACTTATATTACAAACAACGAACTGGCCCGGGAAACTGATCCCCGGGCCGGTTGTTTCAGTTTTTGTAACGTGCTTCGAGCGCAGCAACCGCAGGTAGTTTCTTGCCTTCTACAAACTCGAGAAATGCACCACCACCAGTCGAAATATAGCTGACACCATCCCTGATATTGAACTGGTCAATAGCCGCAAGGGTATCGCCTCCACCGGCAATACTGTAGGCGTGGGATATCTCGATCGCATCCGCTATCGCCCGTGTTCCCGCCGCGAAGTTCTTGAACTCAAAAACACCCACCGGACCATTCCAGATGACCGTACCGGCATTTTGAATCATGGTGGCGTATTTCGCTGCCGTGAGCGGGCCGATATCAAGGATCATCTCATCACCCTGAACCTCATCCACCGGGCGTACTTTTGCCTTGGCATCCTTTGAGAAGTCAGTTGCAACAACGACATCCTTGGGAATGGGTATTTCACCACCCTCTTTGTGCGCCATCCGGATCAAACGCTGGGCCTCTTGAATAAGATCAGGCTCATACAGAGACTTGCCTACATCATAGCCACTCGCAGCGATAAAGGTATTCGCGATACCACCACCGACGATGAGTTCGTCTACACGCGTCATCAGTGACTCCAGCACCGTCAACTTGGTAGAAACCTTGGAGCCACCAACAATTGCGAGCATTGGACGTTCCGGATCGGTCAGGCCCTTATCAAGCTCAAACAACTCACGGGTCAACAAGGGCCCGGCACAGGCTGTCGGCGCAAACCTAATGACACCCTCGGTGGACGCCTGGGCACGGTGGGCTGTGCCAAATGCATCCATCACGAATATGTCACACATCGAAGCCATAGCTTTAGCCAGGTCTTCGTCGTTTTTCTTCTCACCGGTGTTGAAGCGCACGTTCTCACAAAGGACAACTTCACCTGGCTCGATATCAAAACCATCAAGCCAGTTTTTCTGCAACCTCACCGGTTTGCCAAGCAGTCCGGACAGGTGTTCAGCGACCGGCGCCATTGAGAACTTCTCTTCATACTGACCCTCGACTGGTCTGCCGAGATGTGACAAGAGGATCAGGGCCGCACCACCATCCAGAGCCATCTGAATGGTGGGCAATGCAGCCCGTAGCCGGGCATCCGAAGTCACCTTACCCGCGTCGAGCGGAACGTTGAAATCCTCACGGATCATCACGCGCTTGCCGTTCAGATCCAGTTCATCCATTCGCAGGAATGACATTTGGTTTTACTCCCAATAAGTTTCTATGCTTCCATCAATACCAGTGCGGTATCCAGCATGCGGCAGCTGAAACCCCACTCGTTGTCGTACCAACTTAATACCTTGACCAACTTGCCGCCCATGACCCTGGTCAAACCCGCATCGAAAATTGAAGAGTGCGGGTTATGATTGAAATCTATGGAAACCAGGGGCAGGTCATTGTAGGCCAACACGCCCTTCATGCTGCCTTCAGAGGCCGCCTTGACCAATGCATTGACCTCCTCAATCGAAGTCTCCCGACCGGCAGTAAACACGAGATCAACCACGGATACGTTAATGGTCGGAACACGCATGGAAAAACCATCCAATTTACCGTTTAACTCGGGCAAAACCATACCAACAGCTGCGGCTGCACCTGTTTTAGTAGGAATCTGGCTCATGGTAGCTGAGCGGGCCCTACGCAGGTCGCTATGCAGCACATCGGTCAAAACCTGGTCATTGGTATAAGCGTGGATCGTGGTCATCAGACCATTTTCAATACCGATGCTATCGTTCAAAACCTTTGCCAGCGGAGCCAGGCAGTTGGTTGTGCACGACGCGTTTGATATGACGACATCACTGGCTGCCAGAGAATCGTGATTAACACCATAGACCACGGTGTTATCAACGTTTTGACCGGGTGCCGAAACGATAACTTTCTTGGCACCAGCAGTGATATGTGCTCCGGCGGTTTCCTTACTACGGAAAAGCCCTGTGCATTCCATTACGAGATCAACACCTAACTCTGCCCAGGGCAGTTTGGATGGGTCACGTTCGGCGAAAACTTTTACGCGATCACCATTAACTACAAGATCACCGTCTTCCACGGTTACCGTACCCGGGAAAGTGCCATGTGCGGTATCGTACTTGGTCAGGTGGGCATTGCTGTGCGCGTCACCCAGGTCATTAATGGCTACGATGCTGATTTCATCGGTCCGGTCCAGTTCGTACAAGGCACGCATAATGTTACGGCCGATACGTCCATAGCCGTTAATTGCAACTTTAAGTGTCATATCTAACTTCTCCTGATTGTTGTTTAGTCAGTGTTCAGCATTTCCATTACTGTCTTGCTGACGTTCGCTGTTGTTAAACCATAAAATTCGAATAATTCAGGTGCCGGTGCAGATGCGCCGAAACGCTCGATTCCGATAATCCGCCCATGGTCGCCGACGAAAGGGTGCCAATAGTGTCCGACACCCGCTTCCACAGCCACCCTCGCCTTGCATTCTGAAGGTAGGACAGATTCGCGGTAAATCCGTTCCTGGGCCATGAATCGCCCCGGATTGGGCATGGACACTACCCTGACATTGATATCTTGCCCTGCAAGCTCTTCTGCCGCAGCCATCGCCATTCCCACCTCTGAACCAGTCGCAATGATAATGGCGTCACAGGGTCCTGATTCTTTACGGAGGATATAACCACCCCGCGCGATTGACTCTACCTGTTCAGCATCACGCTTCTGGTGGGGCAGGCTCTGACGTGTAAAAATCAAGGCGCTCGGAACAGCATTTTCTTCAATCGCACATTTCCATGCAACCGCTGACTCTACAGTATCACAGGGCCGCCAGACACACAGGTTGGGTATCAGGCGCAAACTGGACACATGCTCAACAGGCTGGTGGGTTGGTCCATCCTCGCCAAGCCCGATCGAATCATGTGTGTAAACATGGATGTTATGGGCCGGTATCAATGCTGACATGCGAACTGCATTGCGTGCGTAATCAGAGAAAACAAGGAAAGTGGCGTTGTAAGGAACGAAACCACCATGCAGACTCAAACCATTACAAATGGCTGCCATGCCAAACTCGCGGACACCGAAATACACATAGTTGCCATCGCCCGTATCATCAAGCACATCCACACTCTGTTCCCAGATCGTATTATTGGAGCCGGCCAGGTCGGCTGACCCACCTATCAACTCTGGCAATAAAGGACCAAATGCATTGAGCGCAACCTGTGACGCCTTCCTGGTGGCAACATCTCCTCCGGCCTCCTGCAAATCCGCAATTGCCCGGTCCGTCGCCTGCTGCCAGCTCTCCGGCAACTCGCCACGCATTCTCCGGCTGAATTCAGCCGCCAACTCAGGGTAGCTTTCCTCGTATGATGCAAACAATCCGTTCCAGGCCGTCTCGACCTCAGCGCCCTGGGACTTCGCATCCCAACCCGCGTAAATTTCATCCGGAATTTCGAAGGCCGGGTACTTCCACCCAAGCGCCTCCTTGGTTAAGGCTATTTCTTCGACGCCCAGTGGTGAACCATGTGACGAAGATTTGCCCTGTTTGTTTGGTGAGCCAAACCCAATGACAGTCTTGCAACATATCAAGGTTGGCCGTTCGGTCTCCGCCCGCGCAGTTTCTGCCGCCTGCTTGATCTCAACCGGATCATGTCCATTGACATCACGGATCACCTGCCAACCGTAAGCTTCAAATCGCGCCGGCGTATTATCGTTAAACCAACCCTGCACTTCACCATCGATGGAAATGCCGTTGTCATCCCAAAACGCGATGAGCTTACCAAGCCCCAGCGTTGCGGCCAGCGAACAGGCTTCGTGCGAAATACCCTCCATCAGGCAACCATCGCCCAGGAACACCCAGGTATGGTGATCTACGATCTCGTGACCGGCCCTGTTGAAACGTCTGGCCAGCACTTTTTCAGCCAGCGCCATGCCCACGGCATTAGCAATACCCTGGCCCAAAGGCCCGGTCGTTGTTTCAACACCGGGCGTTTCATTAAACTCGGGGTGCCCGGCAGTTTTTGAATGCAACTGCCGGAAGTCGCGTAGCTCCGACATGGGCAGTTTATAACCACTCAAATGAAGCACGGAATACAAAAGCATTGAAGCATGACCATTGGAAAGCACGAACCGGTCACGGTCCCACCAACCCGGGTTCGCCGGGTTGTGTTTTAAGAAGTCATTCCACAGGACTTCTGCAATATCGGCCATACCAAGGGGTGCGCCCGGGTGGCCTGAGTTGGCGTGTTGTACCGCGTCCATTGACAGGGCACGGATGGCATTTGCGAGTTCACTTCGAGAGGACATTTGGACTTCCTGAGCCTGGGTTACGGGACAGCCGGAGAGAAAATTCTAGGCCCCCCGACCAATGTTGAATTCAATCTCTAATTTTCGCTGATGAACCCCGTAAGAAGCAAGAGCCCACATAGATTTGCAGGCTCTTTTTTGCAGTTTATTGACAAATATCAGGATAGTCTCGTTTTAACCAGTTTCCCAGACTTGTAATCTGCCCAGTATTCGTCCAGTTCCTTCTTGACCATGGGTAACAGGAAATAACAACCAAGCAGGTTGGGAAACGCCATGGCGAAAATCATTGCATCTGAAAAATCGATGACCGAACCCAACTGCATTGACGAACCAATCACGACAAAAAACAGGAATAGTATCTTGTAACTCGCGTCGGTTAACTTGTTTTCGCCAAACAGGAAAGTCCAGGATTTCAAACCATAATATGACCAGGAGATCATGGTGGAAAACGCAAAAAGCAGCACCGCGATCGTCAGCACATAAGGAAACCAGCTGAAAGCAGATTCAAATGCCCTGGAAGTCAGCTGAACGCCGGCACTCGGATCAACTGATGGATCCCAGGTGCCCGTAATAATGATAACCAGCGCGGTAATAGTGCAAACAACGATAGTGTCGACGAATGGTTCATACAGCGCTACAAAACCTTCCGTTACAGGGCGATTGGTCTTTACCGCCGAGTGTGCGATCGCCGCGGAACCTACACCGGCCTCGTTAGAGAATGCAGCCCGCTTAAAACCCTGGAACAGAACACCGATTACGCCGCCCCCGATGCCCTCGGCAGTAAAGGCTCCATTGAAGATTGCGCCGAATGCTGACGGCACCAGCTTGATGTTCATCAGGATTATGGCAAGACCCGCCAGGACATAGACGATGGCCATAAACGGAACGATCTTTGACGTAACCCTGGCGATACCTTTTATACCTCCCATGATGACCAACCCAACCAGGGCGGCAATCACCAGGCCAAACAACCAGCCCTTGTCGGCCAGCCAGCTGGCATCGCCACCGGTAACATTGACCAGCTGAGAGAAACTCTGGTTAGCCTGGAACATGTTTCCACCACCAAACGAACCGCCTACGCAAAAAATAGCAAACATTACCGCCAACACCTTGCCAAGCCTGGCAAAATTAGTGCCCTTCTCAGCCAGGCCCTTGGTCAGGTAATACATCGGCCCGCCGGAAACGGTTCCATCCGGCAACTCGTTGCGATACTTCACACCCAGTGTGCATTCAGTGAACTTGGATGACATGCCCAGGAAGCCCGCCAGGATCATCCAGAACGTCGCACCCGGCCCGCCCAATGATACGGCGACGGCGACACCGGCAATATTACCCAAACCGACCGTTCCGGAGAGCGCTGTTGCAAGCGCCTGAAAATGCGTTACCTCGCCTGCAGCTTTCGGGTCATGGTAGTCACCTCTGACCAGTTCAAAACCATGCTTGAACGCCCGCAGGTTTATGAACTTGAAATAAAATGTGAATATCGTTGCCGCGACGATCAACCAGACCAGCACAAATGGAATCTGCACACCCGCAACCGGGAACGATGAAAAAACAGCTCCTGCGACAGCATCTGCAAAGGGTTTGATGGCGAGATTGATTCGTTCATCAATCCCGTTTTCTGCAAATGCAGAAAAACTGGCGAATAAGCCAATGAGGGTGGTGATTCCCACTCTTAGTTTTAACATTAAGGATCTCCGGTAATTTGGATGGGTCAAGGAACCACGGTCACGGGGCATTCGGCCGCCTGCACCAACTGGCTGCCCACGCTGCCAAACACATGCTTCTTGAGCTTTGACGTGCCCTGACGGCCCAGGATGATATTGGTAACACCATTTTCAATGGCAAGCTCGTGCAGCGTATCGGCCACATTGCCATGCCTGACGAGCCCTTCAACGTCGAGGCCCTTCTCCTTCAATTTATTTACAACAGGATCAATGACTTCTGAATTTGCACGTTTAAGCTCCTCTTCGCGGCGTTTATGACGCTCGAAATTCTCCTGAACAGTCGAAAAAGAAAACGGCGACCATTCAATCACATGTGCAATAAAAAGCTTCGAGTTTGATCTTTTGGCTTGATCAACCGCGTACGCAATTGCCCTGTCTCCACACTCACTACAGTCAATTCCGACCATCAGCACTGAACTCATCGCTCATTCTCCATTTTGCTATCCACACCTAAGTCTAACTGAACAAAAGGCAAATCCAGCGGCGACTATAGCACCATATTCAAGATAATGAAGACAACGAGGTCGAAAGTGACATCTTAAACTGTCTCACTCCACTTGATTGAGCAGCCCATTGAAGGAATCTGATGTTCAGGTCCCCGGCCCGTCTCCGCGACCTGTTTCATGGCCTTGAACAGCTCCCTTTCCTGCGTGTCGTCATCGGATTTCGGACCTGCCGCATCCAGACGGCCACGGTACTGAAGTTCCAGGTCTGCGTTGTAGCCAAAGAAATCAGGGGTGCAAACTGCTTCGTAAGCCCTCGCAACTTCCTGCGTTACATCAAGCAGATAGGGAAACGGGAAATTGAACTCCTTCGAGATGCGTACCATGTTTTCGAAAGAGTCCTCAGGGTACGCCACCGTATCATTAGGCATGATAGCAACACTATTGACCCCCAATAACTGCAAATCGCGGGTGTCGCGTACCAGTTTTTTACGAATTGCCTTCACATAAGGGCAATGATTACTCATGAAAATGACCAGTAATCCACGTTCGCCTGCGCATTTTTTCAGCGTCCATTGCTGCTGATCCACACCAGGTAAATTGAAATCGGGCGCCTTTTTTCCAAATTCACATACGGGAGTCTGCAAACTAACCATGGGAACTACTCCATATCGGTGAAAAGGGTAGTATATCAGGCAGTCTGGTCAATCTGGTCAAGCAAAAAGTTGATAAATTTGCTATGCTTTAATTAGAACTTATTCGCCGGTGGGGACTCTATAGTTTCGTTACCCAGAAGGGAGGTACTGGTGAGGAACAAACTGACAAAGCATAGAAAAACGGCATCCAGGTTTTCCATTAGCCTGCTGGCCGTTTTGGTATGCCTGTCACCTTTGTTTGCGTTTGCAGATACCACAACTGTTCCCGCAACACCCCTGTTCAGCCTTTCTCAAAATGAAAACATTGATCAACCGCTGGTATTACTGCCATTACAGAAACAATATTCGGCCGGTAACCTTGCCTTTGACCTCGGCGAGTCGGAGTCACGCAAGCTTGAATTACAACTCTCAAAACCTATCACACTGAACTTCAATAACAGCCAGCTGAATTCTCCTACCGGCATTGGCTCTGTTTTTCTCGATAGCGATATAAGCATGCAGGTAACAGACAACCTGGATATCACATCAAGCCTCGGCGCAGGAAGAACCCAATCATCATTTCAGCCGCTGGGCAGTATCCACTGCCAGAACGGCGTGCTTGATCAAGGCTCTTTCCGGGCATCAGATTGCTACTTCATTAACCAGGCCAACGTACTGAAACAGGATCAGATAGCCCTTGGCTTGCGTTATGGCAAAGACAACTTCAATACGGCTGTCAGCATGTTCAGGCGAGAAGCCAGCCTTGGGCAAAAAGACGTCGTCAATTACACACAACCGATCAACAGTGTTGACCTGGGTGCAGGAATGCTGGGCTCACAGGGCAATAATCCGCTACTGCCGGCCATGGCCGGCAGCATGCCTTTGAATTACATGGGCGGTGAAGCTTCCGGTCTGGATATAGAATTTCAGGTGGGCTTTGCCATGGACAGTGCCGGCGATATTCGGCTCGGACTCCAGTTAACTCATGTCATGGATGCATCATTCCAGTCATCACCAAATTTGTCCCCTGGCCTTCAAAACTGGACAATCTCCAATCCGTTTGAGAGCGCAAAAATGAACCTGGATTGGAGTAAGGGCAACTTTAGTGGTGGCCTCCAGGGTTATTATCGTGAGCAGATTCAGTTTCTGAACAACGAAGCACTGGATAGCTCAACCACGTTTGATGTGCACTTCACATGGCGCGCACCCTGGAATGCCAACCTTAGCGTAGGTACAACCAACGTACTGGATATCACATCAAGCCTCGGCGCAGGAAGAACCCAATCATCATTTCAGCCGC